>Ga0209386_1000440_pt1 | contig 20925 bp, 18 predicted proteins | sample NGEPertwo_FD_184510 | JGI IMG/M metagenome (GOLD analysis project Ga0209386, IMG submission 184510) | Arctic peat soil microbial communities from the Barrow Environmental Observatory site, Barrow, Alaska, USA - NGEE Permafrost154B-two... | ecosystem: Environmental > Terrestrial > Soil > Wetlands...
TTTTTTCTCTTTCCAGTCCCTGCAGTCTGGCAAGTCTCATATCTAAAATTGCCTGTGTCTGAATTTCAGAAAGACCAAAACGCTCCATTAATCTGACTTTAGCGTCATTATAGCTTGATCTGATTATTTTAATAATTTCCTCAATGTTATCCAGTGCAATTCTCAGGCCTTCTAAAATATGGGCTCTTGCTTCTGCTTTTCTAAGATCATATTGAGTTCTTCTAGTTACAACACTCTTCTGATGCTTCAAATACTCATCAAGAATTTGATAAAGGCTGAGAATCTTTGGTTCTCCGTTTACTAAAGCAATCATAATCATGCTGTAACTGTCCTGCATTTGTGTATGCTTATATAGTCTGTTCAATGTAATCTGCGCATTTGCATCTTTTTTCAGCTCAATAACAATACGCATACCGTTTCTGTTAGATTCATCTCTAATGTCAGAAATGCTGTCAATTTTTTTATCTTTCACCAAATCAGCTATTTTTTCTATAAGCCTTGATTTATTAACCTGATAAGGGATTTCTGTAACTATGATCTGCTGCCTGCCCTTATTGGTTTCTTCAATTTCCACCTGGGCACGAACGACAACTTTCCCCTGGCCAGTTCTATAAGCCTCTTTCGCGCTGTTTTTTCCGAGAATCGTAGCACCCGTTGGAAAATCCGGGCCTTTTACTATTTTGATAAGATCTTCAACCGTACAATTTTCATCATCAATCATTTTGACAGCTGCATCTATTACTTCACCCAGATTGTGTGGCGGAATAGAGGTTGCCATACCAACCGCAATACCGTTTGAACCGTTCACAAGTAAATTCGGGTATCTTGAAGGCAATACAGAAGGCTCTTTTTCATCCCCGTCAAAGTTTGGAATAAAATCCACAGTTTCTTTATCAATATCTCTTAACATCTGTAATGCAAGCGGTGTCATACGTGCTTCCGTATAACGCATTGCAGCCGCTCCATCGCCATCTACCGAACCAAAGTTACCATGTCCGTCTACCAGCATATACCTGATAGAAAAATCCTGGGCCATACGCACCATGGCATCATAAACTGAGGTGTCACCATGCGGATGGTATTTACCTAATACATCACCGACAATACGTGCGGATTTTTTAAAAGCCTTATCCGGCGTTAATCCCAATTCACTCATCCCAAAAAGAATTCTTCTGTGCACGGGCTTTAAGCCATCTCTGACGTCAGGAAGCGCTCTGCCTACTATTACACTCATCGCATAGTCAATATATGAGGTTTTCATCTCGTCATGAATTTCCTGCTGAATAATTTTAGTATCTTCGAATAAATTTATAGTCACTGCGAGCCTCCCTCTATACGTCTAAATGTTTAACATATTTAGCATTTTCTTCGATAAACTGCCTTCTAGGCGGAACCTTATCCCCCATTAACATGGTAAAGGTTTCATCCGCAGTTGTTACATCATCAAGGGTTACCTGAATCAGACATCTGTTAGTGAAGTCCATTGTTGTATCCCAAAGCTGCTGGGCATCCATTTCTCCAAGACCCTTGTACCGTTGTATTTCAAGCTTTCCGCTGCTTTCACTGATTTGTAAAAGAAGTTTATCCTGTTCCTTTTCATTATATGTGTAATATACTTCTTTTCCCTTTTTTATCTGATATAAAGGAGGCTGGGCAATATATACATAACCGCGCTCTATCAGCGGTGTCATGTATCTGTAGAAGAAGGTTAAAAGCAGTGTCCTGATGTGTGCACCATCAACGTCGGCATCTGTCATTATTATTATTTTATGATATCTAAGTTTTTCTTCATTAAAATCTACGCCTATATTACATCCAAAAGCTGTAATCATATTTTTTATTTCTTCAGAACTTAAAATCTTGTCAAGCCTTGCTTTCTCAACGTTTAATATTTTACCTCTAAGCGGCAGGATAGCCTGTCTTTTTCTGTCTCTTCCCATCTTGGCGCTTCCGCCTGCGGAGTCTCCTTCCACAAGGAATATTTCTGACAGAACAGGATCTTTTTCTGAACAGTCAGCCAGTTTACCTGGAAGTGCAATCCCATCAAGTACTCCTTTTCTTCTGGTTAATTCCCTTGCTTTTCTGGCCGCTTCTCTTGCCCTCGCCGCTCTTAAACATTTATCCAGAATTATTCTTGCCTGTGCAGGGTTTTCCTCAAGGAAACCGGTTAAATGCTCATTTGTTGAAGTTTCAACAAATCCTCTCACTTCACTGTTTCCAAGCTTTGTCTTTGTTTGACCCTCAAATTGAGGATTTTCCAATTTAACAGAAATAATAGCTGTTAAGCCTTCCCTCACATCTTCTCCTGCAAGTGCGTCGTCATTTTCTTTTATAAATTTATTCCGTTTTGCGTATTCATTAAAAACCCTCGTAAGTGCAGATTTGAAACCTATCATATGGGTTCCACCCTCAGGGGTATTGATATTATTTGCATAGGAAAGTATCAGCTCGTTGTAACGATCTGTGTACTGCATTGCAATTTCAACCTCCAGGTTGTTCTTTTTAAATTCAAAATATATAATATCAGGATGAATTACTTCCTTATTTTTGTTTTGATGCTTTACAAATTCCTTTATACCACCTTCATAATGAAAAGTTTCCTGCTTCTTTTGGCCTTCTCTCTCATCCTTTATTGTAATCTTGATTCCTTTATTTAAAAAAGCCATTTCTCTTAATCTGTGTTCAAGCGTTGCATAATCAAAAAGTACCTCTTCAAAAATCTCGGGATCTGGAACAAAATGTGTTTTTGAACCTGTTTTCCTTGATTCACCAACCACCGTTAGTTTAGATGTGGTTTTTCCCTTGCTGTAGGTTTGTCTGTATATTTTTCCGTTTCTTTTTATTTCAACTTCCATTTCTGATGAAAGCGCATTTACAACAGATGCACCAACCCCATGGAGTCCTCCAGAAACCTTATATCCTCCTCCACCAAACTTTCCGCCTGCATGAAGAATTGTATGAATAACCTCTACGGCTGGTATTCCCAGCTTAGGATGGTTGTCTACCGGCATTCCTCTGCCGTCATCTTCCACCGTAATCGAATTATCGTTTTGTATTGTTACATTAATCAAGCTGCAATGGCCTGCCAAAGCTTCATCAACGCTGTTATCAACAACTTCATATACAAGATGATGTAACCCTCTGGGTCCTGTCGTTCCTATATACATACCTGGTCTTTTTCTAACCGCTTCAAGACCTTCAAGCACTTGAATCTGGGCTGCATTATACTGATCTTTATTTATTTCATTGCTCATTTTTTTGTATCACCTCATAATCAAATTTTGTTCTTATACCACGATACATTGTACTATATTTCGCCTAGATTTTCAAGCGTTATAACCCGATATTAAAAAAAAATGTCAAAAGGGAGTAAGTACCGTTTCCATTAGCCAACGGTTGTGTTTGGGCGCTAATTTATATGTCTTAATTTGTTATATATGTAACCTTATTTTCACTTTACCCTCTTTTACTACATATATGTTCTTTTCGGATAGACTTTTCTCCAGAAATTCGCTTATTTCAGTTGTTGTAATAAATATTTGAAGATCCTTTAACGAACTTATTAAATACTTTTGCCTTGTACTGTCAAGTTCTGATAAAACATCATCAAGAAGTAATATCGGCTTTTCTCTTTTCTCTTCTTCAATCAGTTTTACTTCTGCCAGTTTTAACGATAAGGCAGCAGTTCTTTGCTGCCCTTGAGATCCATAATTTCTAATATCAATTCCATTCACAAGCAGTTTCAAATCATCTTTATGAGGTCCAACACTTGTATTTCCTTTATATATGTCATTTTTCCAGTTTTTTTCCAGTTTTTTTAAATAAAATTCCTTTTGATTTTCCATATTTTCTATATATTCGATATTTGCTTCATAAAATATTTCTAAAATTTCTTTGTCATTGGTTATTTCTTTATGAATATCTTTGCTCATTAAATTTATTTTTTCAATAAATTCTTTTCTTTGCCTTATTATTTTGGAACCGACCTCACAAAGAGAAATATCCCAGACCTTTAAACTATCTTCTTTTATGTCTTTTCCCTTTAAAAGAGCATTCCTCTGCTGCAAAATTTTCTTATATCTTGATAAATTATTATAATAAACCGGTTTTAACTGACAAAGCTCTCTGTCTATAAATTTTCTTCTTTTTTCCGGCTCATCTTTCACAATTCTCAGATCCTCTGGAGAAAAAACAACTATGTAGATATTATCAAGCATCTCAGACGTTTTTGATAATTTATAACCTTCTTTTTTTACTTCTTTTCCTTCTTTTTTCACAAGTAATTCTAATTCTAAGGGTTCTTCATTCTTTTCCGCTAATATTTTAATTCTGGCAAATTCTCCATCAAATCCAATCATTTCATTATCCTTATTTGTACGAAAGGATTTTCCTATAGATGTCAAATAAATAGCCTCTATTAAATTGGTCTTTCCCTGTGCATTTTTTCCAAGCAAAATATTCACCTTTTTATGGAAATCCATATCAAGGTGAATATAATTTCTAAAATTATTAAGTTCTATTTTTTTAATAAACATACCGTTTTATTCCTTAATTTCCTGTTAATCTAACCGGTAAAATTAAATATTCATATTCGTTTCCTTCAATTGGTTTTATTAAACAAGGGCTTATACTTGTGTTTAACTCAATTTTTATTTCTTCTGTATTGATAGCTTTTAATGCATCCAGCAGGTATTTCGAATTAAAGCCAATTTCCAGATTATCACCATCATTACTTATAATAACATTTTCTTTTACATTTCCCTCTTCTGATTTTGAGGTTATTATCATATTATTTTCATGTATATCCAGTTTTATTAAATTATTTTTTCCTTCTTTTGCCAGAAGTGAAGCTCTTTCAACACTTTCCGTGAAATCTGTTTTATTCAATACTACATTTGTTTTGAATTCTTTTGGTGTTATATCCCTATATTTAATAAATTCTCCATCTAATAACCTTAAAACTATTTTTGTGGACTCTAACAAAATTACTGCTTTTTTATTATCTAATATTAATTCAATATTTTCTCCTTCTTCACTTTCGCTTATTATTTTATTTATTTCATTCAGTATTTTCGCTGATACTATTATTTTCTTTGCCTCATTATTTATAATTTTTTCTCTTGCTACAGCCATTCTAAAGCCATCCAGTGCAACCATATTGATTGAATTTTCCTCTATTTCTATTAATGCTCCGACAATAATACCTTTTGATTCATCTATGCTGGCTGCAAAAACTGTTTTTTTAATCATTTCTTTAAATACATCTTTGCTTAATAATATACTGTAATTACTCTCTATTTCTCCGATATTTGGAAACTCGTCTGGCGGTAATCCAACTATTGTGAATTCTGAAGAGGAACATTTAATATTGATATTGTTTTCTTCTATTTTTTCTATTTCAATATTTTCATTTGGCAGTTTTCTTATAATGTCTCCAAAAAGTTTTGAAAGTACTACAACTGAACCTTCTTCTTCCACATGGACGCTGATTTTTTTTTCTATACTTAAATCTAAATCAGATGCAGATAAAGATAATATTCCGTCTTTGGTGACTTTAATTAATATTCCCTTAAGGATTGGTATCGTAGTTCTTGCTGTAACAGCTTTTGAAACAGTATTAATAGCTCTTGATAATTGTTGCTGGCTGCAAGTGAATTTCATAAAAAATCTCCTTTTTTTTCTTATATTATTTTTAGTAATAGTAGTAGTAGGGCCTGTGGATATGTTGATAAGTGTTTCAAAGCGTTTAACAGCAACGGGTATTCCCTGTGGATAAAATGTGGATAACTCTAAAAAGTTATTATTTTTAAAGTGTATTAATTATCTTTCAGCTGTTTTCTTAAAGAAGTGACAATATCCTTAACAGATGGATTACTTTTTATTTCAGTTGAAATTTTATCACATGCATGAAGAACAGTAGAGTGATCTCTTTTTCCAAAAGCTATGCCGATTTTAGGAAGAGATAAATCTGTCATATCCCGGCAAAGGTACATGGCTATTTGTCTAGGAAAAGAGATACTCCGATCCCTTTTTGCAGATTCCATTTCAGAAACCTTTATATTGAAGTGTTTACATACCATTTTTTTAATATTTTCCTGATTAATTGCTGTTTCTTCCGACGAAAGTACGTCTTTTAATACATTTTTAGCAAAAGGAACATTAATTTTTTCATCCACCAGACTTGCGTACCCGACGACACGAGTGAAGGCACCTTCAAGTTCTCTAATGTTTAATTTGATTTTTTCGGCTATATATCCTATAACATCAATTAAATCGTTTGTGATTTCAATATTTTCCAGCGTTGCTTTTTTTATTAATATAGCAACTCTTGTTTCATAATCAGGAGGCTGAATATCTGCAATAAAATTCCACTGGAACCTTGAACGCAAACGATCTTCTATGTTTGTCAGCCTGTTTGGAGGTCGGTCGCTAGATATAATAATCTGCTTATTTGCTTCATAAAGAGTATTGAAGGTATGAAAAAACTCTTCTTGTGTTCCTTCCTTTCCTTCTATAAACTGAATATCATCTATTAATAAAACATCTATACTTCTATATTTGTTCCTGAATTCAATTGTTTTTCTTTCTCCTATAGATTTGATCAATTCATTTGTGAACATTTCTGAAGAAACATAAAGAACCTTTAATTTTGGATGGTTCTGTAATATGTAATGCCCAATCGCATGCATTAAATGAGTCTTGCCAAGACCGGAATCACCATATATAAATAATGGATTATAAGCATCAGAAGGGGTTATTGCAACCGCCTGAGCTGCAGCGTGAGCATATTTATTGTTTTCACCAACTACAAAACTGCCAAAATTGTATCTGGGATTTAAATAATATTCCTCCCTGAAGTTTTCACCAAGACCAAGATAGGAAGAATCTTCTTCTTCTTCTTCTTCATGAAATTCAAATACAACAGTATATTTTTTCTTAAAAACCTGGTGAATAGCATTTTCAAGTAAAGGTAAATATCGTGCCGCTAAAATATTAAGATTTAGTTCACTGAAGGGATCAAGATAAATTTTGGCTCCTGCAACGTCGATTCGAATCGGCGTAATTGGAACAAACCAAGTACTGTAACCTACTTCAGTGGTCTCTTTGGAAAGGACATCAAGGACTTTTAACCAGTTATTCTTAAAATTTTTCATTATACTTCCTTTGTTTTGAATTATGTAGAGTTGATGTATCTCTATAATACAAAAAAAGTTATCCACAGGCAAGGGGAATATTTTAAGGGCAAAAACCAAATATTGAATAAGTTATCCACAAGTTGTGGATAATATTGTGCATAGTTTTAACAGGTGCTACAATATGTAGATATATAATACTTAAAAAGGCAAAATAAAGCATTTTTATTCATAAATATATTTTTATTAGATTATATACAGGTTGACTTTTATTAGGTGGTTGGGTATACTTATAGGGCACGCATGCGAGTTGAAATTTAGATATCGCAGCGAATATATCTTTAAATATTAAGCAAGGAGGTGTTTTAGATATGAAGCAAACTTTTCAGCCAAAAGTAAGACAAAGAAAAAAGGAACATGGCTTTAGAAAAAGAATGAAGACAAAAAACGGTAGAAATGTATTAAAGAGAAGAAGAGCAAGAGGAAGAAAAGAGTTGACAGCATAGAGACCGCAAACGTGGTCTTTTTGTTTAAAGGATACTTTTCGATATGGTGAGAAATGCTAAAACCGAATGTTTTACGCAAAAAAAAAGATTTTTCCACGCTTTACAGCAGAGGAAAGTCTGTTGGTGACAAATATGTCGTGCTGTTTTATAAGAAGAATGGATTGACATACAACAGGGTCGCCTTTTTAGCAAGCAAAAAGGTTGGTAATAGTGTGTTTAGAAATAGAGCACGCCGACTGATGAAGGAAAGCTTTAGAGAACTAGAAAAAGAATTTAGAACAGGATACGACTTAATAATCATAGGGCGAAATACCATAAACGGTGTAAAGTGCCAGGAAGTTTTTAAATCGTTAAAATCTGCTGCAAATAGAGGAAAACTGTTGGAAACAAGCAAATAAGAAGGTGAAAGCTCTGAAAAATATATTAGTGATTTTAGTAAAGGGATATCAGGCTATTGTATCTCCATTTTTCCCTCCTGCTTGTAGGTTTTACCCAACGTGTTCAACTTATTTTATTCAGGCAGTTGAAAAGTATGGAGCATTCAAGGGTAGCTTTTTAGGAATAAAGAGAATTCTGAAGTGTCACCCTTTTCATCCGGGAGGATACGATCCTTTAAAATAGGGGAGGAAATTAATGTATATTACAATTATGGGTTATATAGCACGACCGATGGGAATGTTACTTAATCTACTTTATGGATTTATTCAAAATTACGGGATAACGCTTATTGTTTTTACAATAATAATAAAGCTGTTATTATACCCGCTTTATGCACATCAAATTAAATCAACAGCCAAAATGGGAGATTTACAGCCAAAAATAAAGGCGATTCAAAATAAATTTTCTCATGACAAAGCTTTATTAAATGAAAAACTGTCCCAGCTTTACAAAGATGAAAAATATAATCCAATGAGTGGCTGTCTGCCAATGCTGATACAAATGCCAATTATTTTTGGGCTTTTTGTATTACTTAGAAATCCAATGACATTTATTCCAAATCCGGATATGATGCTTGCGGTACATGAGACCTTCATATGGATTAGTGATTTAAGTCAGCCAGATGCATGGCTTTTACCACTTGGAGCTGGAATTACAACTTATATTTCATTTTCTCAGACTCAGAGTCAAACAACTGTAGATCCTAACAATCCAATGTCTTCTATGACAAGTATAATGAAATATTTTTTCCCTGTCATGATTGTCTGGATGGGTAGATCTTTCCCTGCAGGCCTTGCACTTTATTGGTTTGTAGGTACTTCAATGCAGATATTGTTTAATATGCGTCTTAATAAATTGAGAAAAAAAATGAAAGAAAAAAAATAAGAAGCGTGGAGGAAATCACATATGGATTTTTCGGAAAAATGGGGAACAAGCGTTGAAAATGCAGTTGAATTAGCCCTATTAGATCTTAGACTAAGCAAAGAACAGGTAGAGATTATAGTTTTAGAAGAACCTTCAAAGGGTTTTTTCGGAATTGGATCAAAGCTTGCAAAGGTAAGGGTTGAGAAAAAAGCTTACAAACCTGAGAGAGCAAAAACTTCTGAAACAAAAGAAGAAGTAAGTGCAATCAGACAACAGCCAAGACCAGTTAGAGAAGAAGTACGACCAGCCAAAGAAGAAGCACGGACAATCAGGGCAGAAGCAAGACCGGCAAAGGAAGAAGCTCGAACAATCAGAGAAGAGCCGAGAACAAAGCCGTTTTTTGAAAGAACGAAAGAGCCGGCAAGAGAAAAGGCTGCTTATGAAGAGAGAAATAAACCTGTTTTTGAAGCTCATAAGAAAGAAGCAAATTTCGAAGGATTAAGGCAGGAAAAACCAGAAAATTTAGTTCCGGTTGCGGAAGATAACAAGGTTCTGGCTTTCTTAAACGAGATAACTCAGAAAATGGGACTTGAAGTTACCCTTGAAGCAACGGAGAATGATGACATTATTTATGTTGACATAGAAGGTAAAGATTCCGGAACGATTATTGGAAAAAGAGGACAAACCTTAGATGCTATTCAGTATTTAACAAGTCTTGTTGCAAACAAGGGTGAGGGTAAATACAAAAAGGTAGTTGTAGATGCTGAAAATTACAGACAGAAAAGAGAGAAAACCCTTGAACAGCTGGCGAACAGGCTGGCATCAAAGGTTATAAAGTCAAGAAAGAGCGTAAGGCTTGAGCCAATGAATCCTTATGAGAGAAAGGTAATACATGCAACACTGCAGAGCAACCCGGAAGTCACAACACGAAGTGAGGGAGAAGAACCATACAGAAGGGTTATAATAGACGTAAAATAAACTGATAACCCGTGTTTACACGGGTTATTTTTTACTCTGGGGAGAACAATGGAAAATACAATAGCAGCAATTGCCACCGCATACGGGGAGGGTGGAATAGGAATCGTGAGAATCAGCGGAGATAAGGCCAAGGAGATACTTGACCAGATTTTTGTTGGCGTAAATGATAAACCTGTAAAAAATCGATATCTGGCATATGGTCATATAATGGATCAGGATACAGATAAAATAATCGACGAAGCACTGGTTTCATACATGAAGGGACCAAAGACCTATACGACAGAAGATGTCGTAGAAATAAATTGTCATGGAAGTATTATTTCTTTAAGAAAAACTTTAGAACTGGTTTTAAAGAAAGGAGCAATACTAGCTGAACCTGGAGAGTTTACGAAAAGAGCTTTTTTAAATGGCAGGCTGGATTTGATCCAAGCCGAAGCGGTTATAGATTTAATCAGAGCCAAGAGTGATAAAAGCTTTGAAATTTCTATCAATCAGCTGGAAGGATCCCTTTCTGAAAAAGTTTTAGGAATAAGAAAAATGCTTTTGGAATTGCTGATTAAACTAGCTGTTAACATTGATTATCCAGACGAAGATATAGAAGAATTAACATATAAAGAGGTTAAAAAAAGCCTATTGCAAATAAGCGATATGATTGAAATTTTAATGTCCACAGCCGAAACGGGAAGGTTAATTCGAGAAGGGCTTGCAGTTTCAATTATCGGGAAACCAAACGTTGGAAAGTCATCTTTAATGAATGCATTGCTTCGTGAAAGCAGGGCAATTGTCACGGAAATTCCAGGAACAACCAGAGATACAATTGAGGAATTTTTGTCGATTAAAGGTATTGCAATTAAACTGACGGATACAGCCGGAATAAGAGAGACTGAAGACACGATTGAAAAAATCGGGATAGAAAAAAGTAAGGAATCTTTCAACAAGGCGGATTTAATTATTTTTGTTCTTGATGGCAGCAGTGAACTATCCAGAGAAGATAGAGAAATAATTGAAACAATAGGGAAAAGAAAAAGCCTTGTTTTAATTAATAAAGGAGATCTTGAACAGAAAATCGATACAAAACAAATAGAGAAATTAATACCTGAAACCAAGGTGATTCTCACAATAGCAACAGAAGGAGCGGGAATTGATGCTGTAGAAAAAGAGATAGAAGAACTGGTTTATGGTGGTAAGGTAAAACAGGGAGAAAGCATGCTGGTTTCAAATGTTCGTCAGAAGAACTTACTGGAAAAAGCAGGGCAGGCAGTAAAAGAGGCAATTGCCCAGACTGAAACTTTTGAGGCTATGGATTTTTTAGAAATTGACGTAAAGACAGCATGGGAACTCCTTGGAGAAATCATTGGAGAAACAGTTTCGGAAAATATAATAGATGAGGTCTTTGCCAGATTTTGTCTGGGGAAATAGGATAAAATGAAACAGATATTAATGGAAGATTATAACGTAATAGTAATAGGCGCAGGTCATGCCGGATGCGAGGCTGGCCTTGCTGCGGCTCGAATGGGAGAAAAAACGCTGATGCTTTCAATTAATCTTGAGGCAGTAGCTATGATGGCATGCAACCCTTCCATCGGGGGGACAGGGAAAGGGCACCTTGTACGAGAAATTGATGCTCTTGGCGGCGAGATGGGAATAAATATTGACAAAACTTTTATTCAGAGCAAAATGTTGAATACCGCAAAAGGTCCCGCTGTTCATTCGTTGCGAGCTCAGGCTGACAAAGTCAAATACCACGAGGAAATGAAAAAAACAATTGAAAAAGAAAAAAATCTTGATTTAAAGCAGGGTGAGGTTATTGATTTAATTGTGGAAGAAGGGCAGGTTCGAGGCGTACTCCTGAACACTGGGGCCGCCTATGGGGCAAAAGCAGTAATCATTGCAACAGGAACCTTTTTAAGGGGTAAGATATTTATTGGAGAGTGGTCTTTTTTTAGCGGGCCAAGTGGTCTCTCACCATCAATAGAACTGGCTGATAATTTAAGGAGACATGGAATAGAGCTTAGAAGATTTAAAACGGGAACACCGGCAAGGATATTGGGTTCAAGTTTAGATTACAGTAAAATGAAAGAACAGGCAGGCGACGAGAAAATTGTTCCGTTTTCATTTATGAATGATGAATTAGAATGTGAACAGGTGAGTTGCTGGTTAACGTATACAAATGAAAAAACTCATCAGATAATCAGAGCTAATTTTCATAGATCAGCTCTTTTTGGAGGACAGATAGAAGGTATTGGTCCTAGATACTGTCCATCAATAGAGGATAAAGTAAACAGGTTTTCAGAAAAGGAAAGACATCAGACGTTTATTGAACCGGAAGGAAGAAGCACTGATGAAATGTATATTCAGGGAATGTCATCATCTCTTCCAGAAGATGTGCAGGAAGCTTTTTATAAAACAATACCAGGTCTTGAAAATTCCAAAATTGTCAGGCCGGCGTATGCAATTGAGTATGACTGCATTGATCCTTTAAATTTGAAAATAAATTTAGAATCCCGACAAATAAAAAATCTTTTTTGCGCGGGGCAGTTTAATGGAAGTTCCGGGTACGAAGAGGCGGCCGCTCAGGGGCTTGTAGCAGGAATAAATGCCAGTCTGACAATAAATGGGAAAAAACCTTTCGTTTTAGACAGAAGTGAGGCTTATATTGGCGTTCTAATCGACGATTTGGTTATCAAAGGGACTACTGAGCCATATCGAATCATGACGTCGAGAGCTGAATATAGGCTTGTTTTAAGACAGGACAATGCGGACTTGAGGCTGACAGAAAAAGGACATTCCCTTGGATTGGTAAATATGGAAAGATTTGACAAATTTTTAGAAAAAAAAGACCAGGTTGAAACGGAGATGAAAAGGTTAGCGGAAACAATGGTGTTTCCAAACCAGGTTCTTCATTTTATGGAAAAAACTGTCAGCACACCGCTTCAAAATAAAATTTCTCTGGCAGACCTGTTAAAAAGACCTGAGATCACTTATGATCTGTTGGCCGAAATAGATACGGACCAGCCTAACATATCAAGCCATGGTAAAACACAAATAGAAGTTCAGATTAAATATGCAGGTTATATTAATAAGCAGCTTAAACAAATCGAACGGTTTAAAAAACTGGAGGGGAAAATTATCAGCCAGGAACTTGATTATTCTGAAATAGAGGGCCTTAGAATAGAGGCATTTCAGAAATTAAATCAATTTAAACCTTTGTCTCTTGGACAGGCTTCGAGAATATCGGGTGTATCTCCAGCGGATATTAATGTCCTTTTGATTTACCTTGAAAGGGAAAGAAGGAGAGGGAAATAGAATGGACCAGCTAAAAATAGCTTTGGAACAGTTGAAAATAGTAACCTCGCCGGAAATGCTCAAGACCTTTCAAGCATACATGGAAGGCATTCTGGCATGGAATGAAAAAATCAATTTGACTGCAATAACAGATAGGGAAGAGTTTATCAGGAAGCATTACATTGATTCTTTGCTTTGTTACGAGTTTGATGAGTTGCAGGGAGCCGGTAAAATAATTGATGTGGGAACAGGAGCAGGGTTTCCAGGTGTTCCGCTTGCCATTGTATTTCCTGAAAAACAGTTTGTCCTGATGGACTCGCTGAAGAAGAGACTGAATGTCATAGATGAGCTTTGTAAAGAACTGGGGATCAATAATATCGTAACACTTCATGGAAGAGCAGAAGATTTGGCAAGGGAGAGGAAACATAGGGAAAGATATGATTTATGCGTAGCAAGAGCTGTTGCAAACATCGCAGTATTAGCTGAATATACTCTGCCGTTTATCAAAGTAGGGGGAAGCCTTCTAGCCTATAAAGGCTCGGATTTCAAACGCGAGTTGGAGGAAGGCCAAAAGGCGATAAGTCTTATGGGTGGCATACTGGAAGGCGAAAGAGCGGTTACAATAGAAAATCTAGGATTGGACCATAAAATAATAATAATAAGCAAAATAAAGAATACACCAATGCAATATCCGAGAAAAGCCGGGACACCTTCCAAAGAGCCGTTGAAATAGAAATTTTGACTGCTCTTTTTTTATTGTTTCACGTGAAACGTGTTGATTTGATAAAAAAACTTGTGGTGAAAAAGACAGTAGTGATATATAATTGAATACAATAAATGAGCAACAGGGAGGTACTATTTTGGGAAAAGCTATAGCAATTTTTAATCAAAAGGGTGGCGTAGGAAAAACTACAACAAATATTAATCTAGCGGCTTGTCTGGCACTAAAGGGGAAAAAGGTGTTAATTCTGGATATTGACCCGCAGGGTAATACGACAAGTGGTATAGGCATCAAAAAAAAAGGACTGTTGAAAACAACTTATGAGGTATTAATAGATGATAAAATGCACCCAAGTGAAGCTATTATTCCTACAATAGTTAAAAATCTGGACATTATTCCAGCAAGTGTTCAACTGGCAGGCGCAGAAATAGAGCTGGTCAGACTTGAAGGAAGAGAAAAAAGGCTGAAACGGGCACTTGATAAAATCAGAGACAGATATGATTATATTTTCATTGATTGTCCTCCTTCTTTAGGGTTGCTGACGATCAACTCACTGACTGCGGTGGATAGTGTGCTCATACCTATACAGTGTGAATTCTATGCATTAGAGGGTGTAAGTCAACTGGTGAGCACGATTGAGCTCGTTAGGAAGAGCTTGAATCCAAATCTTGAAATCCAAGGAGTTATTCTTTCCATGTTTGATGGAAGAACCAATTTATCCATTCAGGTAGTAGAAGAAGTAAAAAAATATTTTAAAGAAAAAGTGTATTCCACAGTTATCCCCAGAAATGTCAGATTGGCAGAAGCACCAAGTTTTGGGCTTCCAATAACGCAATACGACCCAAAATCAAAGGGAGCAGAGGCATATAATGAATTTGCTGAAGAATTTCTTGAACTGGAAGGAGGTTCTGAATGGTAGCAGCAAGAAAAGGCGGGCTGGGAAAAGGTCTTAGTGCGTTGTTTGAAGATATGGATATTGAAGTTACTGATGTCAGAAATGTTAGAAACAGGAGTGATATAGATGAAAACGGAATACATTTTTTAGATATAAACAGCATAAGCCCTAACAGCAAACAGCCAAGAAAAAATTTTGATAATGAAAAAATTGATGAACTGGCAAAGTCAATAGAAGTTCATGGCATACTTCAGCCCATTATGGTTCGTAAAACAGGTGAAGGATATGAAATTGTCGCTGGAGAACGCAGATGGAGAGCTGCCAGGAAAGCTGGACTTAAGAAAATCCCGTCTATATTAAGAAATCTGACAGAAGAACAGAATATGCTCGTTTCTATCATTGAAAATATGCAGCGGGAAGATCTTAATCCAATGGAAGAGGCTGAAGCACTTAGCCGGATGATTATTACATATGGTTTAACACAGGAACAGATTTCTAAAAGTGTGGGAAAGAGCAGACCTTATATAACCAATGTGCTAAGACTGTTGAAATTACCTGCAGAAATCCAGGAACTCGTTACAAATGGTATGCTGAGTACGGGGCATGCGAGGGCAATCATTGGGATAGAGGACACAAAGATTCAGCTGGAGCTTGCTAAATATGCGGCAAAAGAACAAATCTCTGTAAGAGAAATGGAAAAACTTTCAAAGAGCAGTTCATTAAAGGGGAAAGCAAAGCCCTTGAAAAAGAAGAAATCTCTGGAAATTGCCTGCGTAGAGGAAGAATTAAAAGAAATTCTGGGAACAAAAGTGCAATTAAAATATTCAGGTAGAAAAGGCAAATTAGAAATACAATGCTTCAGCAAGGAAGAACTTGACAGAATCATTGATTTGCTAAGGTCTTTAAGATAAGTTCCACGTGAAACAAAGGATGACAAATGACATATATTTCCATAAAAATGAAAGGGGTTATTTCCCAGGCAGCAGCTGCAGGTATTCCGGTATCCATGAATATTCAAGAAAATGTTATAGTGAACTATCGGGCTAAAACAAGGTTCGGGTGTTGCAAAAAATATAAGAACGGATACATCATTGAGGTTTCAGAAGCTATAGCAAATGGCCCTGAGGCCTCTCTTTTGCAGATTCTTGCACATGAGATTCTGCACACCTGCCCTGGCTGCCAAAACCACAGCAGGGTTTGGAAAGCACATGCAGAAACTATGAATACTATATATGGTTATAAAATTAAAAGAACCTCTGATCCGGCTGAACTTGGAATAAAGGCTGAAAGCAGAAATAAAAGCAGAATAAAGGTTCGCTATGTGATGGTTTGCAAGGGTTGCGGGCAAATGATAGAAAGAACAAGGAAATCCAGACTGGTTACTCATACTCATCTTTACAGATGTAAATGTGGCGGAAAAATAGAGAGGCAGGTGCAGGAGAAAAATGAATAAAGTATTTATATACAAACAAACTCCAGTTGGAGATCTTGTCATTGGGGAGTCAGAGGGTTTTATCACATACCTTTTATTCTCAACTGAACTAAAAATGAATGAAATGAGAAAAAATAACTATGTTGTTGAAGAAACTTCATTAATTAAAAAGGCAAAACAGCAGCTGGATGAATATTTTGCGGGGGCAAGGAAAGATTTTGATCTTCCTTTAAAACCTTCAGGTACAGAATTTCAAATGAAGGTCTGGGAAGCATTAAAGGAAATACCTTATGGTGAAACGAGAAGCTATCAGCAAATTGGAGGACGGATTGGCTGCCCAAAGGCAAGCAGAGCGGTCGGCCAGGCAAATAACAGAAACCCAATATCAGTTATTATTCCGTGCCATCGGGTAATAGGAGCGAACGGTAAACTGACTGGCTATGGAGGAGGAATAGATATAAAAGAAAAATTGCTTGCACTTGAGACAGAATTGGCACGGCTTTTGCTTAATATTACAATATAAACTAAGGCTTACTGACAGCATGTAATCAGTTTGTTCAGTGGCCTCTAATTCTTGTAGTGTAATTCAAGCAAAGGAGAATAGTATTATGGCGACTATAAACAGGGAAAAATTAAAACAGGCATATGAAAAGGAATGTATATTATTTGAAGAGAATCATCCTAAATCAAAAGCAGCCTTTGAAAAGGCAAAAGGGAGTCTGCTGCAGGGAGTACCTATGAACTGGATGGTTAAATGGGCTGGAAGTTACCCTGTATGCGTTAAGGAAGCGAAAGGAGCCAAATTTACAGATATTGATGGGAATGAATATCTGGATTTATGCCTGGGGGATACTGGGTCAATGATCGGGCATGCTGTTGAAGCCTCCGTAAACGCAATTTGTGAGTATGTAAAACAGGGAACAACATTCATGCTTCCTGTTGAAGATTGCTCATGGAATGGAGAAGAACTGACAAGAAGATTCAAGGTAAAATACTGGCAGTTTGCAACCAGCGCAACAGATGCTAACAGGTTTGTACTAAGGCTTTGCAGAGAGGTAACAGGTAAGAAAAAGATTCTTGCTTATAACTGGTGTTATCATGGTACCGTAGATGAAACAGTTGCTATCCTTGATGAAAAAACGAAGCTGACAATTGCTAAGCCCGGGAATCTTGGACCACAGGTTGATCCGGCAGAAACTACTGTAATGATAGAATGGAATGATATTCCTGCTTTGGAAGCAGCACTTAAAACGGGAGAGATTGCATGTGTTCTTGCAGAGCCAGTTATGACCAACTGCGGGATAGTTCATCCAGATCCAGGATATCATGATGCGTTGAGAGCATTAACGAGAAAATATGGCGCCTATTTAATTATTGATGAAACCCATACTATTTGTACGGGAGTTGGCGGATATACGAAAGCATATAATCTTGATCCCGATGCTGTTGTCGTTGGCAAGACCGTGGCTTTTGGAATTCCTGCAGCGGCATATGGCTTCTCGGAGGAATTAGGTAACAGGATTGCAGCAGCAATCCCTTATGAACTGTGCGATATCGGTGGCATAGGCGGAACTCTGGCTGCAAATGCATTTAGCTTCGCTAAACAGAGGGATATTAATGACCCCGTTCCATAACATGGCGTTAATTACAAGTGCGACGACAATTGCTGACATTGACCGACACACCGCTGTATTCAGAGAAATTGTTATGAAGATAATTGGTTAAATCGCACATTGCAAATAGGCGATATGATTGAAATTGTAATACCTAAATCAAAATTGTTATATCTAAATCAAAACCGTAAGATCTTAATCAAAATTGTATAATCTCAATCAAAAATGTAAGATTTAATCAAAATTGTAAGATTGAAATTAAAAAAAAAGATCTTCTAAAATGAGTAGAAATCATTTTGGGAGATCTTTTTTTTTTATGAATAGCTGCTACGGTTTGTGTTACCTGTTGATAAAAATCAGACCTGCGATGCAAAGGCCAATGCCAAAAATCTGACTGGTACTGATTACCTCCTTATAAAATAATACACCTATTGCCAGCAGTAAAACCGCTAAGCTTATATTACAGACCAAAGAGCCTAAACTAATATTCCAGCCTACCCTGTACATAAGAATATTACCGAGCTCCAATCCGACAATTACAAAACCTAAAATGTAAGGAGCCCAGTTTGCCTGCTTGATTTGTCCCACAAGAGTAATGTCGAGTTTCTTATCCATCGTAAAAATCTGGGGCATAAGAAAAAACATAAAAAGAGTTAAGGATCCAGCCACCAGGTATGTGATCATCAGGCTAACCATAGGATTCATTTGTGAGGGAACACTCTTCGCACAGATATGGTAAAGAACATTGGAACCTATAATTAACATGATGGGGAAATAAAAAGCCATTATGAGTTCTCCTCTTTAGTAATAGTTTGGATTAAACTGGGAAGTGTCCCAATTATGGTCTTTTGCAAGTTTCTTGTCATTAATTAAAAAATAATCGTATCGAATGCTATCCCCTCGATCTGGAACGGGATCGTCCCAGGTAACATCTATATTTAAATACTGATCATCAACGAAGACTCTGTTCCAGGCATGACTTACAACTTTATTGTTATAATAGGAAGTGCCAACAACTCTTTCAGAAGGTATTCCAAAAATATCCATGAACATATTGAAAGCCTTGGCATAACCGTCGCAAACACCTAAATTCTTAACTAAAACGCCATAAGCCATATAGGAATCAGAAGTATTATCGGCGCTTAATTTTGTATTCTGGACTAAGGCTGTATCATATTTAGCTGTTTTGATCAAATAATCATGAACCGCTTTGATTTTGTCTCTGTCACTCATGTCCTGAGTGATTTCCCTTTTCAGAAAAGCATCAACAACCTTTCTGATTTCGAGATTTTTAGCAGATAGTCCTAAGGAACTGGCAGGATACAAATAAGAATAGGCCACCTCATAACCATCTGTGTAAAGCCATTTGATTGAAACTTTTGAAGGATAATTTTTATCTGTACTGTAGGTTGAAACAATGTTCCATCCCCAGACGTCAGAAGAAGAGGTATTTGTGATTTTGTTCAGCCAGTCTTTGATTACTACGAGAGAAAGCCCGGAGGTGTCCAAGGTTGCTGAATATTGCAGGTTGGCGTGCATTCTCTGAAAGACGCCGGTCATGTCTTCATAGGACGTTACTAGTGTATCGGTTGATACAGGTAAGGGTCTTACTTTGCTGTTTAAATTAATAGCATCCTTCTCCAGCAAAACCTGATATAGCGTTGTATCAGAATTCTTAAGAGTTGCATCCAGGGCGCTGCTTGCAAGTTTAACTGCATAGTCTCTTAAAAAAGAGCCTTCTTTAATAATATTAAAATCTCTCGTTGAGATAATGTCCAATTCTAAAAGTGTTGATAAGGAAGTGCTCCAGACAAAATCACCTTTCGCTTCGCTGTACCCCAAGGCTCTTAATATATAGGCGGAAAACTGATCCGCTGACATTGCGCCAATACCATAAGTGGTCGAACTAGTTCCGTTTGAATAGCCTTGCACGTACATTTGCCCGATATATGGCATAGCCCAAGCCTGAGTAACATCTTCAAAAGGAGATGCCTTTGGTTCCGAAATGGCAATTTTTTCCTCTCCGACAAGACGTATGAACATAACTGCACCTTGCAATCTGTTGCAAGGTTTATCAAGCTCGAAGCCATTGTTGGTTCCAAGAAAAAGGCCCAGGCGGTTTAATCTGACGGCGTCAGTGTCGTATACAGGGGAGTAGGCACCATAAATAAACGGCGTTGAGGTTAATAAAAGAACGCCAATCAAAATAATGGAAAATATTTTATTCAGTAAATGCTTTTTTTTCTGTTCCATAGTTCTTCTCCTTAGGTCACCAGGTTTAATAAAATCATTACACGGGAAATGGAATCTGTGACAGACTTTGAATGCCTTGATTTGCGAGGTCATCAGCTCTGTTATTCATCTCAGTAATATATAGAAAATCTTCAAAGCTGAAAGAAGAGCCATTCCACTCAATAAATTTTTTATAGATTTCATCCAGATTAATTTTTTTGCTCTTCGGATTTATGTGACCTTTCACTCTATAGAAATCCATATGCTGTTTATTTATATAAATAAACAGTTTTTCCCAAAGGTCACGGTTTTCAACTGGACTTTTGTTTGATGTAATCCAGTTGTTAACCAGCCATTTTTCATACCATTTTTCTCTGAAACAATTCATAAGGTAGGAACTGTCCGAAAAAACTCTTATCATTAAGCCATCTTTATGCAAGGCTTCTAAAGCGCTGATCAAGGCCATCATTTCCATTCGATTGTTCGTTGTGTTTTTTTCTCCTCCAAAAAGAGTTTTTTCGTGCTTCCCATATTCCAGGACGGCACCCCAGCCTCCTGTGTTTTCATCATTCTGATTGCCTGAGCAAGCCCCGTCCGTATATATGTTCACTATCTGCATCGGTAACTCTCCTTTTCGTATAATATAATTATGCCTTAAAATTGCTAAATGTAAAGGTATTTTAAAGTCAACGTAACATGCTTGTAACAATAGTAGTGTATAATAAAAAAATATAATAATGAAAAGGAGGTAAGTGATGAGAAAATATATGATTGCGGTTTTACTGATAGTAATGATGCTGTTATCTACCGTAGTTTCTTTCGCAGCAT
>Ga0209386_1000442_pt1 | contig 20886 bp, 26 predicted proteins | sample NGEPertwo_FD_184510 | JGI IMG/M metagenome (GOLD analysis project Ga0209386, IMG submission 184510) | Arctic peat soil microbial communities from the Barrow Environmental Observatory site, Barrow, Alaska, USA - NGEE Permafrost154B-two... | ecosystem: Environmental > Terrestrial > Soil > Wetlands...
CTATTGAATTTAATAAATTCAATATACAGCATAATGAAAAAAATATTATTCCGCCAATTTCGTGGAAGAAGGGCTTTATATGAGGGTTTGTGACAACTAGTCGGGATGCCGCATTTTGCGGGATAAGATCTGTGCGGGGGGTGCCGGGTAACCGGTATCTCTACCGTGACTAGGACCCAAAACGTTATCAGACATAGGATAAGCCATAGAAAAGAAGTAGGTGAAATTTGAGCTTGACTGATATTTTGAAACTGAAAAGTAAACCCATTCAATTACACAAGGCTATAGTAGAACCGAAATTTGACTGTAAAACAGTATTAGTCACTGACCCATGGGAGTATGTGGAAATGTGGTTGAAAAGGAATTGCAAAAACCAAGAAGCACTCTTTTATTGGCAACAAGCTCAGGAATTTTTTAATGCTTCAAAGAATTTGCCCCTAACATCTTCACCATTAACGTCATACTATTGCTTCTTGAACTGTGTTAAAACTCTCCTGGTTGTGAAAAAAGTAATATTCAAAGAACAGCATGGTGTATCTGGTTATACAAAGAAAAGTGCGGTTTCACTTATAGGAGAAATGGTTAAATTTCAAGGGTCGGGCGTGTTAGCAGCATTATGCGTTTACTTTGATGAATATCCTTCCCAAGTAACAGAGTATAGCTTAAGAAGTATTTTTTATAACCTTCCATACATTCATAGGGCTTATAATTTGACTTTTATTTCTGAGGCAGAGCTTTTTATTCCTGTGTGCGATGTAAGATTCATGTTTGATAAAGTTAGAAAGGAAAGCTGGTTAGTAGCCAATATAGACGAAAAGTATCAAAACCAGCATACGATAAAAAAGTTGCCAAATGGCTATAAAAGGGACACTCTCGATCTTAAAAGTTGGACAATACGAAGAAACAAAAAATTCAAGTGGGATCTTAGAAATGATGGAGAAGTGGTTGCAATAAGCAATCTTAAGAACTACCATCAGAAAGTAAGAAGAGATTTTTTTTATATTTCTGGTAGGACAACGTTATGGTACATAAAACGTAAGAGTAATGCTCAGAGTCTAATAAACAGAAGCACTCTAACTCTAACTTTTGCTGCTATGCATAGACTTAGTGAACTTTCAAGGTACCAGCCAGTAAGGCTATCCAAACATCTAAACAATCAATATAATTGGCTCTTGTCAGAATTTATTCGTGTTGCACCTTATCAGTTTATAGATGAAATATCTTCAGAGATAACGGGATATGAATTTATGATCCCTGGTATAGCCTCAAGGGAATAGGTTGCTACTTGTCATAGTGTTCATTATAGGGCGCAATGAGCCAAATAAAGGTAAATTATTTATTGATAGAGAATAGCACCTAATAAGCAAAAGGAGGAATTTGGATGAAATCAAAGAATATGCCAGTTGAATTATTTGATAATCAAGAGCCATTAACGTGTGTCCGTTGTGGCAAAAATTTATTTGAGGAACCCGGAATAGTCGTATTTATTGAAAATGAGTCCGGTGATTATACGGATGTTTATACTTGCTGCAAGGGACGGTGTGATGAAGTCTTGAAAAAAAGAATCGGGGAAAATGAAAGCGATGGTTGGAAAGAAGTAACTGATTTTATGAATCCACTTATCTTTTTAAAAGAATGGATGGCAGTAATGAATAATATCTACGAAGGAAAAAAATTCGAAGAAGCAGCCTGTGAAAAATTTAAAGATATTTTAATAGCTGCAGCGCCATATGTCTTGAGACAGCCGACAGATGGAGAAAAGAGATCATATCAGACAGATATGATGATTCCGTTTTAAGATGTCAAGTCACTAAAGTTATAAATTATTTCAGATGAGAAAGGGGAGAAGTTCATGAAAAATAATGATTTATTAGACCTTATTAAACATGTTCTAGAAGTAGCCATTAAGAACTTTGAGGAATTAGCGGTAAGAACAAATACGGATATGGGATACCTCATGGTCGTATTCAATTCAAAAACTTTACATACTCGAAAAGTTAATGATTGGGGACGTGAAAGCGATAATGATTGGTATTTAGGAATAGATAAAAATAGTTGGGTTATTTATACACATACGATCGAAAGTATGGTAGGGCCAACAGTAATCACTGATTCGAATGTTATTCAAGTTGTTGATAATTATGTATTGGAATATTTACTGAGTGACGAGTGTAATATTTCAAAATATCTTGATTTCATGGAAAAATGCGTTGAAATAAGGAAAAATCACTATAAGGATTTCCAATATTAGTGTAAGCGGTTAAGCAACGCCGTCTCCGTCATATGTACCGCTGAAAATTATGTCTGGGCAAATTACATAAAGCAGGTTAGCCATGGATTAAAGCAGAAGTGCCCTCGTCCTTTATTGGGACGAGGGCACTTAACGTAATCTTTACTATAGGACACACCCTAAGCTTTGTATCGTGGGGGTTAGTTCTCATCTCCAAGACATGTTGTAGGAGTTCATAAAGGACAGGAAGCCACAGAGGGCAAAGTGGGTACAATTCTCTAATGGAGGAATATGAGCCCATAGAAGCTGGGGTGAGCGAGTTATTGTGCTCTCTAAGATTGCTTTGATTAATACAAAATTAAAACATTACCTAAGACCTTATAGGAACGCAAAATTTAATAAGCCCCCTTGCACTAGGGCAGTGTTTTTTCGCTCATATTGGGACCACTATTAATTGTAATTATTAGCCAGTCAATTAGCATTAATAATGCCTGTTGCGACTCGAAGCAAATAAAAAATATTGAAACTAAATGGAAAAATTGGTATCATAAGGGTATATTTTCTGTAGAATATTGTTGTAAAGAGGAGATGGATGTTTTAATGATGAAATCAACGGGTATCGTTAGAAAAGTCGATGAACTTGGTCGTATTGTTTTACCGATGGAGCTTCGCCGCACTTTAGGTATTGCGGAAAAAGATGCTATGGAGATCTACGTGGATCAAGAAAAAATTATACTTAAAAAGTATGAGCCTGCCTGTGTATTTTGTGGTAATGCAAGTGAAAATCAAATTTTTCACGGCAAGAACGTCTGTCGTGACTGTGCTATGGCTATGGGAGAAACAGTATCTGCGAGCGCTGCATCATAAGCTATTTAGTTTTAAAAACCTAATTACTTAGAAGAAACACTGAATTGACAGATCAGTTAATAAATTAATTAAAAAGAAGGCCATTGTGGCCTTCTTTTTACATTCTTGCAGAAGAATACTCCTACAAGACACACGATTGTCACTATTAAAGTGCTATTGTTACATTGTTCGTTATTGTGAAGCTGATGCTAGTTCTTATGAACTTGGTTTAATATGGAAATTCTATTGCCGTTTCTGTCCCATTACTACACAACCCCTGGTATTGCTCCAAGTTATGTCGATTGACTTTATGGAAAAGAGGCGTCCTGAATATTAATTCCCTAATTTAGAGAAAATAAGAAAGTAAAAATTCAAAAGGATGTGAGTTTATGGCGTTACTTGGAAATCCATTCATTGCAAACGAACCCAAGCAGTTGTCCAATGATGAATTAGCTCAGGCTCTTCGTGTAGATATTGCTGGAGAATATGAAGCAATTGTCGGTTATGAAGCCCATGCAATGGCAACTAATAATGAAATAGCCAAGAAGATTCTCTATCATATTGCAGACGAAGAAAGACAGCATGTAGGAGAATTGCAACAATTGCTATCCATTATTAGTCCCAAAGACGCAGAGTTCACTGAAAAAGGAAAGCAGAAAATACAAGTTCAGCAGTCTCAAAATTTTCAGTCCCCTCTTCAATAATAAAAGACAAAAGGGTAAAAGGACCTTAGCTTAATAAAATGGACCCTATGGGTACATTTTATAATTGCCGGGCCCTTTTTTTTATATTTAATGTTGTTGCTTTTGAGAGTTAATTTCTCCTTTTAGGGCTAAGTTTGCAATTAACGGACGCTAAGTTTGTCTTTAAATCCAAAAGTATGTTTTCATCGTGGGAAGATTATAATATAAATAGGATTTGAGGGGTTTATGTGGAAGAACAGATCGTATCTATGAAGAGTGATTTTTTTAAGGCATTAGCGCACCCTACCCGGGTACGTATCCTGGAACGACTGTCGAAGAACGATGTGGAAGTATGTGTTTGTGAGCTGATCAAGGATTTGGGAGTTGAACAGTCAAATTTATCTCAACACTTGAGTATTTTGCGCAAACAACAAATTATTACATCGACTAAAGTGGGCTTAAAAGTCATGTATCGCATCAAATATCCTGAAGTATTGACTATTCTAGAGAATGTCCATAAGATTCTTGCCCAACAATTTCAAGCAGGGGAAGCTTTGATGAGGCATCTTAACGATCGTTAAGAGGACAGAAAGGCAATTTATTACAACGAGTTAACTACAAGGAAAGAGGGTGGACTGTTGGATATTAAAATCTTAGGTTCTGGGTGTTCGAATTGTGCGAAGTTAGAAAAAGTAACCAAGGAGGGCCTAGCCCAGCTCGGGATTGAGGCCCACGTTGAAAAGGTCGAAGACATGCAAAAGATTATGTTTTACGGTGTGATGAGTACACCGGCGCTGGTAATCAATGGGGTAGTTAAGCTGGTTGGTAAAGTGCCGAATAAGGCACGCTTAATCGAGATCTTAGAAAAAGAGCTGAATGCTTAATAAAAGTCCCGTCACACTGAACTACTGTAGTACTGTAGTTCAGTGTGACGGGACTTTTGAAACACCATATTTTTATTGAACTGCGACCAAGCAGATCCCGACTCAAGAATAATAACGTAAGAAGAACATAGGAGAAAGGATTGATTATTATATGCTTCAAACGTTTGCTGACTATGTAGCGTACACATTGTTTGGTCTTTTGCCAAACAGCCATTTAGGTGCTGCTGTTAATTTCTTTATTTACGATACTATCAAGATTTTTTTGATGTTAGGCACTATTATCTTTTTAGTTTCACTGATCCGCAGCTTTTTCCCACCGGAACGCACTAAGAAAATTTTAAGTCATAAGAGAGAATATGTTGGGAATATTCTGGCGGCCTTGCTTGGGATCGTGACCCCGTTTTGCTCCTGTTCCGCAGTACCGGTCTTTATCGGCTTTGTAGAATCTGGGGTGCCCCTGGGGGTTACATTTTCTTTTCTCATCTCTTCGCCGATGGTAAACGAGGTGGCTCTGATCATGCTCTGGGGAATGTTTGGCTGGCAGATTGCAGCGATCTACATCGCGACTGGACTTACTGTCGCTCTGGTCGGCGGATTGGTGATTGGAAAACTTAAACTGGAGCATCTGGTGGAGGAGTATGTTTACAATATAAAAATGGGTGAAACAGAATTGGCCGCCTTAACTTGGAAGGAAAGGGTAGAGTATGCCTGGGAATACGTTGTGGACATTCTGAAAAAGGTCTGGCTATATGTCATTATTGGGATAGCCATCGGTGGTGCAATGCATGGCTATGCACCTGCTGATTTCCTGGTCAAATATGCCGGAAAGGATAACCTATTTGCCGTTCCTCTGGCAGTCCTCATCGGAGTGCCTCTCTATTCCAATGCAGCTGGGATCATTCCCATTGTCCATGTGCTGATGGAAAAAGGGATGGCTTTAGGTACGGTTCTCGCCTTCATGATGGCCGTTACGGCCTTAAGTTTGCCGGAAATGATTATTCTCCGCAAAGTTTTGAAACCCAAACTGCTCGGCATCTTCGTTGGGATCATGACGGTGGCGATTATTTCCGTAGGGTATTTGTTTAATTGGATATTTGTTTAGAACATAATCATTCATTGCGCTCTCACGTTCGTCCAGCATACTTTCTCATTACATCAACTTATGAGTCAGAATAAAAACCGGTTTTTTATCGTCCTGAAGATTCAGGGGTAAATATGGCCCAACAAATACTTGCGGATTTGTTTCCCAATTTTAAAAACGCTAACCCATAAAGTGTTGGACGACTAGGTAAATTTAAGGAGGAATAAAATGGATATCAAGGTGCTAGGTACTGGATGTAAAGAATGTATTGCTCTCTATAATTTAATCAATGAAGTAATCACTGAATTAGGCATTCAGGCCAGTGTAGAGAAGGTAGAAGATAGTAGACGACGGAACTTCAGAACAAGTCGGCAACACATGCGGTTCGGTTCTATATAATTTGTTTGCAGAGGAAACAACGGTAGAACTTATGTTCAAGAAAAGTTGGTAGCATATCTACCAACTCAAGGAAGTAAAACCATCTTCAGTAGCTTCATACGCACCCATGATCACTACACCAGCATCCAATAAATCCTCAATAATATCTTTACGTTGTAGTGGAAAGCATATGGCATTATTACATCCGGAACGCATCGATTTCGGAGTCGGGATTAGAGCATAGGGACAGTCAAATTTTTTAAAGACTCTCTCCGCAGCCATAGCCTGGGTTAAAGAATCGAAGCTAATTAGAACACGGTATTCTATCAATTCCCTATAAAGCATAAGCATAGACTCCTATTCCTAAACTTAATATTTCGTATATAAATATTTTCAATATACTGATATTATTATATTATAAAAAGCGGATGAATTGTACTGAAGATTCATGGAAAGTTGTCATAGTATGCGTATGCTTTTCCGAATTATTATCTTCTTAGGCATAATGATGCTACATATAGTGCAGTAATGTCTGCAACTTCTTTAGCCAGCGTTAAACAGGGTGGGGGCTTCTTTTTATAGAATAGTATTGCAATTAATATATAAGAATATTATGATTAATTAAATTACTTCTATGACAGTGGTTGACGAACAGTTATAAGGACCAAAGAAGGGGGAGCGGTTATGATCGGGATAGCGGTTTTTGGAATCCGGGACGAGGTACCGCCAAGTAAGTGTAGTTGCGGCGGGACTTGTGGTGGTTCAGCTTCTAACAAAACCATGGGAGAAATGTACGAAGAATTAGAAAGTTTTCTAGTGCAAAGTGATTTGGGTGCAGAGGTGCAGGTGCAATTCTTGGATGTATTAGACGATGACTTGAGTGGTCATGACGCGGCCCATATGATGTTCAAAAACGGGTTTGCTTTGCCTTTGGTAGCCGTAAAGGGCATTGTTCTTTTCTCAGGCGGTATTAACACAACCATGGTGTATGACGAAGTTAAAAAAGCGATGGGCTGATCCCGTTGAATGGATGAAAGGGGTAGCTTCATGATTTATTTGGATAATGCTGCAACGACTTGGCCAAAACCACAACAAGTTGTAGCAGCCATTGAAGAGGCCCTTGTGCACAAGGGCGGGAATGCTGGTCGGGGAGGGCATGGTGCAGCGATGCAGATGGCTAGACTCATTTATCAGACGCGGGAAGACTTGTGCGTCCTATTCGGCACGAATGACCCGACCCGGGTTGTCTTTACCCAGAATGCTACCCATGCCTTGAATCAAGCGCTATTTGGACTTTTACAGTCGGGGGATCACGTCATCACATCTTCTCTCGAACATAATGCGGTGGCCCGACCGCTTTGGGCCTTGAAACAGCGGGGGGTTGAGGTTAGCGAAATCCCTGGAGAACCTGGCAGAGAGTTTGATTTTGAAGCGTACAACAAGGCTTTTCGGCCCAATACCAAGTTAGTAGTGACCTTGCATGCCTCAAATGTAACAGGCACGTTGTTGCCTGTTGAAGCAATAGGTCAAATAGCCCATGAGCATGGCGCTTACTATCTGCTGGATGCGGCGCAAACGGCAGGGGTTTTCCCTATCGATTTAGGACGTCTTTCTGTGGATTTACTTGCATTTCCGGGACATAAAGGCCTTTTGGGCCCTCAGGGAACGGGAGGACTCATCGTCAAGTCGGAGATCCGGTTAGAGCCGTTGATCTACGGTGGGACAGGCAGTCTCTCTGAAGAGGATCGTCAGCCGGACTTTCTGCCAGATGCTTTGGAAAGCGGCACTATGAACGGCGCAGGCATTGCCGGATTGGGAGCGGGAGTGCGATACATCCTTAGTGAAAGCGTAGAAAAAATACGGGTTAGAGAACAGGCGCTTTGTCGGAGACTATGGGAAGGGTTACGGGAAATTCCGGGGGTTAAGCTTTATGGAAGTGAAATGGTGGAGCAGCGTTCGCCTATTTTAGCCTTTAACATAGGTGAAATAGATTCTATAAAAGTCAGCTTTCTTTTAGAACAGAACGCAGGAGTAATCGCCCGGGCCGGGTTACATTGTGCTGCTCATGCTCATAGGATGCTAGGAACCTTAGAACAGGGGGTCGTTCGGTTTAGCCCTTCTCACTTCACGAGCGACGAAGAGATTGAAACGGCTCTGCAGACGGTAAGAAGGGTCGCTGAGGAGTTGTGCTAATAACGAGTTGCAAGTATCGGCTTATGCTAGAAACAGAGGACTAATTATTCTGGCAAATATGGTAGCAACAGGGGCATTTGTACTGAAAGGTACAGGCGCCTCTGTTGCTTTATATAGGCACGACTGTTTTCGTTCTAAGAAGAAAGTCCCTCTACAGTGTGGATACGCTCTGCCTAAAGGGTACCGTAGACAAATGAAGGTTAGGTTTATTACGCTCAGTAAAAGTAGACCAGGTCCTGAATACCTGGTATCTCTGGGATTTGGAGAACGCGATTTTGGTCAGTGCCATGAATAATATTTTCCTCAGTCCAATCCCGTGGAAAAATATCAAAATAGCTAGGTATTTATTTGGGCGTTTGGCTAAATATGGTTGGATTCAAAAAACACCAGTATGGAAGAACACTCTTCCTACACTGGTGTTTATATAGATTCTTTTTGCTACTAAAGTTAAGTCTGTCCGTCCGTCTTTCACAATTTTTCCTCGGGGAAAAATTGGAGTGCGCTATGTTAGGTCATTTTCCTAAACTGCTGAATAACTTAGACAATCTCAATCTCCAACTCCCTTATAATGTAATTATACATAGCATATTCCCATTCATTTTGCTATATATTTATCCTATTTTGAATATTACTGTGTGGCTGAACCACATTCCATTTTGAACTGAGCCACGTGTCCGATGAGCCAGTGTCCAGAAAGAGAGCCACCCATAAATCTAGTAGCGTGAAATAATTCCACTTTGAAGCGCAAAGTAGCCGACTCGAAAACGTAGTGCTAATATTGTGGTTTAGCCAAGCACTTGGATGCAGCTAATGTCTATACTAATACATACTAGCACAGAAATTGGCTATTTCTGTGCTAGTATGTATTTTTGTATATCATCTGGTTACTTAATTATTATTGCACAATACTTAAGTAATTATCGCGTGCTCGCGTTGATTTTATTTTAAATTGATTTTGCTGAACATCTCTGAGATTCGCTTCTCATCACTGACCACTAAGCAATTTTATCAACTCTTCTTTTGATTTGGAAGGTAAAATTTCTAAATAAATGCTTAAGCCCCGAACTATAGATTAAACCAAGCATTACCCTATCTCTCTCATCACTGTCTGAAAAGGGAACGCCATCATAAAACTCCCATTTGTGTTCACTACTTGTATGTGTATCCCATTCTTTCAAGGACATTTTTTGAGGCTCAGACTTAGGAATAAGATATGTAAGAGGTAAACCGCAAAGTCTTATTGCTTCATATGAAAACTCATTTAAATCCAGAATGTCTTTCTCCATAAACCCTTCAGCTTTCAAATCTTCAATCTTTTTTATTTCTGTATTTAGTAATTCTTCGTCGTCCCATCTATCCATATCTTAAACCCTCCCCTTAACATTTTCGCTAATATTATAGCATTAATGAAGTTTTTATATCTGACAAAAGAACATCTTTGGAGAATTCCCAGTTTTCAGAATTTCGCCATTCATGGAACGTTACCGAGTTGGTTGGAGATTATCATCAGGCAAAACTAAAAATATCCCAATTGACCTTGGTCTTGGTACGTTAATCCTTCAATGTACTTATTCCCAAACAGGGTGGCAGGGTATAGCGGGAGACATAGAATGACCGTGTTTTTCCAACTTCAAATTATTCTTATTAATTGAAACCTAACCAAAGTATAGAAGGACCTATAATTGCAGTAGGCTTTGACGAGTGGTTACTAGAAGGGCGGCTCGGACATCCGGAGGTGTGGCTCTCTCTTTCCGGAACACTAGCTCATTTTGACACGGAGTATTATATTTTGTATATGGCTATCATTGAAGTGAGCGAAATCGAAAATGCTACCTTTGGCGGTATCCTTTTAGGTGAGCGTTGGGTAGCATTTTGGTACCCTTTGAAGTAAGCGAATCCATACAGTGTAATATACAGTGTAATATGGGGAATTTTAAAAAAGGCCAGTATGTAAAAAGCAGGGAGAAATGGCCTATTATTGATAATGACGGTTCCAACAGAAATGGTGAACTCTAAGTTACTTGCGGGAAAAATATTGACGCACAATGTATAAAATGTTAGTATAATATTGTCATATAATAATATTATGCTAACATATAATATGCGTAAGTGGTTAATATCAAGGAACTATCGACAGATACATGCATTATAGGAGACGGCCCTGCTGGATATGTATCTACCATACACGTAGCTCAGCTTGGAGAAAAAGTGACTTTAATTGAGGAAAGAGGAGTCGGAGGATTTCCACAGAAAAGGTTTTGGATGCAGTAGATGCGATACCGAAAAATATAAGGAGGCAATATTTATTATGATTAATGCAAAAGATTATTTCGACGTAGGAATCAAATTTCACGGGCACAAGTGCCCAGCCATGCCGTTAGGTCTCAGGGCTGGGGCAGCAGCTATGAACGCCCTTGGTGTGGAACATTCCCAGGATAAGGAACTGGTGATGGTAGTGGAGACGGGTAACGATCACGCCGCTGGCTGTTTTGTTGATGGCCTGATGACTATTACTGGTTGCACTTATGGCAAAAGCAATATTAAGAAAACCTATGTGGGTAAAATGGCCTTTACCTTGATTGATACGAAACAGCAAAAAGCTGTGCGTGTTCAACTAAAACCGGAATTTTTCGGCAAGATGCTGCAGTCGCCCTTTGTACAGCAACGCAAACAAGGCGTACTGCCACAAGACATACTCGCAAATATAACTGACCCGTTAGTCGAAGGGGTTATGAACCGAGCCGAAGAAGAATTTCTGGGCATCAGTCCAGTGTTCGACCATCCTTTCGAAAAGACAAAAGGAATATTTGATACCGACCTATGCGTGGCGTGTGGTGAACGGGTATTTGAGCACAAATTGCAAAATGTCGATAGCGAAAAAGTCTGTATTCCCTGTGCGGAAAAAGCAAAATAGATAGTTTAGAGACAGAGGACTGATTCTAGCAAGATAGGGTAGCAACAGGGGCATTTGTACTGAAAGGTACAGATGCCCCTGTTGCTTTAATCATGTTCTCCACAGCTAAGAGGCCATTCCGACCAGACCATAGGTACTGATTCAGGACGCGCCATACCCATCTTGGTTCTTGTCAACAGAAAAATTAGGGAAGACACTTTTCTATTGACAATATTAATGAAGATAAAACATTAAAAATGTATAAATCCCCTACAATGTTCATTGGGGATTTAAAGAAGGGCCAGTATGTGAAAAGCAGGGAGTAGAAAGAATGGCATTGGTTACAACTACATTCTCAGACCATGGTTTATACTGATTTTCATTTTTCGCTCTTTAAATTGTTCTTCTACTAAAAACAAGTGTTGTATGGGAGGAAGGGGTTCGTCATCATCTTCTAAGACTTTTTCAATGAAATATGCGCAGCTAGTCTTATCCTCTTGTGAATTGCTCAAGGTTTTGTACTTGAAACAGCTGATAAGATCGTTATTGTCATCTATACCTAAACCACAGTTACCACATGTTTTCATGTTACACATCTTCCTTTATTTTGAAATTGTCCGTTCCCAATAGTTATAGTATAATATGTCCTCCCTGTCAAGACAAAGATTTTCAGTTTGTTAGTGAACCAGATATTCCCAATTAACATGTTTAGTTGGATAGTTGGTCAGCCGAGTAGATCTTAGGATCTGATCCGGTTAAGCTGCTTTTATTCCTAAGTACACTTCGACTGGCGTCAGGTAGGCATGTGTTTGATGAGGTCGTTCGGTATTATATTCGTTGATGTAGCCTCGGATTCCAGCCCTTAATGATCTCGGTGTCAGATATTCATAAGGGTAGATTCGTTCAGTTTTCAGACTCCTGAACCATCGTTCTATGATGACATTGTCAACCCAACGGGCCTTGCCATCCATGCTCTGTCTAATGTTTACAGCGTTTAGATACATCGTGTAATGGTCACTTGTAAACTGGCTACCCTGGTCACTACTATAACGAATTCGTCATAGTAGTGATCAGGGCAGCCAATTTACAAGCCATGAATATATTGAATTTGTTATCAATAACAAGAGTAAAATCAGCATGGATGGTAAGGGTAGATGGGCTGACAACATACCCATTGAGCGCTGGTTTAGGACACTAAAGTATGATGAAGTCTACCTTAAGGATTATGAGCATATCAAGGATGCCAGGAAACAAATTGGACAATTTATCCACAAATATAATTTTGTGAAATTACACTCAGCATTGAATTACGAAACTCCGGCAGATATATATTATCCTACTTTACTAAAAATGAGTGCGTAATCCTACACTCGGTAAGCCTGCTATATGGCACAACATTCAATGTTTCCTCTAACAAAAAGAAGACTAAAGATAGGGAATATCTGGTACATTATCTTTTTGATTATCTTTGTCTTTACATCCGAGCCACTATAAATAGCCTCTCGGCATTCGCCGAGGCAGTTGGGACAAGGGTTTCCTTGTTGTAATGACTTTCTCTTAAGCTTACTCGCTTATAGATAAAATGAACAAATCACCTCCTTGTAGGGACTACAAAGGATTAAGTACAATCCCAAGGATTACTGGCACGTTATGCTAAATGAGAATTTTGCCCTTATTGTAAGGTACGTACCAGTACGTACCAAATCTCTTACATTAATTTTAACGCTTTTATATTGCTATGTATATAGTGGAAAATTTAATAACAGGTACGTTTATACTAAGCCAATTCTTGCCACTTCGAGAATCTTTACTTATTTCGAAATAATCTTATCTGGAACGCATACTTGTCTCCACGATAAATCGCTCTATAATATTCTACTGTATTTCCTTCAGTTTCTGCTTTGAGAACGCTCGTGTCCCTTGTATTTTCCACAAGCCCTAATAGTTTTGCCTCCTCAGCATTTGGGATTGTACAGGTTATCAATTGTTCCGCTTCGTGGAGAACTCCAATGGATTCAAGTACGGTATATAAAGCCACCTTATTTAGGTCATATTCTTTTAACTTTTGTCCTATTGATAATGGATAATAGTTTCTTTCTATTGCAATTGGATCATCATTCGCAAAGCGCAACCTCTCGATAGCATAATACTCCTTCACACCTAGTATTTTTCCTATCTCAGGGTTAGATTGAATTCCTTGAAAAAGCAGTCGAATACCCGGCTCCATTCCCATACTTTCGATTATTTCCGTGATACTGCTTAAATTCCCTAACCACTCGTTAATTGGATGAGATGTAATAAACGTACCTCTACCATGTATCTTTTCTACGACTCTAGCATTCACAAGGGCGGATAACGCTTCCCTTACGGTTGTCCGACTTATATTGAACCTTTCCATGAGGTCTCTTTCACTAGGTAGTTTATCTGTATAATTTCTACACTTTATTTCTTTAATTAATATCTCTTTAAGCTGTACATGCAAGGGAATTGCACTGTAAATGTCTAAAGACATAAAACTCCACCTCTCAACTTCTGGTCATGACTAATTACAAGTTATGAAATAGGTTTATGTGACTGCCTATATGACATGGGTTAATACTACAAACACGAGGTGGCAGTTTTTTATTTTGGCACGAACCGTCAGCGAGGCCCGTTCCACACGTAAAAGAGAAAAAGAAGTAGGCATTAAGGAAATTCTCTCCGGAAAAAGCAAGGAAGAACTTGTGGAATTCCTATCTACCATGGCCACAGAAAGTGAAGAGGTAAAACAACGAGTTTTAATAAACTCTTCCAATGAGAATACTGAAAAGGAATTAGAACGTTGTGTAAAACTGATTCGGACACATATACAGAAAAAGTCCGACCAGTGGGGCTTTGTGCATCTTGAAGATTCGGAAGAAGCAATCAAGGGAGCAGAGTTAGTTCTCGAAAAAGCTCGTAAAGCAAGTGTGGCAGGTGATATTCCCATTGAAGGCGGGTCAGGAACGGCCCCTATTGAAAGCTCTAAACAACACATCACCTCCAACCGAACGGTTCTATATAAGTTCCGAATAATAACGCGCAGTTTTGAAAATTTGCTGGACAAACAACTTTCGGCGTGTTTCAAATCGACCTTACAAATTGATCACTTTATCCCCATACATCATACCATATCTGAAGACATTGAATTTTCATATTGGTTCATAGCTGCAATCCAATTCGGCATTTCTTCTTTAATGGTATCTCGTAAATCATCCAGATCATCCTGTTCAATTTCACCCTTTTCAAACATAAAGGTATAGAACTTTTTTAAACTTGCAGCATTGGCTTTAATCTGATTTACACTTGACCACATTGTTTTTCTGTAAGCGTACAACCGGTTCTATCCAGCCAATCTAGGAAGGAACTGTTGAGAATCTCCTCATCAGCAAACAGTCTGTTTTCAAGGAAATTATACTTGATGAATTTAACCACATTCTCAATTTTGCCCTTATTATGTGAAGCTTCACATAATAAGGGTTATGAAAAGCTATTTGTTATGCATAGTTAATCTAAAATATCTAGCTAACACAATGATTGCATGTGAATTATCTTCGCATAATATCCTCAATCTATCATTAGGCATGAGATGCCTGAAATAGATTGGAGGATTTATAATGGAATCTAGTAATTTAACAGTAAATGAACTCATCGAGGCAACGAAAGAGGAACTGATTAGGAACGGCTACAAGGACTTGGCGTTAATAGGAATCGAAAGAGTATGGAGGAATCTAGAGGAGTATTTAGCAACTAGGAACTTAGACCATTTTTCGATTGATGTTGGGTTGAAATTTTTGGAGGACAGATATCACTTCTCGGCAACACAGAAAACATCATCTTCGAACAACGCTCGCTTAAGGGCGATTAATCTACTGGAGGATTTTCAAGCCCATAAAACAATATCTATCAGGAGAAAAAGCAAACAATATAAATTTTCACCACAGTTTGAAGAAGTCTTCAATAGATTTATCGATTTCAGAAAAAGCTCTGGACTCTCAGGAAGAACGATTGAATCAGACAAAATATATTTAAAAAAATTATCAGAATATCTCAGTACACAAAAGGTGCAACATGTTGAGGAAATAGATGTTCCCCAGATTAATGGATTCTTTAACTCATATGCTGCGACCTACAAGACCCCCACAGTTTACTGTACAGCCTGTCTACTTAGAAGCTTGTTTCGATACTTATATGATGAGAACGTGATCACTAAAAATCTTGCACTTTTTGTACCCAAGGTTAAAAGTGTCAAAAAATCTAAAGTTCCATCCGCTTATTCAGAGGAAGAAATCCAGAGACTACTGGAGTCAGTTGACAGGGGAAGCCCTAAAGGAAAGCGCGATTACGCGATACTGTTAATCGCAAGCCGATTAGGGATTCGTGCCACAGACATTTGCGAGCTTACGTTCGATAGTTTTAGATGGGAAGCCAATACGATTGAACTGAGACAAAGTAAGACAGGTGAACCGATTGTCCTACCTCTATTAAACGATGTTGGAGAAGCAGTGATCGATTACATCAAGTATGGACGTCCAGTAGTTGAAACGAAAGTTATCTTTCTACGTCTCTCTGCACCTATTGATTGTATGAAGGCTCCCACTTTGCACAGTATTGTCACGCATTATATGAACAAAGCCAACATTTCCATTCAGGAAGGAAAAAAACACGGACCTCACTCATTAAGGCACAGTTTGGCAAGTGCGTTGCTTAACAACAATACTCCTATGCCTGTTATTTCTGAAATCTTGGGACACACGAATAGTGATACAACATCAATCTATCTAAAAATAGATATCCTTCACTTACGGGATTATTCATTAGATGTACCCCCTTTAAGTTCCTTCTGGCTTGGAGGCGATGTTTAATGAAAGATTTCGAGGGCATCTTTTCAGAATTACTCACAAGTTTTATAGCATTCAAACGGTCGCTGGGTTTCAATTATGATTGCGTGGCAGATGAATTGTACAGATTTTCAAGATTCAATACTCAATTTGAAACAACTGAGCTAGTATTAACAAAGGAAATGGTTCTCTCATGGGGCGCCAAGCGCCCCAACGAAGGACTACGTAATAACGCGCGTAGGGCTTACACGGTACAACAATTTGCGTTGTATCTAAATTCGTTAGGGTATAAGGCCTATATTATTCCTCCGAAAAGTAACACACGACACTATCCGTTTATCCCCTATATCTTTACTCACAATGAAATTGAGAGGATTTTCGCAAATAGTGACAGACTCTTTCCACACCGGCATTCAGCGATGCATCTTATTGTACCTGTCATACTAAGAATGCTGTATAGCTGCGGATTACGGATTTCTGAGGCGGTTAATTTGCAGAACAAACACGTCAACTTGCTGGAAGGTATTCTTGAAATTAAAAACAGCAAATTTGGCAAAGATCGACTCATTCCAATGTCCGAATCCATGTTCACTATTTGTCGTCAATACTTCAACACACTTCATAAATCATCTTCTACCGAGGATTATTTTTTCATGAAGGCAGATCGACACCCAATAACGAGCGATAGTGTCTACAGACGGTTCAGAGAGGTTCTCTGGGAAAGTGGCATCTCTCATGGAGGCAGGGGAAAGGGTCCGCGTGTTCATGATTTGAGGCATACATTTGCGGTTCATACATTGACCGATGCAGTGAAACGACAGGTTGATGTTTATTGCGCGTTGCCTATCCTGTCAACTTATCTGGGACATGCATCTATTGAAGCGACAAGTCACTATGTAAGGTTAACTTCGGAAGCCTTCCCTGATATAAGTGCCATGTTGGATAAGCATTGCGCCTATGTTATTCCGGAGGTGGTTCCAGAATGAGACCTACCGATTTTTCGTACCATTTGACAGGATACCTAGCAAAATATCTTCCAGGCAGAGTGGGCCTCAGTAGCAATACGATCAGGTCGTATCGCGATACGTTTTCCCTCCTCTTGAGATTTTGTTCTGACGTTAAAAAAATTCCTCCTCAAAAGGTGACAATAATCACTTTGGACAAGAAACTCATTGAAGAATTCTTGACATGGATAGAAACTGAGCGTGGGTGCTCGGTTTCTACAAGAAACCAGAGACTGGCAGCTATTCATGCATTCTTTAAATATCTACAGATGGAAGCTCCTGAACATATTTATCTCAGTCAGCAGATATTGGCAGTCCCTATCAAGAGAACCCATAGTAGGACCATCAATTACTTAACATTAGATGGCATTAAGGCTATTCTTGATATTCCCGATAGTACCAGCAAAATAGGACGAAGAAACCTGGTGCTGTTAAGTCTGCTTTACGATACTGGGTCAAGAGTTCAAGAAATTGCAGATTTAGTTGTATCGGATGTTCGGTTAGAGAATCCTGCAATAGTTAAAGTGACGGGTAAAGGAAACAAAAGTAGAATTGTACCTCTGATGGCACGAACAACTAAGCTAGTCAATCAATATATGTCTGAAAATGACCTGAAGAGAATCGACAAAAGACATTATCCACTATTTCAAAACCGATCGGGGACAAAACTGACACGTGCAGGTATTACTTATATTCTAAAAACATGCGTTGAGAAGGCTAGATTACTTCATCCTGAGCTAATGCCTAAGGAGGTTTCTCCCCACTGCTTCAGGCACAGCAAGGCCATGCATCTTTTGCAATCCGGGGTTAATTTGGTCTATATTCGGGATTTATTGGGCCATGTAAGCATTAAAACAACTGAAATCTATGCTCGATCAGACAGCCAGATGAAGCGTGAGGCTTTAGAAAAGGCGTTTCAGGGTGTGACTCCTTCAGAAATGCCGATATGGCAGAAAAATAATGATTTGCTGAAGTGGCTAAAAGGGCTGGGCAGATAATGAAGGTCATTATGGAAAGTAGTTTTCATGTAAAGTTGAGTCTATTGGCCATGTAATAACTCAGCTTTGCATAACGGATAGCTTTTCATAACCTTTACTTTCTGGATCGGCAGCGCGGCATAGGTAAACCTTAAATTTGCATTCTTGCCGGAACTTTTCAAACTCAAAGGTATGAATAATATCACCCATTCTCTAATCTCCTTTTTATTTGACGGATAAATGGAATTCCCATCAAAACACACAAAAAAATGCAGTAGAACATGGAGTTTAGTAAGGAATAAAACGGATGTCCTTTATAAGCCGAACCAGCTAAATTATTGGATAAATCTAGATATGTTGGTAAACCAATTGGCCCGATAAGATTTCTGAGAAGAAAAAAAAGAGTATAGGTGAAGAAAACGTAACAAACACGTTAGTAAGATAGGTCGAAATCCATAGAGCCAAAACGGCAAAAAAAGTGGCGGCAAAAAAACTAACTATAACATGCAAAACGAAGTATGTTATAAAGTTCCCACTTAAAAGTAGACTTCCATATATGGGGTCTGAGACAGCATTTGCAAACATATGACTCTGGCTATCCACCAAAGGGAAGTATAAGCGAAGCAAAAGTATAAACAGAATCTCACCAAGGGCCACAGCGCTCCCTCCCGATATAGCGCAGCTGAAAATCTTTGAAATTCCATAGTTTTTAATGTTTGTCCGAATGACGGTTGGACGGATAAACTGATTGTTCCAATCAGTACAAAAACTCGTAGCAAACGGCAGAGTTGCAAAAATTATATACAATATTGAGAACCCCTGTAAATGGGCAACCCTGTATAGATATAAAACATCAGAGCCACTCTTAATTGAGTTACCCTCTGTGCTAGCGCTTGAAAACAGCGCCACGCACATACCTACTACCGACAAGAGAAAGCCGAAGGAAAAGAAAGCTCTGTACAAGTCCACCCTTATGTTTCCTAAGAGTGTCTTCACAGGATTTCACCTCCGTTTGTCGCGTCAATAATTACTCTGCTATGAGCGGTAACTTTTGAGCCATCTCCCATTGCCCTTATTTCAGTCACCTCAAAACACCAAGCCGGAACCATTTGGAATTCATCCCTTGACTGGTTGATTAGCGTTCGAACATAGTTAAGCTCGATACCAGTAATTGTGGTGGGATCTGTCAAAATAATATTTCCATATTTACGTTTAACTACAGCAAGTGCTTCTTCCGCGCTGATGAGATTCAAGCCTTCTTGGTCTGTAGACATTTTCTGATATTGATTAGCCATCGTCAGATATTCGAATCCTTTTTGGGAATAACAAACATAAATATAGGCGCTAGGCACAATAGTATTCGCTTCAACAGAACCATGATCTAAAGGATAAATAGGCAAATTGTCAAAGCCACTACGCAAAATCATAAAATAACAGTTATCTTCTTTATTCCAGCCGTCTTTGAGAATGGTACTACCATCCTTTGGACTGGTCAGCTCGCCCTTGTCGTTTAGAGTCTTTTCTTGGGTCTGTAGGGTTTGATAATCTAACGAATAGGTTTCCACTTTATCATAAACAGAAATACCCAACGATAGGAGCCCTCTTTTAACCTCATCTACAGCCTGTTGATGAGGCATAAAAGGTAAGTCCAAATCGCGATTCTTGCTAAATCGGTTGAAATTAAAAAATGCATCCCCTGGGATGATATCTTTATATAATATTTGGTGGATATAAGTGCGAAATTTACCTGTCTGAAAATTCACTTGTCCCATACCAATATAAAGTTCTTTCCCATCTGCCGTCTGACAAACAGTTCCATTATCACCATTATCTTGTTTTTGAGAGATACTACTGTTTGCTAAAAGTAAGGTTTCTACAGTCTTATTAACCAATGTAACCGGTGAAACACGAAGCATGTTAACCTTGTTTATACCAGTGGGTGCTATTACATCTGCATCTACACTTAAATTGGTATCCAGTTGTCTTTGAATATGCTGACCTGAATTATTAACGGAAAGCGAATTAGTGTTATTGACTGATTCACCAATTTTCTGTTTATTACAGGCTGTAGCCCCCAAGATTAAGATCAAAATAGCTAGCGCAGTAAATCCCTTTGTTTTTTTTCATCTTTCTGTATCCCTTCATATTCATAAATCAACGGCAGCAAGTATACCGTTGATTTATAGCTACTTAATTTTAATTATTAAATGCCGATCAGGGATACCATACACCTTCCATACTTACATATTGACTGTAATTGGCAGAAGGGGCTTGCGCGTAGAAGTAATAGTTTCCAGGAACTCCATTAAAATAATACATTGCGTAATATGATATTGAGTGTATGATATATAACCCTGTAGCTGAATCTCTATTGGCATCTCTTATACGGCTTGCAATTCCATCCCCATTTGAAGTAGAGATATATCCGGATTGAGGATAAATATCTGCATGGAGATAATCATTTTTGTAAGCGGCGTCAGTGGCTGAGGAATCAGCACCTCTCAAAAGGGAGAAGGTGAAATCGTCTCCAGCAGAAGCAAAGGCAGGAGAAGCTCCTAAAGACATTAAAATGGCCAATGCACAAATACAAGTAATAATCCGTTTTTTCATATTAAACCTCCTCGTTTTTATTAAACAAGTCATGTGCCAGTCACTTGCAATGAAACACCTGAATTTGTTTACACATTTAAAACAATGTTTAATATAATTCTATATTTAATCTTATTTTCCTTCCTTGTAAGATAGAGCTAGGGTTGATGGTTCAAACCCAACTCGAACGTTCTTTGATAACTTACACCTTATTGTTCAGATGAATTAGTTGACATGCTTGACCTCTATCACTAAACATCGTGTTATGA
>Ga0209386_1000443_pt1 | contig 20882 bp, 14 predicted proteins | sample NGEPertwo_FD_184510 | JGI IMG/M metagenome (GOLD analysis project Ga0209386, IMG submission 184510) | Arctic peat soil microbial communities from the Barrow Environmental Observatory site, Barrow, Alaska, USA - NGEE Permafrost154B-two... | ecosystem: Environmental > Terrestrial > Soil > Wetlands...
GGAGTGGAGAGAAGGTTTAAAGATATTTTAGATATCCTTGAGAAGAGCAAATTAGATGAAGAGGTTAAAAAGGAAACCGAAAAGATATTTTTCAATATAGCTCAAGCTGAATCAAAAATTCACCGAAAAGATATAGATAAAATTCATTTTCATGAAATTGGAGGATTGGATAGTATTATTGATATAACTTCTGCAGTTATAGGAATAAAAACTTTAGGAATAGAAGAAATACATTCTTCCGCCCTGCCGGTGGGAAAGGGTTTTGTTAAATGTGCTCATGGGGTTATACCGGTTCCTGCCCCGGCCACTTTAGAATTATTAAAAAATATCCCGATTTATAGCGGAGGGATCGAGGGTGAGATGATTACCCCGACTGGAGCAGGAATTATCAGCACCTTGGCTAAAAGCTTCGGAGAAAGACCTTCAATGAAAATAGAAATGACAGGATACGGAGCCGGAGAGAAAGAATTTACCATTCCCAATCTTTTAAGGGTAAGTATAGGTGAAAAAATATTAAAAGATGAGAACTTAAAAGATGGTTATCTTAGTGATGAAGCGGTGTTGATTGAGAGTAATATTGATGATATGAACCCGGAATTTTATGATCATATTATGGAAAAATTATTTTCTCAAGGGGCGTTAGATGTGTTTTTAACTCCTATTCAGATGAAAAAGAACCGCCCTGCCCACATGCTTAGCATTATTGTATATGAGCAAAATCTCAAGGAAATACTGGAAGTATTATTTTCCGAATCCACAACCTTAGGGGTAAGGATAAGGGAAGTGAAAAGATTGAGACTGGTTCAGCAAAATTTTATTATCGCTACAAAGTATGGTAAAATTAAGGTTAAAGTTGGCATGTTTAAAGGGAAAATTAAAAATATTGCCCCCGAATATGAAGATTGCAAGAAGATGGCTCAGCAATATAAAGTTCCTCTTAAAGAGGTGTACGATGAAGCGATGAAAGTTATCCGGTTAACCGAGTAACTAATATAATTAATTAATTGGAGGAAATATTTTGTCTGAAAATACAGAAAATACAGAAAAGAAAGATAAGGACATAAAAATTGTTGAACTCTGTAGGGTTCCACGTGAAGATGAAGCCCTTGCTATTGAAAGTTTATTGGCAAGCTTTAATATTAAATGCATCTTGCAATCAGATATCACCCGTTCGATTTATCCTTTTACCATAGATGGGTTAGCGGAAGTGAGTATTTTAGTCTCTGATAGGGATCTTGAGAAAAGTAAAGAAATTCTTAGCACTAGTAAAAATTAATAAGAGGAGCATCTAACCAAAAAAGAAATTTTATGCTAAAAGAAATTACCATCCAAACTAATACTCAAACACAAATTTTAGATATAACCGCTCAAGTTCAAAAGGCTGTTAATGAAAGCGGAATTATAGAAGGACTATGTTGTGTTTTTGTCTCTCATACTACCGCCGGAGTTACTATAAATGAAAATGCTGACCCCAGTGTTAAGCAGGATATACTTATGGAGTTAAATAAAATTATTCCTTTTAACGATAATTATAGTCACTTGGAAGGAAACTCTGCTGCGCATATCAAAGCGAGCATTATCGGGTCTTCGGTAAACATCCCCGTAAAAAACAGCAACCTCCTACTGGGAATCTGGCAGGGGATATGCTTTTGTGAATTTGATGGTCCCCGGACAAGAAAATATTATGTGAAAATTGTATAGAAAGAGTTAGTTGGTTAACTAACTAACGACCGACTCAAGGAGAACAATGGAAACCATTACCGGAACTATAGAGAGAATTGTGTATCGAAATGAAGAGAATGGTTATGTGATAGCTAAGATAACTGTAGATAAAAATGAAGATAAATTAACTACAATTGTGGGGAAGATGGCTTCTATAAACATAGGTGAAACTTGCGAATTAAAAGGGGAATGGGTTAATAATCCTAAGTATGGCTGGCAATTTAGTTTTAGTGATTATCAATTAATTTTACCTACTTCTTTGCTTGGTTTAAAAAGATATTTAAGTTCCGGATTAATTAAAGGAGTTGGTCCGGCAACTGCAGATAGGATAGTAAAACAGTTTGGTGATAAAACTTTGGAAGTTCTGGAGAACGATCTCCAAAGACTAACTGAGGTGGAGGGTATTGCTGAAAAAAGAGTAGAGATGATCAGTAAATCCTGGGAAGAACATAAAGAAATTAAAAGAGTGATGATATTTTTACAATCCTATCAGATTACTACCGGATATGCAGTTAAGATTTATAAAACATATGGGAATAAAGCTATTGAAAAATTAAAGGAAAACCCCTACAGATTAGTAGATGATGTTTTTGGCATCGGGTTTAAAATTGCAGATAGGATTGCACAAAATTTGGGCGTAGAAGCTAACTCTCCAGCGCGAGTAAAAGCAGGAATTAAATATATTTTAAACGAATTGGCCAATCAGGGTAATTGTTATGGGGTTGTTACTGAAATAATTAAGTACGGAAGTGAATTATTAGAGGTTGAAGAATCATTAGTTGAAAAAGCTTTAAATATTTTAAGAAATAACCAGGAGGTTATAGTAGAAGAAGATAGAGTATGGCTTCCTCTTTATTATTTTGCCGAATTGGGAGTGAGTAAAAAATTAATTGAATTACTAAAGTTTCCTCAACAGCTAATCAATATAGATGTGCAAAAGAAGATAAAGTATTTGGAAAAAAAGTACCACCTATCTTTTGCTGAAGAACAAAAAGATGCCATCAATAAAGTCCTTCTGAATCAGGTATTGGTGTTAACCGGTGGTCCCGGAACGGGTAAAACTACTACTACCTTGGGCTTAATTGAACTTTTCGAGGAACTAAAGTTAAAAATAGCCTTGGCAGCGCCTACGGGCAGAGCGGCGAAAAAAATAAGTGAGACTACCGGTAGAAAGGCAAAAACTATTCATAGGTTATTAGAGTACAGTCCTAAGAGCGGAACTTTTATCAAAAATTCTGGAAACCCCATTAAAACTGATGTAATAATTTTGGATGAGGTTTCCATGATAGATATCCTGTTAATGAGCAGCCTTTTAAAAGCGGTTTCTCCCGGTACCATTTTAATTTTAATTGGTGATGTGGATCAGCTGCCTTCTGTTGGTCCGGGAAATGTCTTAAAAGATATTATCGATTCTGAAACTATTCCGGTGGTGAGATTAACCAGGATATTTAGACAGGACCAAAGGAGCTTGATCATTGTAAATGCCCATCGAATTAATGAGGGGAAATACCCTGTCCTTAAAGGAGAGAGAGAAAGAGATTTTTATTTTATAGAAAAAGAAGACCCCCAGGCTGCTGCTCAAGAAATAATTAATTTATGCACTGACCGCCTCCCCTCCAAATATAGAATAGACCCGGTAAGTGACATCCAGGTCCTTTCTCCTATGTATAAAGGAGAAGCGGGTGCGGATAATTTAAATTATAGTCTGAGAGAGGCATTAAATCCTAAAGGGAAACAGATAAAATATGGAAATCATTCTTTTAGGGTGAATGATAAGGCAATGCAAATTAAAAATAATTACGATAAAGAAGTCTTTAATGGAGATATAGGGAGGATTAAGAACATAGATGCCGAGGAACATACTTTGGAGGTAGATTTTTACGGCAAAAAAGTTCGATATGATTTTTCTGAATTAAATGAGTTGGTATTAGCCTATGCTATCACTGTTCATAAAAGTCAGGGGAGTGAATATCGGATAGTTATTATTCCGGTAATGACTCAACATTATTTGCTTCTTCAAAGAAATTTATTATATACTGGAATTACCCGGGCAAAAGAAATGGTGATATTGGTCGGGACTAAAAAAGCCTTATGGATTGCCATTAAAAATAATAAAACATTTCATAGGAACACTTCACTGAATGAGAGATTAAAAAATAAGTAAAAATAATAAAAATTTAGACAAGGAGAAAAAAACTATGGTAAATGAAGAAATTATGAAATCATTAGCTGTTAAGACAGAATCAAAGATTGTTCTTTTGGTTGCTGACGGGATTGGTGATTTGCCTTCAGAGAATAATAAAACAGTATTGGAAAAAGCTTTTATTCCTAATCTGGATAAATTAGCTTCTAAATCTGCCTGCGGGTTAACCGATCCAATATCTTACGGCATTACCCCAGGGAGCGGTCCTGCTCATCTTTCTCTGTTTGGATATGACCCGATTAAGTATCAGATTGGAAGAGGAGTTTTAGAAGCCCTGGGTATAGGAATGGAACTTACCTCCGATGATTTGGCCTGTCGCGGAAATTTTGCCACTATGGATAAAGAAGGAATAATAACTGACCGTCGGGCAGGAAGAATAGCTACAGAATTAAATGAGAAAATTTGTCGGATAATGCAGGATAAAATTAGCCAGATAAGGGGAGCTGAAATAATAATTAGGCCGGGTATGGAATATCGATTTGTAGTAGTGTTTAGAGGAAAAGGTTTGGAGGAAGGTCTTTCTGATGCTGATCCTCAAGTAGTGGGGCAAAAGTTAAAATATACCGAACCTTTAAGGCCGGAAGCAGGCGAGGCCGCAAAAATAATAAATGAATTTATAGACAAAGCTATCGAAGTATTAAGGGAACAATCTCCGGCAAATGCTGTTTTGTTGAGGGGATTTGCTAAACATCCCGCTTTGCCTACCATGGGTGAATTATTTAAATTGTCTCCCGCTGCCATAGCTACTTATCCTATGTATAAGGGATTGGCAAAGTTAGTGGGAATGGAAATATTGGAAGCAGGGGAAACTATAGAGGAAGAATTTAAGACGTTAAAGGAAAATTATCAGAAACATGATTTCTTTTATCTGCATATAAAAAAGACTGATAGTTATGGAGAAGACGGAAACTTTGAGCAAAAGGTTAAAGTAATTGAAGAAGTAGATAAATATATTCCTGAGGTGTTAAGCTTAAAGCCGGATGTTCTGGTAGTTACCGGTGACCACTCTACACCAGCTATAATGAAAGGACATAGTTGGCATCCTAATCCCTTTATGTTATTTTCTAAATATATCAGGGGAGATGAAGTGGAACAATTTAATGAAAAAGAATGTGTTAAGGGAGGACTGGGAAGATTTCCGGCAGTGAATGTCCTTCCTTTAATGATGGCTAATGCTTTAAAATTAAAGAAATTCGGAGCTTAATTAGAGAGTAGGTTGGAACAATAGATGAATAATTTAGAAACTTTATTTATTCCGGAAGAGATAAAAAATATTGAATTAGCTGACAAGTTAGTAGTAATAATTGATGTTTTAAGAGCCTCCAGCACTATAGTAACTGCTTTAGCTAATGGGTGTCGCGGATTTATTCCTATTTTATCTCCGGATAAAGCTAAGAAAAAAGCGCAGGAATTTGAAAAAGAAAGGGTATTATTGGGAGGAGAAAGAGAAGGAATAAAGATAGAGGGTTTTGATTTAGGCAATTCACCGAGAGAATATAAGAGAGAAGCAGTCAAAGATAAAACAATTATCTTTTCAACTACCAATGGAGTAAAAACATTTGAAATGGCTAAAGGTGCTCACAGGGTAATTATTGGAAGTTTTCTAAATTTACAAGCGGTTTGTGATTATTGCACTAATTACCAGGGAGATATTTTGTTAATCTGTGCAGGAAAGGAGGGTAGATTTTCTTTAGAAGATGCTGCCTGTGCCGGTATGATGGTTAATTCTTTAAGGGATGTTTTTCCTGTTGCCTGTCGGGAAGTAGATGCTAATTTAACTACTCAACTACTCTATGAAAAGTTTAGTAATAATATTTTGGAAATATTACGAAAATCTCAACATGGTCGATATTTAGAGAGTATCGGCTTGGATGAAGATTTAAAGTTCTGTTCCCAATTGGATTTATTTCATATTGTCCCTATATTTAGAGATGGGATAATATCAGTTTGACAAAATGGGGAATAAAAATTACCATACACATATATGAGATAAATCTTATTTTTAATTTCTAAAAATAATTTAAAAAAGAAAGGAAAAATTAATTATGAAAAAGAAATTAATGATGATTCCCGGACCTACTCCAGTTGATCAGTCTATTCTGGATGCATTAAGTAAAGAAACTGTTTCGCATTTAGACCCTGAATTGGTGAAAACCTTAAAAGAAACTTTAAAGAATTTAAAGGCTGTTGTTATGACTGAAAAGGGTCAACCTTTTACTATTCCTGGAACAGGAACCTTAGGAATGGAGACAGCACTGGTTAATTCTGTAAAAAAAGGTGATCGTTTGTTAGTGGTTTCTCACGGTTACTTTGGAAATAGATTTGTAGAAATTGCCAGAGGTTATGGTATAGAGGTAGATGTTTTAGCTTCCGAGTGGGGCAAGATAGTAGAAGTTGAAAAAATAGCCCGGAAATTAAAAGAAAAGAAGTTTGATGCGATAACAGTGACTCATGTAGATACTTCTACCGGAGTTTGTGCTCCTTTAGAAGAGATAGGAGAGGTTATAAAAAGATTCCCTGAAACTTTATTTATTGTGGACGCAGTTTGTGCTACCGGAGGAATTGAAGAACGTATGGATGATTGGGGTGTTGATATTATTTTTGCAGGAAACCAAAAAGCGATTGGTGTTCCTCCCGGATTAGCTAATTTAGTATTCAGCGAAAAAGCTTTAGAGAGAAGAAATGCATTAGGAAATATTTCTTCTTATTATATGGACATTAATCGATGGCTGCCTATTATGCGCGAACCGGGTAGTGGATACTTTTCTACCCATGCCATAAATATGGTCAATGCCCTTCATCAAGGTCTTAAAATTATATTAGAAGAGGGTTTGGAAGAAAGATTTAAAAGACATAGAAGATTTGCCCTGGCCTTCCAAGCAGGATTAGAAAAAATAGGATTTAAAATACTTCCTTCAAAAGAAATAAGGGCTAATACTGTATCAACCGTGTTATATCCTTCGGGAATTGAGGATTTGGCTTTCAGGGAAAAACTGTATGAGAACGGCGTTTTAGTATCTGCAGGCAAAGGTGTATTGGCGGGCAAGCTATTCCGTATAGGGCATATGGGCAACATAACCGAAAATGAAGTGGTTGCAACAATGAGTATTATCGAAAAAACTCTATCTGAACTTAATTACGATTTTGAACTGGGTTCAGGAATAGGAGCTGCCGAGAAAGTTTTGTTTGCTAAACAGTAAATCATTTAAAAAAGAAACAGGTGATGGTTTGGGAAGAAAAATATTTTTTTGGATGCTGTTGATTGTTTATTCTTTTGTGATTTTTACTTTTTCTTCCCGACCGGAAGTTGGAGTAGGACAATCTTTTTATGGTCAAGACAAAGTAATGCACTTTTTTGCTTATGGCGTCCATGCTTTTCTTTGTATGGCAGCTTTAAGTGACAAAATATTACTCCTAAAATTATTTCACTATTTTTTAGCTTTAGTTTTTTCTGTTTCTTATGGGATATTTAATGAAATTTACCAATACTTTATTCCGGAAAGAGAATTTTCTTTGGGAGATATTCTGGCTAATAGCCTGGGGATAATTACTTTTCTTGCTTTGATTTACATTTTCCAAAATAAAAAACTAAAAAGGTAAACTTTCGTGCCTGGCACTAAAGTTTACCTTTTCACAAAATAATTCTAAAATTAAAGCAACTTAACTTACTCTAATTTAATAAATCTAAGGAAGGAGAAAAAAATTGAAATTACTGAAAAAATTATGTGAAACACCGGGAATTGCAGGTTATGAGGATAGGATTCGGAAAGTTATTATGGAAGAATTGGAAAAGGTAACTGATGAAGTAAAAATAGATAAATTAGGAAATGTTATTGGTATAAAGAAAGCTAAAAAATTATCAGATAAGCCTGCTCCTAAAAAAGTGATGATTGCGGCACATATGGACGAGATTGGTTTTATGGTCAGTTTTATTGACAAAGAAGGTTTTTTGAGGTTTGCTCCTGTTGGGGGTTTTGACCCTAAAACTCTCATAGCCCAAAGAGTAGTGGTTCATGGAACGAAAGATATCGGGGGAGTAATTGGCACTAAGCCAATTCATATTTTAAGTGAAGAAGAGAGAAAAAAGTTACCTAAAATTAAAGATCTTTTTATAGATGTAGGGATGAAAAAAGATGAAGTTTCTAAGATAGTAAGGCCGGGAGATTTCGTTACTTTAGATAGGAATTTTATGGAATTGAATAATAAAATAATCACCGCTAAGGCACTTGATGACAGGGCCGGAGTATATGTTATGATTGAGGCATTAAAAAGAATTAAAGATTTTTATGTTGATATATATGCTGTAGCAACTGTTCAGGAAGAAGTAGGGTGTAGAGGGGCAATTGTGTCTTCTTTTTCCGTTGAGCCTGATGTTGGCATTGCCCTTGATGTTACTATTGCCTCAGATATTCCGGGAACCAAAGAAGAAGAAAGAGCTACTACTTTAGGTGAAGGGACAGCCATATCTTTGATGGATTCTCATACTATTTCTAATAAAAAATTAGTTGATTTTTTAAGAAAAATAGCGGAAGAAAATAAAATTAAATATCAGACTGATATATTGCTGGGAGGAGGAACTGATGCCGGGGCTATACAGAAGAGTAAATCGGGAGTGCCTGCCTGTACTCTTTCTATTCCTACCAGATATATTCATTCAGTGGTAGAGATGTGCCATAAAGAGGACATTGAAAATTCTATCAAATTAATTTGTAAATTTTTAGAAAATGCCCATAAGGGAGAATTCTAATTTAGTGAATAGAAAAATTATTTAAGAATAATTAAGCGAAGATGCAAAAAAGAGATATTTTATTAAAAATTTACAACAGTTTGTATAATTTTTTTGGACCATTGAACTGGTGGCCGGGTGATACTCCTTTTGAGATAATGGTGGGTGCAATTCTTACTCAAAATACTTCCTGGAGTAATGTAGAAAAAGCCATTACTAATTTAAAAAAAGAAAATTTGTTAGAATCCTGGAAACTTTATAGAATAAACCAGGAAGAATTAGCCCAATTGATAAAACCTTCCGGTTATTATAATATTAAAGCAAAGAGATTAAAAAATTTTGTAACTTTTCTTATAGAGGACTTTGAAGGTTCTACTGAAAAAATGTTTTCAGGTGATGACGGAGAGTTAAGAAAAAAATTATTAAATGTAAATGGAATTGGGCCTGAAACAGCAGATAGCGTATTATTGTATGCCGGAAGGAAACCATTTTTTGTAGTTGATGCTTACACAAGAAGAATATTTTCCCGTCATAAATTGATTTCAAAAGATTTTACATACTACCAAATACAGGAATTTTTCAATCGGAATTTAGACCGGGATGTAGAATTATTTAATGAATTTCATGCTCAGATTGTCATGCTCGGGAAAACGATATGTATCAGCAAGAATCCAGATTGTGCTAAATGTCCGATTGCTTTTTTACACACAAGATATCCGTAATATGAAACATAATTAATTTCAAAACAAAGGAGGGGAAATATGTTAGAAATTGTCAAAACAGAGAGGAAATCACTTAACGATTATATCGATATTATAGGAAAGGAAGAAATTGAAAGCATTAAGAAACTGGCTTTACCTCTACAAGGGAAAAAAGTAGTTCATATTAATGCTACCTCACTTTGGGGGGGAGTAGCAGAGATTTTATCTGCTTTAGTTCCTTTAATGAAAGATGTAGGGATAGAGGCTGAATGGCAGGTAATAAAAGGTTCAGATGATTTTTTCAATGTAACCAAGAATATGCATAATGGCTTGCAGGGCATGGATGCCCCATTTACCAAAAAGATGAAAGAAATATTTTTAAAAAATAATCAACTAAATGAAAAATTATTCGAAGGCGAATATGATTTTATAGTAATCCACGATCCTCAGCCAGTGGCAATATTGAATTATCGGCAAGAGAAGAAAGGAAAATGGATTTGGCGGTTTCATATTGACCCTACAAATGCTCAGGAAAAAATATGGCAATTTATCAGACCATTTATAGAAAAACATGATGCTGCTATATTTACTTTGAAAGAGTATGTAAAAGATGACCTTAAATTAAAAAATATTGCCATAATCCCTCCGGCTATCGATCCCTTAAGCCCTAAGAATATGAATTTAGATCAGGAAGAGATTGAAAATATTGTAACAAAATATAAAGTAGATCCAGATAGACCAATTATAACTCAAGTTTCCAGATTCGACCCCTGGAAAGACCCTTTAGGAGTTATTGATATGTATAGGATGGTAAAGAGAGAAGTAAAGGATGTACAATTGGTACTTATTGCTTCGATTGCCAATGAGGATCCGGAGAGCTGGGAATATTACGAAAAAACTGCCCGACATGCAGGCGAAGATTACGATATATATCTTCTATCCAATTTGAATGGCGTAGGGAATTCAGAGGTTAATGCCTTTCAGAGAGCTTCAGATGTAATTATTCAGAAATCCTTAAGAGAAGGATTTGGATTGGTAATTACCGAGGCGTTATGGAAGGGGAAGCCTGTCGTAGCGGCCAATGTAGGCGGTATCCCCTTGCAGGTTGATAACCGTCGCACAGGATATTTAGTTGGGGATATTTCTGAATGTGCTGAAAGGGTTATTCATCTTTTAAAAAATTCAGAGATTGCAAACAAGATGGGTACTTCAGGGAAGGAGTATGTTAGAAAGAATTTCTTAATTACCCGTCTGCTAAAAGATTATTTGATTTTATTTAATCATTTAAAATAAAAGGCTAAGAAGATTCATTCTGATTTTCTATCATAAAGTTCGCTTAGTTCTTTTAGTTTTGGCATTTCATCGTGTTCCATTTTTAATCTTTGTTGAGGCGTCATTCTCCATTGCCAGTTATTTTGGGAATTGGCAGGATTATTCATTCTTGCCTCTTTTCTTAATCCTAACACATCCTGAACCGGGATAATCGCTAAAAAAGCAACCGAGGCTTGAGCCATACGAATAAAGTCCCAGTGAATTTCTTCAAAGTTGACCTTTTTCCCTAAATATTGAGTGATGTTTTTTTTCTGATTTTGCTTTAGTTCTTCGGATTGCCATCCTTGAATCGTATTATTATCATGGGTTCCGGTATAGACCACACAATTAAGCTCATAATGGTGAGGGAGATGAATACTGTGAGGAAAATCATCGCCAAAGGCAAAAATCAAGACCCGCATTCCGGGGAAGTGCCATTTTTTTATTTTTGCTTTGACATCTTCGGTAATATCTCCCAGATCTTCGGCAATAAAGGGAACGGTGGGAAATTGATGGATGATATGAGCTAAAAAATCTTCTGTGGGAACCTTTACCCAGTGACCGGGAATGGCTGTTTTTTCCTTAAAAGGTACTTCCCAGTAGGTAATTAATCCCCGAAAGTGATCAATCCTTAAAAGATCGACCATTTGAAGATGTTGTTTAATTCGCTGGATCCACCAGGAATATTTTTCTTTATGATGTTCTTCCCACTGATAGACTGGATTTCCCCAGAGTTGACCAGTTTTACTGAAATAATCAGGCGGGACACCTGCTTTATAAGTTTGTTCTTTATCCTGATCTAATTTGAAGAGTTGAGGGTGACACCAGACATCCATGCTGTTATAGGTGACGTAAATAGGCATATCACCGATTATTTTAATATTTTTTTTCTGACAATATTTTTTTAGTTGACTCCATTGATAAAAAAAGAGGAATTGCAAAACCTTTTCCCGATTCATTTCTTGTACCAGTTCTTTCTTTAATTTTTGAATCGTTTTTTGCTGTCGATTTTTAATTTCCGAGGGCCACTGGTTCCATGGTTTTCCCTGAAAATAGGACTTGAGCGATTGAAAAAGGGCATAATCTTCCAGCCAAAATAAATTTTGCTGACAAAACTCTTGATAGTCTCCCTGATATGATGCTAATTTGGTAAATCGTTGATAGGTTTTATCTAAAAGTTTATTTTTAAGGGAATAAACCTGGTTAAAATCGATATCTTTTTTTTGGGGTAAGGAATAATTAATTATTTCTTCTTTTTTAAGCAGACCATCTTGATAGAGCAGCTCGGGGCTGATAAAAAGGGGATTACCGGCAAAAGTAGCGAAGGAATGATAAGGAGAATTTCCGTGTTGCTGTTCTGTTGGGTTTAAAGGTAGAATTTGCCAAAAACGTTGTTTATTCTTAGCTAATAAATCGACAAATTGATAGGCTTGTGGTCCTAAATCCCCAATGCCGAATAAAGAGGGCAGGGAGGAGATATGCATTAATAAACCGCTACCTCGTTGTTTATTCATTTTTTCTAGACTCCTTTTCTGATTAAAATGACTGACCCTGGAAAATATTTTAATATTTTTCCAACCGGCATCAAACCATCCAATCGGATAGATTGTTGGCTGATCCAATCCAGTGCTGGTTGTTCAACTGATATGGGAAGCTTTATGATAGTATCCTGCCAGATATCTTCACCAAGGGGATACTGTCCGGGTTTAACCATTTTCGTGCAAAAACGGGGTAATACAACGAGGATAGCCTTACTCTGATATGCCCGCAGATAGGCAAGAGCATTACTTTTATTTCTTCCTTGAATAGAAACCGGGATAAAAGAACCTTCCCGAAAGAGTTCAGGATCTTTATTTCTTAATTGTAATAATTGGTGAGTCAGAAATAATTTAATCCTACCGTCAGCAGGTTTCCCCAGAAGTTCTTTTAGCAAAGACATGTGGTCCTTTTTCTGTTTTGACTGAATATCTTCTAAATAATGAATTCTACAGTCATAATCGACCGGACCACGATTATCCGGGTCAACCAGACGTAAATCCCATAATTCAGATCCCTGGTAAAAGTCCGGTACTCCGGGACAGGTTAATTTGAGTAGAACCTGGGAAAGTGAATTAAGCAATCCGTAATGTGCAATGATCTTATGAAAAGCAAATAAATCATTTAAGAATGGATTGCTTTTCTGATCAACCTGATTTAAAATTTCATCCGTAAAATTGGTTAATGCTTCTTCATATGGTGCATAAGGATTCAGCCAGCTGGTATATATTTTGGCCTCCCGGGCTGACTTGATTAAATATTCTTGAATCCTTTGCGTATAAACCCGGTTTACTCCTGATAAACCGGAGAAGGGAATGGTTCCAATCAATGTTTGGTAGATAAAGTATTCCATATTTTTATCAGGGAAAAGTAAAGAATAAACCTTTTTCTTTTTGGTAAGATTAAGCTGATGCCAATGATAAAGTTTTTTTTGCCATTGTTTGGGTATTTCTGAGAGAACATTAATCCGGGAACGGACATCTTCTCCTCTTTTGGTATCATGAGTCATGCTGGTATTCATTGAATAAGGCCATTTTTGCAGCCTCTTCTTGACAAACCGGTAAAATTCATTCTTGGTTACCCCAAAAGTTGCCGGTTCTCCTCCCACTTCATTTAAGGAAACAAGAGGATGATAGCAATACAGTAGGGTATCTTCCATTCCCTTGGCCATCAGTGGACCGGTAAACTGCTGCCAGCGCATGATAAGCTGAAGCAATTCATTTTTATCTTTCTCAGACAATTTTTTGTTAGCCAAAGGATGGATAATAGCAGATAGAAGATAATCAATATCATTTGTCAGTTCCGGGTGAGCCTGTCTTGTTTGAGTCATTATTTCTGTAATTCGGTTTATATCTTTTTTGTTTAAATGAGATGGGCTTAAGTATGTCCTGTAAACCGGCATACGGATCATAATCTCCTGTAAGGATAAAATTAATTTTTCATAACTGATAAAAGGATGATGACGAGATTTCAAATGATGTTGTTTATAATAATCATAAAATAATTGAGCCAGGTTTTTTAAATCTCCATACATCTGCTGTTTCAAAATAATTCTTTTCTTTTTTAATAATAAGTTGGCAATATTCAACTTTTGACCTGTGAAGGAATGATAGATGCGAAGGAATGGTATTTTATTTCTCTTTTGACAGAATAAATTATTTAAATAATAGAGGAAATCGTATCCGGTGTTTCCCTCTGTGAGAAAGTCTGATGGGAGCATTTCGCCGGGCTGTAAAATCTTTTCTACCACCAGATAGGTATCGGCAAGTCCTCTTTTTAATCGTTCTAAATATTGCCGGGGATCAAAAAGACCATCCAGATGATCAATTCTTAAGCCTGATATATTTCCTTTGTTGATTTCTGCCAAAATGCGCTGGTGTATGGCATCAAAAACAGGTTTTCCTTCAGCTTTCAGGCATATCAGCTCATTGATACTGAAAAAACGGCGGTAATTAATATTTTCTCTTGCCTCTTTCCAGTGAGAAAGTAAATAATACTGTCGGGACAGGAGCTCTTGCCAGAAGGGAATGGTGTCTGGATGGGAAGGATTTTTATTGACTTGCGCCAACAACCATTGTATATTTTCATTTTCAGGTTCTCTTTCAGGAATAGACTGTTGACCTTGATCTAGTATCTGCTTCTGAAAGAGGGATAATATCTCACCAATATTCTGATAACTTAAGGGTAACCGAAAGTCGTGATAACCAATATAGAATTTTCCTTTTTCATAAAGAAGTTGAATGAGCTTTTCCTGCAGACAATCTTTTAAAGGTTTTTCCAGAAAAGGGAATAGTAATTTACCTTTTAATAAAGGATCCTTTGTCTGCCAGTTAATATCAAAATATCCCCCGTAAATAGATTTTTTACCCTTTTCCAGTACATCATATAGAAAAGGATTGGAAGAGTGATAAGCCATATGGTTTGGAACAATATCCTGCAGCCACCCAATGTCCGCTTTTTTGATTTTTCTGACTAAGCGATAAAATGCTTTTTCTCCACCCAGCTGATGGTTAATTTCTCTAAAATCAATTAAGTCATAACCATGCTGGCTTCCCGTTTTGGATTCCAGGATGGGGGAGGCATAAATATCGGAAATTCCCAGATCTTTCAGATAGGGAACAATTTTTTCCACATCCTCAAATCTAAAAGATGGAGTAAATTGGAAGCGGTAGGTGGATAAGGGAATTCGCATTACAATACCCCGATACTGAGTATCACGCCCAATTTTTTAAATTGTTCCAGCCAGGATTCGGCATTTTTGTCTCCCTGGTCAACCTTTTTCTTACAGGAGGGGATTACTTCTTGTTTGATCTGGAAGTAGATATTTTGAGCCTTCCAGAGATTAAGCTGAATATCAATTTCTTTCAGCTGATTCAGTACACTGACAATCTCCTGGATCCGGCTAATATCATCAGGTTGTTTGCTTAATTCTTCCAGTGCCTGGTTGACCCAACCCCTTATCTCAAACGCCAGGGTGGTATGATCGATGGTAATAGGCCAATGTTGAATCTCCTGAATGAGATCTTTCAGCTTGTCTAAATTGATTAACTCCTGGGAAAAAAATCTTTTTGCTTCCTGATTAATCGCCTGTTCGGTAATGACAAATAGAGATTGGGGAATAGGGATATTAAGTTGTTTTAGAAAATTCATAATGGTACAATTTTCCGTATAGATTTGTGCAATAGTTCTTTCAGTTTGTTCCAGATTTGGTTGGAGTATTTTCTGAATAACATTTCTCTGTTCATCTTTAAACAGATACCAGAGAGAATAGCTGTTGGTCCCAAAGTACTTATCCATCAATCGGATAATATCTGCTACATTGGCTTGATCAAAAGCGGTACTAATTTCTTGATCCATTTCTTGGTAGGCATGTTCATCCATATAACTTCGAACACCACCGTTCACATTATGATCTCCCAGATGGAGAACCGCAAAGCTGATTTTGTCTTCTTCCAGAGTAACCTCTGATTTGATAGTTGCTTGACCAATAGCAATTTTTAACTGACCGTTCTCCCGGCGTTGCATCTGATCCTGCAGGATTTGATAGGCGTAGATTGTCTTTTGTTTTCCGTCAAACAGTGCTGAAATAGCATAATGTGCACCGACTCGGAGCAGGTCAATAACACTCGGACGAATCATTAATTGATAAATATTTGCCCCGTTTTCATAACGGGGAATATTGCTGGGAGCCTGCTCCAGTATTTTCATATATTCCGGTTCCAGGTCAATTTTATCCAACTCTTTAGCCAGCTGTATACAGCGAGCAGCATACTGCATGACCTGGGTTGTTTCTATTCCGGATATTTCATCAAAAAACCAGCCACAGCTGGTATACATGAGCATGGCATTCCGCTGCATTTCCAGATATTTAATGGCTCGAATTGTTTCATCCTGATTGAGGAAATGGCTGGCAGATTGGTTAAGGAAATTTTGAATACGTTCCGGGTTCCGGTCAAAAATTACGGTAATGTATTCATTTCTGGCCTGCCAGACATCCTTAAAATAGGCCGATGCCTCTTTTTCGAAGAGGTTAATGGTCTGATCTCTTAACCAGTCCATCGCCTCTCTAAGTGGTTTTCGCCATTGTTGGTTCCAATTTGCATGCATACCGGTATTACAGCCACAATCGTTTCGCCATCGTTCAATACCGTGTACACAGCTCCAGGAAGTATTTTCCACAATCTGCACTTCATGGGTGGGTGGATAAAGTTCCAGGTATTCTCCGTAGTTGGTTATTTGGGCCAGCTTGTTTTCTTCGATGTGATGCAGGCAATAGGATAAAGCCATATCACCAAAACGATGATGGTGGCCAAAGGTTTCTCCGTCTGTGGCAATATGGACCAATTCCGATTTTTGCTCTTCCTCAGAAAAATTTTCCATTAACTGGTTAGCGAACTTTTCACCATTACTCAGAAGATCCCCGAAACTGACTTCATGAGCCAGGGGACCGTTATAGAAGAAGATATGAATAGATTTTCCGGAAGCTAAAGGACAGAGATAGGCCTGTCTAAAATCGATATAGGCATTTTTTACCTCCTGCCAGGAAGCCTTTTTTTCCATTTTCCTTATCCTGGCAGCCTGATGGGGTGCCAGGATAGTGTATTTGATTCCTAAATCTGCCAGGATTTCCAGTGTCGCATAGTCAACAGCTGTTTCCGGTAACCACATACCTTCCGGAACACGTCCGAAACGTTCCTGAAAATCTTTTATTCCCCAGTATGCCTGAGTGTATTTATCCCGGTCATTGGCCAGAGGCATAATTAGATGATTATAAATTTGGGCAATGGCCGAACCATGACCATTAAACCGTTCCTGACTTATTTTATCTGCATCCAGAATAGATTGATAAATCTCCGGCTGGTGTTTTTTCATCCAGGAGAGCAATGTTGGTCCAAAATTAAAATTGATTTGGCTATAATTATTAACAATACTGACAATATCTCCTTCTTCATCCAGGATACGGGAAGCTGCATTGGTTTTATAGCATTCATCAGATATTCGTTCATTCCAGTCATGGAAGGGATAAGCCGAATCCTGTAATTCGATGTCTTCCAGCCAGGGATTTTCCCGGGGAGGTTGGTAAAAATGCCCATGTATACAGACATATTTATTTTTTTCCATTTTTATTATTGACTCCTTTTTGTTGATATAAGACAAATTGGTATGGTTTCAGGGTTATTTTATTTTTCACACAGAAGATATTAGGTGCGAGTGAGCCGTTTCCCAGCCATTTTTCCTGGCAGGAATCTATGACCAGATGCCAGCCAGATTTACAGGAAAATGTACCGGATTGTTTGCAATTATATTGGCTGTCTCGGAGATGAAAGTTAGATAACAGCAAAAATTGATGATCCTTACCGATTCTCTGTTGAACAAGGATTCTATTCTTCTCCGAACACCATACCTTTATCTGGTTTCTGGCAGGACATCGTAATAACGGGTATCGTTTTCGTAAGTGCAACAGCTGACGATAAAAATCCAGCAAAACCATATGATTTCCCTGCTCTCTTTTTTGCCAATTGATTTTACTGGTAATAAAGGTTTTTTCGTCTTGCGGGTCAGGAGGGTCCTGCTGCCATTGAAATTGGGTGAATTCCTTTTTTCTGCCCTCTCTAACTGCCTGAACCAAATTCTGGTCCCCGTGATCAATAAAGTACAAAAAAGGAGATTCCTCCCCATATTCCTCTCCCATAAAGAGAAGAGGAACATAAGGTGATAGGATGGTCATTGCTGCCGACAGTTTCAGTGCTGCCAGAGATACCAGGTTGGTAAGCCGTTCTCCCAGCATGCGATTTCCAACCTGGTCATGGTTTTGGGCGTAGACAATGAGCTGTTCTCCGGGAATAAACTTAGAAGAGTTGCCATGACTCTTTTTGCGAAAAGAGGAGTATTGTCCGGAATAGACAAATCCTTCTTTGATCGCTTTTGCCAGGTCTTGGATGTTACCAAAATCCTGATAATAACCGGATTTTTCACCGGTAAGTAGGGTATGCAGGGAATGGTGAAAGTCATCACTCCATTGCGCATCCATTTGGTATCCACCTTTGTGGCGTGGTTTAATTATTTTATTGTCATTCAAATCACTTTCTGCAATCATAACATATTTTCTCTTTTTCTTTTGAGAAAATTTTCTGACAGCAGAAGCAAGTTCGGCTAAAAAATGCGTTGTGCTCATATCGAAAATTCCGTGAATAGCGTCCAGGCGTAATCCGTCAAAGTGGTATTTTTCCAACCAGTAAAGGGCATTTTGGATAAAATAATTTCTTACCTCATCACTGAAAGGTCCGTCAAAATTAATTCCCTGTCCCCAATTGGAATAATATTTTTCGCTAAAATAGGGACCAAATTGGGGAAGATAATTTCCCTCTGGTCCCAGATGATTATAAACGACATCCAGAATAACTGATATACCATGCAGATGACAGTCATTAACTAGTTTTTTTAAGCTGTTCGGTGTGCCATAGGAATTTTGCACCGCAAAAGGATAGACTCCGTCATAGCCCCAGTTTCTTTTTCCGGGAAACTGGGCAACTGGCATCAGTTCAATGGTATTGATTCCCATATCTACCAGTTCATCCAGTCTGGGAATGATGGCGTTAAAGTTACCTTCAGGGGTAAATGTACCCACATGAAGCTCATAGATGATCATCTCTTTTAAGGGAACTCCCGACCAATTTTGATCTTTCCACAGGAAGGTGTGGTCAATTACCTGGGAAGGTCCATGAACACCCTGTGGTTGAAAATGAGAAGCAGGGTCCGGAAATTCTTCTTTCGAATCCAGCTGATAGTAATATTGGTAACCGGGATAAATATCTTCAACAGACAGAAACCAGTAACCCTGTTTTTTATGTCTTTTCATTTCTATTTTTTTTTCTTCGGGAAAGATAAAATGAAGTGTAACCTGTTCCCCAAAAGGTGACCAAAGAGAAAAATGTGTTTTACCTGAAGCACGATAATCTGACCCGATCAACATATCATTTCCCCCTAAATTTTAGAAAAAGGATACCTAGAGGAGGAAGGGTAAGGGAAAGAGAATAATCTTTTCCGTGAATGGGGGTTGGTGTTGTTTCCACAGAGCCGAGATTTCCCTGTCCGCTCCCGCCGTAAGTAATGGCATCGCTATTTAATCTTTCTTCCCATATTCCTTTACTCGGCACCCCAACGCGGTAATGATGCCAGGGGACTGGTACAAAGTTACAGATAACCAGGACCTGGTCATCTTTTTTTTCACCCTTTCTTAGAAAAATCAGCACAGAGTGTTCCAAATCATTGGCATTGATCCATTCAAATCCCTGGGCTTCAAAGTCGAATTGGAAGAGGGCCTTCTCATTTTTATAAAAATAATTTAAATCTTTAATCCAGTTAAAGATTCCTTGATGAGGAGGGTCATCAAGCAAATGCCAATCAAGGCTGGTGTCATGATTCCACTCTTTTCTTTGTCCAAATTCTCCCCCCATAAAAAGCAATTTTTTTCCAGGGTGGGCAAACATATAACCAAACAGTAAACGTAAATTGGCAAATTTTTTCCAATCGTCTCCGGGCATTTTTTCCAATAAAGATTTCTTTCCGTGGGTGACCTCATCATGAGATAGAGAGCTAACGAAATTTTCATTGAAAGCGTAAAGAAGACTGAAGGTCAGTTGTTGGTGATGATATTTACGGAAGAGAGGGTCTTCGGAAAAATAGGACAGGGTGTCATGCATCCAGCCCATATTCCATTTCATTCCAAATCCCAGGCCGCCTAAATAGAGAGGACGGGAGACCATCGGCCAGGCGGTAGATTCTTCGGCAATGGTTTGAACATCTGGAAAATTTTGGTAGATGGCTCCATTTAATTTTTTAATGAAGTCAATCGCTTCCAGATTTTCTCTACCCCCAAATTGATTGGGGATCCATTCATCCTCTTTTCGGGAATAGTCCAAATAAAGCATTGAGGCAACAGCATCTACCCGCAGGCCGTCAATATGATATTTTTCCAACCAAAAAAGAGCGCTGCTGATTAAAAATTCTTTAACCTCATTTCTTCCATAATTAAAGATGTAGCTGTGCCAGTCAGGATGGAAACCTTTCTGTGGGTCGGCGTGTTCGTAAAGATGGGTACCGTCAAAATAAACCAGTCCGTACTCATCGCCGGGGAAATGGGAAGGGACCCAATCCAGAATGATACCGATTCCCTGTTGATGGAGATATTCAACAAAATACATGAAATCCTGGGGGGAGCCGTAACGGCTGGTCGGGGCAAAATACCCCAGAGTTTGATAACCCCAGGAGCCATAAAAGGGATGTTCCATAATCGGAAGCAGTTCAACATGGGTAAAACCCGCCTGCTTCATATAATCTGCCAGGATAGGGGCTAATTTTCGGTAATCCAGGGGACCATTGGTCGAATTAAGTTGTTGCCGCCAGGAACCTAAATGTACTTCATAGACCGAAAAAGGCCGGTTTAAGCCCATATATTCTTTTCGATGACTCATCCAGGATTGGTCCTGCCAGTGATAATCTAAGTCCCATATGATTGATGCCGTTTGAGGCGGTTTTTCCCAGTAAAAGGCAAAAGGATCACCTTTATCTACTTGATAACTCCCATGCCGTGATTTTATGTGGAATTTATAACGCATTCCCTTTTCAATTTCGGAAATAAAGCCTTCCCATATGCCGCTGCCGGAATGTATTTGCTTTAACA
>Ga0209386_1000444_pt1 | contig 20813 bp, 16 predicted proteins | sample NGEPertwo_FD_184510 | JGI IMG/M metagenome (GOLD analysis project Ga0209386, IMG submission 184510) | Arctic peat soil microbial communities from the Barrow Environmental Observatory site, Barrow, Alaska, USA - NGEE Permafrost154B-two... | ecosystem: Environmental > Terrestrial > Soil > Wetlands...
CGTATAATAAGCTCGGGCTCATACACAAAAAACGGATTCTTTACCTTTCCATTAATCATATCCACTATCATTCGTGCTACCCGTTTGCCCATCTCTTCTTTTGGATGCTTAATAGTGGTTAATTTTATCTCAGTAGCCACTGCTAAATTTGAATTGTCGTATCCTACCAATGAAATATCCTCGGGAATCTTTAAGTTACTACGACGAATAGCTTCCATAACCTGAATAGCTATTTGGTCATTATAACAAACAATAGCAGTTGGTCGATTTTTCTTTTTCAACAAGTTAATAGTAAAATTGTATGGAAAAGAAAACATCTGCTCAGTTTTATAATTGCCTAAAAATTCATTATTGATAGTAACATTATATTTCTTTAAAGCAGACAAAAACCCGGCCTGTCGTCTTATTCCTTGTAAATCATCAGATAAAAATATTCCAGCTATATCTTTATGACCTAGCTTTAATAAATATTGTGTAGCAATAAAGCCACCTTTTTCGTCATCCATAATTACATAGGCAGAATCTAAATCAGGATAGGTGGCATGTAATAGTAGATATGGGATATTGCGTTTATCTAGTTCCTGAAAGTATTTTTTATTTATATTTGGTTTAGCACTTTTTGTCGGCTCTACAATTATACCGGAAATATCCTGTTCTAAGAATCTTTTCATACATTCTTCTTCTTTGCGTTTATCATTGCCTGTGCTGGCAATACTAAAGGAAAAACCTGATTCACACAATGTTTCCTCAATTCCTCTAATAATATAAGGAAAAATATAGTTAGAAATATAGGTGGTGAGAACAGCTATTTTCTGCTCTTTTTTACTTCCTCTGTAAGCGCAAAAAGTACCTTTCCCCTGCTCTCTATATATCCATCCTTCATTTTCTAGCTCACTAAAAGAATGACGAACCGTATGTCTGCTTATTTTAAACTGACGGACAAGATCACTTTCTGAAGGCAATTTTTGCGCCGGAATAATATCTCCATTTTGAATCATCTGCTTTAGGTATTCTTTTAGTTGATAATATTTTGGTAAATACTTATCGGGTTTTATCATTTTTACTTTTCTCCAAATCAAAAAAAATAAATTGTATATTCTGTTTTTTTTACTTCATTACTTTTAAGAGCCCAAATATCTGCTAATGATACTTATAATATTTCCAACTTAAAATTTAGGTAAATGGATTCTCGTTTCTATATAGTATATTTGAAGGTTGATTAAAAGCTATATCATTTATACCCAACATCTTCATAGCTTCAAATAAAACTTTGCCTATATGTTTAAATGCTACACCGGTATGATGGGGAAATCTTTTTGCAATAAGTATATGGCGATAGAACCTGGCCATTTCTTTCACAGCAAATACACCAATTCCTCCAAAGGATTTCGGATTTATATCGAGTACTTCCCCTTGAGCAATATAACTCCTCAATTCATCATCAGCTGTACCTTGCAGTCTAAACAGGGTAATATCTCCGGGAATGATGGTTCCTTCAAGGGTACCCCTGGAAATATCAGGGTCCTTATTTGGCTCAAGCAATCTATGCATAATTAATTGATATTTCATTTCAGCATTTTTTATATAACAAATAGGAGTATTTCCACAATGGAATCCCATAAATAGGTCGTTTAGTTTATAATTCTCTACCTTTTTCCTATTTTCTTCATACATATCCTTCGGTACTGTATTATTTATATCCAAAAGTGTAGCCGGTAAATTAGTAGCCAGAGTAATGATATATTCACTCAATGCTCCATATATATCTGTTTCGCAAGATATGGGTATTCCTCTCATAGCAAACCTTGAATTCACATAACAAGGCACAAATCCAAATTGAGTCTGGAAAGCAGGCCAACACTTATTAGCAAAGATCGCAAATTCAGATGCACCAAGGTTTTGCTCCATCCCGTCTTTTAATGTAAGCTCATACTGTGCAAGTTTGGGCAGTATTCCTGAATATCTGTTTCCATCACCCAATTCTTTTTCCATATTTTTCACTACTTCTGATATCCTTGAATCATTTTCATGATGATTAAAAGCTTCGAAAAGATCCAACTCTGAATTTTCCATTATTTCTATACCTAAATCATATAGAGGTTTTATGGGCGCATTACAGGCAAGGAAATCCTGAGGTCTGGGGCCAAAGCTTATTATCTTGAGTTTTTTGAGCCCAAGTAATATTATGGCTATATTTTCGAAGTCAAATATCATTTCTGCTATCTCTTCAGCTGTACCAACAGGATATTCAGGAATATAAGGATTTAATTTTCTTAGTTGCAGATTGTATGAAGCGTTCAGCATACCGCAATATGCATCTCCGCGACCATTTACTAAATTCTCTCCGGTTTCTTCTGCGGCGGCAACAAACATAGTAGGTCCCAAAAACTTTTGAGCCAGTATTGTTTCCGGACCTTCAGGGCCAAAATTACCTAGATATATGACTAATGCATTAATCTCTGCCTCTTTCAAATCTTTTAAGACCTTTAAAACATCTTTTTCGTTTTCAACAGCTGTCTTAATTTCCTTAATCAAAATTCCCTTTTTGCTGCACGCCTTCATAACAGCTTCTCTCCTATTTTTACTAAGTTCAATAGAAAAACAATCACGACTTACAGCAACTATCCCAAGTTTTACTTCAGGAATGTTAATCATTTCTTAAATCCCCCCTTGAAATATTGATAATCCTATAATGGCCTTTAACACAAATCTCTAACAGTCCGGATATTTTAAGCTGAACCTGAAAAAATTCTGGTTCTTTAGGTAGTTTAAATTCATATAACCTTTTTTGCTTCCTAATATTACCTTACCTATACCTGGTGTTTATAACCTTGTTTTTTTCTCTTTGCCAGGGTATGAATGATGACCGAGACAATAATTAATACCCCGCAAATAAATTGTGTCCAAAAGCCAGAAAGCCCTGCAGCCACAATACCTGCTTCTAAAGAACCAATAATAAAAGCACCAATAAAAGTACCCTCGATGCTGGCTTCTCCACCGAACATAGAAGTGCCGCCTATAAAAGTAGCAGCCATTACCATCATCAAATATCCTTCTCCCATAGTTGGCCACCAGGTTCGCATTCGGTAACAACTCAGTATCCCGGCAAAGGAAGCTATGACTCCCATCAATATAAAAACCATTATTTTTGTTCTTTTTACATTAACGCCCATCATTCCCGCAGCTTCCTGATTATCGCCTAAAAATAATACGTGCTCACCAAACCTATGTCTCAAAAGCAAGAAATAGAAAAAAATTGCTATTCCTGCAAACCAAATTGACTGCACAGGAATTACCCATAACTTTTCTGCGAATATTTTATAGGAAATAGTTTTATCTAATGTTATCGTTCTGGCTAAACCATTCGATATAATATTACTGAAGCCCCTGATTAAAAATTGCATACCCAAGGTGGCTACAATAGATGGAATACCTATTGATGTAACTAATGTTCCGTTTATAAACCCCACTACCACACCGGATAAAAGGCTACATATTATGGCCAATATAACGCTGTTGGTAGCCTTAAATGTAATGGCAAAAATAAAGCCTGATAAAGCCATCACTGAGGGGAAGGAAAGATCAATTTCACCCATAGCAAGTACAAAAGTTAAACCGAGAGCCATTACTCCCATAATAGGAACTGTAGATAAAAACGATTGATAAATTCTTCCTTTAAGGAAAACTTCAGGGCTGGTAATCATAAATAATCCAAAAATACTGACCGCCATAATTAACAATGCAATTTGAGATTTGTATCTAGTAGATTTTTTTACTTTGGAATTTGTTTCTAAATTATCCATATTATAATACCCTCTCACCTTGATTAATTTCTGTGCTTGACTTAGTATATCTAATCAATTCCTCACTAAGTTCCTCTAAAGATAAATCTTTACGATTATAAGCACCCACTATATTGCCTCGGTCAATGGCTACAAAACGATCAGAAACCGGATAAACATTTGCAATATTGTGGGAAATATAAATGCAAGACTTTCCTTTATCCTTAATATTTTGGATAAACTTCAAGACTTTTTTTACTTCTTGTAATGATAAAGCCATAGTCGGTTCATCTAAAATAACCAGGTCTGCTTCAAAATACATGGCTCTAGATATGGCAACCCCTTGCCTTTCGCCACCAGATAAGGTTTTAATAACCGAATCAGCACTGACACCTATTCCTCTAAATTTCATCAAATCATGCATAATTTTATTTGTTTCTTCTTTTTCTTTTTTTATATTAAGAAAACCCAGTTTATTAGTAATTTGCCTACCAACAAAAACATTTCTCCATAAAGTTTGCTTATCTGCAAGAGCTTTTTCTTGATATACGGTTTCTACGCCCAGATGATGAGCCATCTTTACAGAATATTTTTTAGGATCAATTTTTACACCTCTAATATACATTTCACCGTCATCAAAAGAATGCACTCCAGAAATAATTTTAATCAAAGTCGACTTACCTGCACCATTATCACCTAAAATGCCTACAACTTCATTAAACCCCACTTCAAAATCTATACCCTTCAAAGCTACAACCCCATCATAGGACTTGTATATATTTTTCATCTCTACCAATTTGTCCATATATAACTCTCCCCTTTTTATAGTCATTAATATTGTGGCCTAAAATAATCCTGCAGGAAGAATTTTTTAAAAATTCTTCCTGCAGGATACCATTAAATTAGTATTCTAATTATTATTTATCTCATTCCTTTTTCAGCTAAGGGGGCTATCAAATCTATATTATCCTTGCTAATTAACCCGCCACCTGTATCAATATGCAATCCGGAGAAACCATACATCTTGGTTAAATAAATTTGCATAACTGGTAGAAACCCTTGCAAGAACGGCTGCTGGTCTAATACAAGATCAGTATAACCACTTTTAATGCTTTTTACGGTAGCAGGCGATAAATCAAAACCAGCTCCGAAAATATCATCTGGGCCTAAACCTGCTGCTTCAAAATAAGTTTGTTGTGTAGAAGTTAAGTTACCATGATCGGTTACAACAACTTTACAATCAGGATTTGCCTGTAAATAACCTACTATAACAGAAATACCGTTTGAAGCATCCTTGTCTACTTCGGCTGAAATTTCCACATAATCTACTTTTACACCTACTTTTTCAAAAGCATCTATAGCCCCTTTTGTTCTTAATCCTCTGGTAGGTGCTGATAAAAGACCCCAAACAAGGGCTCTATCCCCTGTTTTTAATCCTGCACCTTTAACTGCAGCTTCACCGAGAGTATAACCTGATTCATAAAGTCCCTGGCCTACATAACCAAATCCATTGGCCGCATAAGCTTTTTCAAGTTCAGGTAATGTCGTATTTTGACTGCAAACGATAATCCCCTGTTTCTCAGCTTCTTCAACAAAAGGCCTGTATGCTTCATCTCCAGGATGTCCCATAATGGCTATACCATCAGGATCTGCCGCAACAGCTTGCTGAAATTGATCAACCATTTTCTGCTGACTCCAATCTGACCATAGATATCTTACTTCAACACGATCACCTAATATATCCGCTGCTGCCTTAGCACCATTATAAACAACAGTAGCAAATGTCCCTCCGGGAGCACCACCTGGGAAAAAGTAAATTACAATAGGACCTTCACTTGCCTGAGCTATTACTGGTAATACCAGAAGAGCAACGCAAGTCAATACTAACAAAACTAAAAGACTAATTTTCTTTAACATAATTTTTTCTCCTTTTTAATATTTCCTAATAATTTTTTAGCAATAACCTCACTATAAGCAACCTTAATACAAAGTGCTAACAAAAATCGTTATTCCTTTTTCACCTCCTTTATTAGTAAGGGCTAGTCTCCCCCTACTTATTCTTTTATCCCTTAACTAAAATACCCGGCCTGCTCATCTTTTTTCCATTATACTCTACTTCAACCTTAGGCCATTCAGGGTCATCGGTAATTATTTCATTTTCGGTTTCATTCACAATAATAGTATCTTCACTCTTCGTCCCTTTAATGGAAGGATTCCAAGCAAAAGCCTGGTTGGGTTGAACCACTTCATTTATTTTTAAGGTAGCAATATAATCTCTCGCTTCATAACCTGTTGCTCCGCCCTGGTGGTGAAGTTTCCATTCCCCCGGATAACCAACTTCTCCATAAGCTCTAATTCCTTTCTGAAAAATATCAGCCACTTTTTTACCTGGTCTGGTATTGGTTATAAAACTCGCATTAACCTTAGTCACCGCCCTTAATTTATCCATTAATTCCTCTGCAATCTCTCCAAAATGAACAAACCTGGTTAAACTAACAATTAACCCATATTTTTCAGCACAAACCACGACCATAACATATTTTCTAATTTCTTTATCTTTGGGGATAGGGTGACGATAGGCGAAAATTCTTTCATCAGAACCAATCAAAATTAAATGGGGGTTAATATTTTTAGACCAAAGATTTTGAGCCAGTCTACCTCTAATTTCATTCTCTGTCTCTCCCGGTCTTATATTTTTACAAATTTTTGATACGATTTTAGAAGTTTCCTTACCTAAAATCCTATACCTTTTTATCTCGCCGGGTAATAAGGAAAAACGCAGCTGTTTGATCTCTTCTGGTAAATTATCTACCCCGGGCAGATAACAACAGTCTGCGCCTAAATGATATTTTCTTACTAAGCCATCCAGCAAGTCTCTTTCGTACCATTGGTTAGCTACAAGTTGAAAATCTTCTTTATCTAACCCTTCTTCTTTTATTACCCTTTCAGCTTCAATATTGTTGGTTAAAACCAAAATTTTATCTTTTAAAACAATTAACTTAACTGCACCCTCTTCACTAGTAAAGACAATCCTATTCTCCATCCCACCAGTTAACCAGGAAATATTACTATTTTTCGCAAGAATAATTCCGTCCAGGTTCTTTCCATCTAATAGTTTTATAATTCTTTCTTGCTTAATCTCTATTTCATCCATTTTTATTACCCTCTTTAATCATCTTTGCTCCAGCAGAAGGGGTGCTCACATATATTTCAGGTATTATTCCTGTCTTTTTTTTATATTCTTCACTTATGACTTCTGTAAAATGCCCTAAATAAGATTTTTTTGCTAGATTTATAGTACAACCCCCGAAACCTGCTCCAGTCATTCTCGCTCCAAGAACCCCTTCTTCGTTTAAAGCAAGATCAACCAGTAAATCTAATTCAGGACAGCTAACCTCATAATCATCTCTTAAACTCTGCTGAGATTCGATCATTAATTGGCCAAAGGCAGCAAAATCATTATTTTTTAAGGTCCCCATGCTGGCCAGAACCCTGTTATTCTCTGTAATTATATGTCTGGCCCGGCGAAAAATCGGATCCGGAAGTTTAGTACCAACCCTATCAAGATCGTTTACGGTTACATCCCTTAAAGCTGATATTTTTCGCTCTAACTTGTCTGCAAAAAATTCAGTTGCCTGCTTACACTCTTTCCTTCTTTGATTATACTTTGAATCTACCAAACCACGTTCTACCTTTGAATTGCAGATAACTATCTTATAATTCTTATCAGTAAAAGGTACCAGTTCATATTCATTACTCCTGCAATCAATCATCAAGGCATAACCTTTTTTGCCAAGTACAGATATATATTGATCCATAATCCCACAGTTTACACCGACAAAATTATTCTCTGCCTGCTGACAAAGACGTGCCATTTTTGTAGGCTCAATCTTTAGTGAATTTAATTTTGTCATAGTTAAGGCAGTTACTACTTCTAAAGCAGCAGAAGAACTCAATCCTGCTTTCTGAGGAATATCACTTCTAAAAATAATATTTGCTCCCTGCAAAATGTAGCCTGCCTTCTGCATTTCATCAACTACGCCCATCAAATAATTAGCCCATTTATCTTTTTTAATGGGTGTTAGATTATCTAAAGAAAATTTGATTTTAGTTTTGCACTTCAGGTCAAAAATCTGAACCAGTCGATCATTCCTCAATTGTCCTAACATGATTATCTTTTTTTCAATAGCCATCGGCAAAACGAAGCCCTCATTATAATCGGTATGCTCACCAATTAGATTAACCCTGCCGGGTGCAGAAAAAGCCCCTCTAATCAAACCGGTATCATCAAATTTTTCATAAAATATCTTCCACAATTTATTCAAATCCTGCACTAAAATCTCCTCTTAATTTTGCTTAACATTTAATTTTTTACACAAAGATTGTTTCTTTTGGGTAGTATTTTTCTTAACTCTTTTGCTTTTTCTTCAGCTAATGAACCATTAATGAATATCCCTGCACCCACTTCACTTCCGGCCAGGTACTTTAGTTTGTCCTTTGTTCTATGGGGTGGATAAAATTCAATATGAAAATGAGAGTAATCCCTCCCGGTCCCATCGGTTGGTTGCTGATGAATGGCCATAATATAAGGAAAAGTAAAACTAAAAAGATTATCATATATCATTAAGATATCTTTTAAAATTGCTGCTAAATCCTTTTCTTCTTTTTCGAAAAAATCATTAAAAGAAGGTAAATGTCGATTAGCATAGATATGTACCTCATAGGCATAACGGGCAAAGAAGGGAATAAAAGCTGTAAAAGAATCATTACTGGTTATTATTCTACGACCATCACTTTTTTCCTCTCTTATGACCCTACAGAATAGACATTCCTTTTTTTTGTGGAGATGTTCCTTACTGGATGCAAGTTCTCTTTCAATTATCGGCGGAATAAAAGGGTAAGCATATATCTGTCCATGAGGGTGTTCGAGGGTAACTCCAACTTCTTCACCTTTATTCTCGAAGATATAGACATAGTCAATAAATTCTTTTTTTCCCAGTTCCTTATATCTATCTCTCCAAACTTTTACTAGTTTAATATACCTGTCCAAAGGCTCTCTGGACATAACTACATTATGTTCCGAAGTAAATAGAATTACCTCACAAATTCCCTGAGCCTTACCATATTTAAAAAATTCAGATTCTACTTCTTTTATTTCTGGTGGCCCTTTTTGTAAAGAGGGAAATTTATTTTCAAAAACCACAATATCAAAATCTTCATCTGGTACTTCTGTGGGTAAACCACCTTCTTTTGTAGGACAAAGAGGGCAATAATCTTTTGGAGGTTTATAGATCCGGTTTTGGCGATGAGTGGCTACTATTGTCCATTGCTTCAAAATTGGATTCCATCTCAGTTCTAACACCCTTACCTCCTTTTTCCTCTTCAGTAAAAGTATAATAAATTAAATAACGGCCATCTTCTTTTTTAATCTTTTTTTTATGTATTTGCATAAAAACCACCTCGTTTATACCAATGCTATACTGCTGGATTTCCTGCTCTTCTTGTCTCTATTTCTGCTTCAAACTTTCTCTATTTCTCTAACTTAAATTAGTATCTGTTATCGAAAAAAGCCCATCTAAATTATTCCCTTCTATTATACTTAAAAAAGCTTTTTTATCTGTTTATAAGTCTTTCCCCTCGAAAGTTAAATTTGTTAGCATTTTCCCCTTATCCATACCAACATTTCTCCCGGTTTTCTATTGCTCCAAGTATAATATGGTACTGCTTTTATCTTGATTTTTTCTGTATTGTACTCTATATCTATAGGTTTATAAAGATCTCCTTTCCATAAAGTCAGATCTGTTTTTAATGCATCTCCAGTAATTGTTACCACGCCGCCTAGTAGTTTTTTATCATATTCTACATTGAGTTCAGACCTAGCAGGCAAAATAATATCCGGTAAATTAGTGCCATTATCCACCTCTTCTAAGCAATAAATAACCGGTCCCCTTTGTATCGCAATTTTTCCAGAATTATTCCTGAGTTCTGGATTCGCATCTATCCTTTCCACAGGCATAGGAAGAAATAACTTAACCCGATCATCATTATTCCATACCCTATCAATCTTTATATATCCTTTTTCTAACGCAGTACTTAAATCCAAGGTTTTGCCATTAACACTCAGTACCGCATTTTTACACCATCCCGGAATTCGAATTCCAAAGGTAAATTCAACAGGTTTTTCACAGTTAATTGAAATATTCACTTCTTCATCCCACGGATAATTGGTAAACTGGGTAATTGTTACTTTCTGATCCAAAAGCTTAAACTCAGCTATACTATCGGTATAAAGATGTAGATAAACTTCATTATTGCCTTTTGAATAAACATACTTACCGATAGAATCTATTAATCGAGCTATATTAGGCGGACAGCAGGCACAACCAAACCATTGTTGCCGTGTGGTCTCTATATGTTTCTTATCATAACGTTTATCACATGATTCTGGCCATACCTCTAAAGGATTAACATAAAAATATTTTTTACCATCCAGAGATATTCCGCTTAAAACCCCGTTATAAAGAGTTCTTTCCATTATATCAGCATATTTAGCGTTTATCTCTAAATGTAACATCCTATGAGCCCAAAAGACTAGACCTATGGCAGCACAGGTTTCCGTATACGCTGTGTCATTGGGAAGATCATAATCAAAAGTAAAAGCCTCGCCATAAGCTGACGAACCAATACCTCCAGTTATATACATTTGCCGTTTAGTAACATTTTCCCATAGCCTTTTACATTTATCCTTTAATTCCTCATCGCTGGTTTCAATTGCAATATCAGTCATGCCACAATAAAGATACATAGCTCTAACAGCATGCCCAACAGCAGTTGTTTGTTCTCTGACCGGAATATGTGACTGATTGTAGGAATAGTCAAATAAATTAAAAACCTTTTTTTCACTTTCCCCCCTCTCTGCAGCTTCAATGTCAAAAAAATGAGGTTGCTGTCCCCTCTCATCGATAAAAAATTTACTTAATTTTAAATACTTTTCATTTTTGCTTACTTTAAAAAGTTTTACCAAAGCAAGCTCGATTTCCGAATGGCCAGGATAACCTCTCTTTTTACCCTCTTCGGGTCCAAAAATAGAATTAATATGGTCTGCTAATTTACAAATGACATCAAGTAATTTCCTTTTCCCGGTGGCCTGATAATAAGCAACGGCCGCTTCAATCATGTGCCCGGCGCAATATAGTTCATGACAGTCCCTTACATTGGTCCATCTCTTTCCAGGATTAGCTACCGTAAAATAGGTATTTAGGTATCCATCGGACTGCTGAGCTCTCGCTATTAAATCTATCACTTCATCTGCAATTTTTTCTAATTTCGGATTTTTCTTATATGCAAGACTATAACTAACAGCTTCTAGCCACTTAGCAACGTCACTATCCTGAAAAACCCTGCCATAAAACTTACTATCTACTATACCCGCAGCAATATGGAAATTCTCGATTGCATGACTCTTTTCAACATCAGGAATCCGATCATTTAATACCTTCCACTGGTAGGGAATTACTTCATTTTGGACTTGTTGAATTATTTGATTCCAAAATCCATCATTAAATCTTATATTTGCTATATTTATTGAAGACAATTTTTCTGATTTCTTACTTTTATTTTTGTTTACATTATTCATAAATTATAACCTCTTTCAAATACACGATATACATTTTTTGTTTGCTATACTACTCCTTAATACCAAATAAAGTGATTCCTTGGATAAAATATTTCTGTACAAAGATCTATACAGTCATATCTGGCAATTCAAATCTATAATAACCTCTATCAATTTTGTTTTGTTGACAACCTTATTACATTCCAGGATAGCTTTGGTAGCAAAGCCTTTAAGTAACCTTCTTCCACAACAGCATCATTTTTAAACTGCGGTACAACCCTTAATAAGCAATAATCAGGTGGTACATTTTACTTGATCACAACTATTTCTTTTGTAAAATTATTTAGTACTTCAGGCCCATCTACTCCAATTACAACGATATCTTCAATTCTCATACCAAACTTATTTTGCATATAGATACCTGGTTCTACACTAAATACCATTCCTTTTTCAAGTCTCTGTTTGTTTCCGGTTCTTATATAGGGCGCTTCATGGACGCTAATACCTATACCATGACCTGTTCTATTAAGAAAATATTGGCCGTAACCTTCGCTTTTAATTATGTCTCTTGATGCTTTATCCACATCTTCTGCCTTCACGCCTTGTTTTGCTATTTCTTCTCCTGCTTTATTTGCCCTAAGAATAATATCATAGACTTTTTTTTCTTCATCAGTTATTTCACCTACAAATACTGTTCTGGAAATGTCAGAGCAATAGCCTTTATATTTGCAGCCTAAATCTAAAATAATGATATCTTTTTTCTGGATTACTCTTGAATCCTCACAATAATGCGGCATTGAACTATTAGGACCTGAAGCAATAATAGGTTCAAAGGATAATCCATCAGCTCCTTTTTGCATAAATAGCTCTTCTATCTTTTTCTTAATACCTCTTTCTGTTATGCCAGGGCAAATACAATTAATGGTTTCACCCATAACTTCATCAGCTAATTTTGCGGCTTTTTTTAATTTTTCTATTTCACTCTCATCTTTTACTACTCTAAGCATTTCCAAAATATCGTGTCCATTAATAAATTTAGCATTTAGTATTTTTTTGATATCAATTAAATCTATCCCTCTAATAGCATTATTGATAGCAATAGTCTTGCCATTTAAATGATATTTATGGCTTGCAACCTCTATAGCATCTAAAAAAATATCACTATCCATCCACATAAAAATCTCCGTACGATTATCTAAGCATTTTTCCGCCTCTTCTAAATATAGTTGTGGAGAAATGTAAAAGCATTCGCCATTTGATAAAATAAAGAATGCCTGAAATCTTTCACAGATGCTTGGATTAAAATCAGTTAAAAATTTCAAATCAACTGATGGGCCAATCATCATAGCATCAACATTATTTTTAACCATTAACTCGCAAAGCTTATCAATATATTTTTTATTTAGCATTTTTATTTCCCTTCAATTTGTCTTACCAACCCATTCATTTGCATTATTTATCATTACCGGTATATTTATCGTAGCACTTTCATTAGTTTTTAGTTTAAACCTTTTTCATGCTTTTCCCCAGTAAAAACATTACTTTTAATCTTTTCTACCAAAATATTATGGCTTACCCCTGTTACTATTGCTAAACTTTTCTCTCGCCTTTTTTAATCACACAAATTTCTTGATTATCAACCCGAACTTCATAATATGAACATGATCTTCTTGCACATTAACTTTTTAAAAAACTCCAAGACTTGCTACCGGTAATTCGGCTATAATCTTACCAGACACTTTCCACCTGCTAAATATCACAACCTAAGCATTACTGTACATACAACCGTCTTATTTTTTCCATGCCGGTTTCCCATCCATACCAGCCGGTTGGGAGGAATAAACAATAAGAGTAAAGTGATTAAGCGTATAAGTTTCATGATGTTGAATAGTTCTTATTAATCATTCGAGATTCCTTTGATCTGAGCAAATAAATTGGAGAAGAACCAAAAAAATAAGTTTGACGACTAACCCCCTTGCAGACCCTAATTCCAGCAGATGACACTGTTATGACTGGCGCTTCCAACACGTTTTAGTAAATCAGTTTTAAATCATGCTCATGAGTGGCCGGCATCACCGAAATCTGTATTTATCCCTTTATCGGTATCTTTGCTCCATCTCGCAAAAAGACAGGTATTACCTCTATAGGTGCCTCAACTTCAATCCGCTGCCCTCCTTGATACACCTTTCCACCTTGGGCCTCCGTCCACCGAGCACCTTGAGGAAGATACACTTCTCTTCTTCTTCCACCTTTGTAAATGACTGGCGCTACCAATATATCAGGGCCAAAGAGATATTCATCTTCTATCTCATAGGTTTTTTTATCCTCTGGGAAATCAAAGAAAAGTGGTCGCATGATAGGTATGCTTTCTTCATGGGCTCTCTTCATCTGCTCTGCGATGTAGGGTTTTATTCTCTCTCGCAAGAAAAGGAGCTCTTTAATAATATCGTACGCCCTTTCTCCATAAGACCATACCTCATTTGGACCCCCAATAAGTTCTTCCAGTGGACAACAACTCACCGGATCCCGAGGATAAGGTAAACGGAAACCATGAAGTCTAAGTATCGGGCAAAAAACCCCAAATTGGAACCAGCGGACAATAAGTTCCTGGAAAGTAGAATCTTTAGTATCACCACCAAAAAAACCGCCAATATCAGTAGTCCACCAAAAAATACCACACATAGCCATGTTTAATCCAGCTTTTAATTGTTTACGTAAGGAATCAAAAGTTGAAGGAATATCTCCTGACCAAACTACGGCTCTAAAGCGCTGACTCCCTAACCATGCACAGCGTATGAGATTAACTGTTTCCTTTTCTCCGATCGATTTCAGACCTTCCTCAAATGCTTGAGCATAGAAAAAAGGATAGATATTACTTACTTCCAATCCATTCCCCAAATAGTAACGCAAATTATCGTAATCATAGGGCAAAACGTTAGTGTATTCAAATCCTTCAAAGTCAAGTTCTGGCTCTGATTCATCAAGCCAGAACATTTTTATTCCATATTTATAGTAATTTTCCTTTACTTTTTCCCAAATAAACTTTCGAGCATCAGGATGAGTGGTATCACAATAGGTCGTTATACCACGGAAGGTGTATATTGCTGGCATTCCTTTTTCAGTCCTTACCAATAATCCTTTTTTAGCCATCTCCTTATAGTTTTCACTGTGGATATCCACTGTAGGCCAGATAGATACCATTAACCTTACCCCCATCTCTTCTAATTCCTTCACCATTTTTTGAGGATCAGGAAAAAAGCGAGAATCGAACTTCCAATCTCCTTGATTGGGCCAATGGAAGAAATCAACCACGATTACTGATAAAGGCAATCCTCTCCTTTTATACTCTCGAGCGACTTCTAAAAGCTCTCCCTGAGTCCGGTATCGGAGTTTACACTGCCAGAAACCCAAGGCCCATACAGGAAGTAGGGCAGGCTTACCAGTAAGGTCGGTGTATTTTTTTAATCTTTCTTTTACTGTGTCTCCAGCAATGATAAGATAATCAATTTGCCGTCCTGCTTCTACATGCCACAAAGTATGATTTCTCACCAACTCTGCTCTTCCAATCGAAGGATTATTCCAGATAAAACCATATCCTCGAGTGGAAACGAGAAAGGGTACGCTGATTTGCGTATTTTTCTGTGCCAACTCCAATACACACCCCTTAAGGTTCAAATAACCATTGGCATACTGCCCCATCCCATAAAAATGTTCATCTTCATAGGCCTGAAAATAGAGATCCAGACGATAGAGATCGCTACTTAAGGATTTATAGTTTCTAGCTTTAAGAATATTCGAATTCTTCGTCCGGTAGTCAAGCCACAGCTCTTCTAAAAGCATATTCCCATCCTTATCAAGATACCTTATACTCCCATCGTTCCTTACTACAGCCTGAATCTTACCATTACGAATCAACGCTTGATGCGGCTTAATATCAATTTCTACTGGAACCTCAGCTTGAGGAATTAATGTCCAGTTTTCCTCAATAATTTCCTTTCCATTTGCCCCTCTGAAACGTAAACAGTCTTTTCCAAAAGGCTCGATACAGATTGTTTCACCTCCTTCTCTCCCAATTAACTTATTTTGAATTTTTTGAAAAATCATCTTCCTTCACCTCAAATTATTCCTTAAAAGCACCTGAAGTTAAACCAGTAACAATAGACTTTCCGGCTAAAAGCGCAACCATAAGGGGAGGTATAGCAAAAATCACACTCCCCGCCATAAGTTTGTTCCACTCTACTCCATATTGACCAACAAAATGGTATAGACCGATACTCATGGGCTGCATAGTTTGGTCTTTCAGAAAGGTTAAAGAAATAATAAAATCTCCCCAAGCCATAATGAGGGTCAAAATTACAGCAGTAGCAATAGCAGGTCTTGAGAGCGGTACAATAATACTCCAAAACACCCGGAATAAACTCGCTCCATCGATAAAAGCGGCTTCAATGAGACCCGTAGGGATACCTTGAAGGTAAGCTCGAAGGATAACGGTGGCAAAAGGGATGGTAAAAACTGAGATAGCTAATATGGCACTGAAGTAATTGTTAATCATTTTGAAATTATTAAAAATCAAGAAAAGAGGAATAATTACTGCAGTTGCAGGTAACATTTGAGTAAAGATTAATATAAAAAATGTAGGTTTTCCTAATTTCAAGCGAAATTTAGCCAGAGCAAAAGCTGCGGGTAGAGCAACCCCCAAGGTCAAGGCGAGATTTCCTAAGGCTATAATTAGACTATTTTTCAAGTAAGGAAGAAGAGTTACATAGGCATCATTATAAAACTCCATAGTAGGATGAGGAGGAAACCAATATATCGGACGGTGAAAAATCTCCGCTGCAGTTTGAAACCCACCAATAGTTAAAAAATAGACAGGTGAAATAATAATAATTGTGGGGATAAGAACTATCAACGTCCATTTCCATTCTTTGGATTGTCGTTTTTTACCCAATGCTACTTTCCTCCTTCCCTCTTATTGAATTCAAGAAAATCGTAAGACTAATCGTCACCAACAGCATGATCACCAAAACTGAGGAAGCCTTTCCAAACTGGAATTTGCTGAAAGCCAAAGAATACGAAAGAGTGCTCAAAAGGTGAGACACATCTCCTGGTCCTCCCTTAGTGATAATCCAAACTAAGTCAAAGACCTTCACAGTAAAAATACATCCCAGGGTGAGGGTGGTAATAATCACGGGTCTTAAAAACGGAACGGTAATAAAGATAGCCTTTTGCCACCAATTAGCTCCATCAATATCTGCACTCTCAAAGAGCTCTAAGGGGATAGCTGTCAAACCGGTATAGAGGAGAACAAAGCTAAAAGGAATCCCTAACCAAATATTGGCTATAGTTACTGAGAAGAGGGGAAGTATTTGGCTAGTAATCCAGTGGGCAGGGTTATCAATTAGACCCCAGGAAAGGAGAAACCCATTCAACATCCCTCGATCGCTGAAAAACCACCGGAAAAAAGACCCACTCACTATGATGGGTACAACCCAGGGAACCATGATCAAACTCTGCAACAATCCTTTGAGGGGAAAAGAGTGATTGAAAAGGAGAGCCAATAAAAAACCAATTATGAACTGAAAAGAGAGAGATAAAACAGTAAAAACCAAAGTGTTGAAAAATGCTCTTTGAAAAACTGTATCCTTTAGAGTTTGTACATAGTTAAAAAGACCTATCCATTGGGAAGTTCCTCCCATATAAGTGATAAGGTTAACGTCTTTAAGACTCAGAATAAAATTATAGATAAGGGGGTAAATACCAAAGATAAGCTGATACACCAAAGCAGGAATCAGAAAAAAGTATAATTTATAAGAAAAAGTTTTCACTAAAAACCTCCGTTTTTTCCTTCCTTCCCTCCTCGCAGAGTTTACGTCGGGGAGGGAAGGAATATATATATGCTATTAATTTCCAGAAGCTTCTTGGAGAAGTGTTCTCGCTAACTGCTTATACTTCTCATAGTCTTCGGGAGAGAAAAGCCCTTGAATATTTCTAGCTGCCTCTTTGAAAGCTTCCTCAGGAGTAGCCGCTCCGATCAAAGCCTTTTGAATCGCCACCCAAACAAACGAAGATACATCGGGGTACTTCTCGATTCCGCCCATTAATGGACGCGGAAGACTATACTGAGACTGCTCCAAGAAAATTTTAAGAAGAGGTTGCTCCGCTAAAATTTTATCTGCTAACGAAGCTCGGGTTGGTAATCCTACGCGGCCATTTTGGTTTAGTTTTAACATGTTATCTGGCAAAACTAAGAGTTGCAGAAATTCCCACGCTAAATCGTATTTGGCAGGATCAATGCTACTACTGATTCCATAACACTCTCCTCCAAATGGACCTATGGGCGGCATATTCTTATCTCGACGTGGAATAGCAACCACTCCGACATCACCTAATTGTTGCATCACGTCCTCGGTTAGATGCCAAGAAAATTCCCAGTTACCATTTATCATAAAAGCTACCTCTCCATTGACGAACCACTGAGTCGGATCACCTTGCGAAACTACATTAACTACATCTCTTGGAACATACCCTTCTTTAACCATATCAGTTAAAAATTGCAGAGCCTCAATTGCTTCAGGTTGATCAAGTTCCAAAAGGCTTCCCCCATTACTCCAAAGGAAAGGTTCAAACTGCCAGGTCCCCTCTTCTGAGGCACAAGCATCAAAAGCAAATCCATAGATATCCAAAGCTTCTCTTATCTTTTTGCAATCCTCTTCAAGTTCCTGCCAGGTTTCGGGAGGATTATCAATACCAGCCTTATCTAAAAGGCTTTTCCTATAGAACAAAGCTAAGTTATTGTTAGTAACCTGGAAAGCGTAAATTTTACCCTCAGAACTTGTGACTTCTCGAATTCCTTTAAAGAAATCTTCCCAATTTTCCCATCCCCACTCTTTCACTTTGTCAGTTATATCTTTGTATACACCAGCTTTAATAAATTGTGGAACCCAAGGATTATCAGCCATGATTATATCAGGAAGAGTATTTGTAAGTGATTGTTGTAAGACAGTAGGAAGAAGTTCAGCAAAGGGAACAGATACGTGATCTATTTTAACGTTAGGATGGCTCTTTTCAAATCCAATAGCCATCTCATCGACGAATTTTCCAATATCACTCTCGAGAAAATAATCCTCCACAGTGATCGTCACTTTCTCTTGAGCAAATCCTACAGAAATAACAAATACAACTAATACCATTGCCATAGTTACTATAAAAAGCATGCGCAGTGAGCATTTCATAAAACGTTCCTCCTTTTTGATTTTTACCCAAAATCTGCGTCTGAAATATTTACGCAGATTTTTTGCTAAATTCATCTAAAATCCTCATAAATTTCATGATTAATTTGCAAATCCATATTCAAATTCTACTATTTTCTTCGCCCCCTTTCAAAGAAATATTTATTTTTTCTCCGTTAGAAACGGTAAAATTATTAAACTATCCACAGATAGTCTGTTTTTAAGCTTCCTTTATCCACAATTTCTAACCTCATTACATTTTTTTACAGAGAAGAGCAATTGGGATCTCTTTCTTATCCGCTTCTTGAAATATCTTTAATCTCATCTGATAAAGAAATTCTTTCTCACTCATACCAGAACCCCTTTCTTTTTGTTGCTATTCTATCGGTGGCTCTGGCTGGTAGAAGTTATCAATACTATTAACAATTATCAACTCCCATTCTGAACTCCTCCTATTACTACGGATATTGTTACAATCAATTAAAGATATTATAGTTTTTAGTATACAACATTATAACTTATACGGACAACCGTACAATTATTATATATTTCACTAATCGTATTTGTCAACTTATTTTCAAGATTTTTTTAGATGTCAAATAAAAATTAAAAAGAGACTATTTTTCAATGGTTACAGTTTAAATTGCGCAGGCAGAAAGATAGGCAAAGGAAGCAGCATGGGTTAGCAAAAATCTGGTCAAAAGATGAAAATTTGGGAGGCTGCAAAAAGTCCTAACTTAATTGGTAGAAAAACGGTGTATCGTAACCTGGTGATATGTTCTATTTGGATATAGGATGGGAGAGGGAAAATTAGGTTCATTGATTGAATTAGGGAAAAATCCAGTTTCCAAACAGAGGCCGCTGTGCTTTTGAAACAACGCTCCGCCTGCACCTCTGATATTGTCAAGAAAATTCCCAGAATAAAATTGGATACCTGGTATGGTGGTTAAAATTTCCATAGTACGACCGCTTTCCGGCTCATAAAGCTTTGCCGCCAGGCTGAGCTCTTGATTTAGCGATTCGATAACAAAGCAGTGGTCATAACCGCCTACAGTATCATGAATATCTTTTCCAATTAATTTCGGCTTGGTGAAATCCATAGGAGTACCGTGAACAGTCGAAATTTCTCCGGTGGGGATCAGGCTACTATTAACCGGTAGGTATTTTTTACTTTCAAGAGTCAACTGATGATTCATAATTGTTCCAGAACCTGCACCAGCCAAATTCCAATAAGTATGGTTAGTTAGATTCACAATAGTAGATTTATCTGTTTGAGCATCATATTCAATTTTAAACTCATTATCTTCATTCAGACTGTAGGTTATCGTCACTCTTAGATTTCCAGGATATCCTTCCTCTCCATCCGAACTGAGGTAAGAGAAGGCCACTCCGGTTGAAGTATTGTCTTTGAAACTCTCAGCTTGCCAGAAAACCTTATCAAATCCCTTGTTTCCGCCATGCAGGTGATTCAGACCATTGTCATTACGGGCAAGATAATATTTAACACCATCCAACTGAAAAACTCCTTTGGCGATACGATTAGCAAAACGACCAATTGCAGCACCAAAATAAGAATGACCAGCTAAATATTGTTGAAGATTATCAAAACCGAGAGTGATTTCTTTAATTTCTCCTTCTCGGTCAGGCATTTTAAGAGAGATAACGGTGCCGCCCAAGCTCATTATCGTGGCAGTAATCCCTTTGGAGTTATTTAAAATGAATTTTCCGACTTTTTCCCCTTCTGGAGTTGTTCCAAATAATTCATATTTAACGCTCATATTTTACCCCTTTGAGTTTTTATTTTTTATTATAACTATATTCGAGATAATTTTCTAAAAAATATTTAAAGATAGCCATGATAATGGCCATATACTGAATAACTATCTTAATTTTTTACAATCTCAAATCGGGAACCGATCTCAGGAAGCTTGGTTACCTCGATTCTTACCGGGAAGGCGTCCTTTAATGATTCCAGATGAGTGATGACCAATATTTTATCAAAATCTTCACTTATAGATTGGATGGCCTGCACCAGGTTATCTATACCTTCTTCATCCTGAGTACCAAACCCCTCATCCATGACCAGAGTCCGTAATTTAGTCCCTGCCCTTCTGGTCAGTAACTTTGATAGGGCTATTCTTAAAGAAAAATCTATCCGGAAAGATTCTCCCCCACTATACATTTCAT
>Ga0209386_1000445_pt1 | contig 20787 bp, 25 predicted proteins | sample NGEPertwo_FD_184510 | JGI IMG/M metagenome (GOLD analysis project Ga0209386, IMG submission 184510) | Arctic peat soil microbial communities from the Barrow Environmental Observatory site, Barrow, Alaska, USA - NGEE Permafrost154B-two... | ecosystem: Environmental > Terrestrial > Soil > Wetlands...
CGGCGGCGGGGCGGCTTGCGGCGGGGGCACCTGACCCGCGGGCGGCGGCTCCGGAGCCTGGGGTCTCGCGGCTTGACGCGGTGGTGCCTGGGGCGCGGGCGCTTGTGGCACCTGGGCTTGAGGCACTTGGGCTTGAGGCACCTGGGCTTGAAGCACCTGGGCTTGAGGCGGGACCTGTGGCGCAGGGGCGGCCTGCGGCGCAGGCGCCTGAGCGCCCGCGCTAGCCGGCATTGCCTGCCACACGTGGCTGCATTTGGTGCAGCGGACCTTGCGTCCTTCTGGTGGAAATGCCGCCTTGATCTCGTAGCGGGTTTCGCAGACCGGACAGATAATCAGTGTTGCCATTTGAGTAGCCAAATTCGTCCGTTACGCGAGGACTTTACGAACGCCCCATGTCGTTGCCCAATTCCATTGATACCGGACGGGGAGTTCAGCATAAAGAGCCCGTGGTGGGCAATGTTAAGAGGCTTGAGGAAGACGGGTGATTCGCTTTGACAATGTCGGGCTGCGCTACGGCTCGGGCCCGGAAATCTTGCGCGATGTCACCTTTCACGTGCTTCCAGGGTCCTTTCACTTCCTGACCGGACCGTCGGGGGCCGGAAAGACTTCCCTTTTGCGGCTTCTTTTTATGTCGCTGAAGGCCACGCGGGGGCTGATTTTCGTGTTCGGCGAGAACGTAGCCGACCTGCGGCCCAGCGGCCGGGCGGCGCTTCGCAGGCGAATCGGCATCGTGTTTCAGGATTTTCGGCTCCTCGACCACCTGACCACCTGGGAGAATGTGGCGTTACCCTTGCGCGTCATGGGCCGCAGAGAATCGGACTACGCCGAGGATGTGACCGACCTTTTGCGCTGGGTTGGGCTTGGCGACCGCATCGACGCCTACCCCGAGATCCTGTCCGGCGGCGAGAAGCAGCGCGCGGCCATCGCCCGGGCCGTGATCGGCCGGCCCGAGTTGTTGCTCGCCGACGAGCCTACCGGCAATGTCGATCCGGCCATGGGCAACCGCCTCCTCCGCCTGTTCGTCGAGCTCAACCGGCTCGGCACCTCGGTCATCATCGCCACCCACGACCACACCCTCATGGAGCAACTCGAGGCGCCGCGCCTCATGCTCGACGCGGGCCACTTGCAGGTCAGCCCCCCATGACCTTCATCTCCGACATCCGCGGATATCCTTGGACGAGCCTGCTCGCCGGCATTCTGCCGGCCCGGCTCGCCCGGCTGCTGCCCCCGCGCTTTCAAGCCACGAGCAGCCAGATCGTGCCGTCCGCCTCCATCGCCGGCAATGCGCTGACGGTGGTCATCGCCATCATGACGTTTCTCGCCTGCCTTACGGTGGGCGCCGTCTACATGATCAATCAGTCAGCGCAGGCCTGGGTCGACGACATCGCCAGCGAGATCACCATCGAGCTCGATCCCGTGAACACTGCCGACATCGAGAAGAAGATGACACTGGTCTCGTTGTTCATTGCCAAGCAACGGGGGATCACCAGGGTCAAGCCGCTCTCCGCCGACGATTCGATAAAGCTGCTCGAGCCTTGGCTCGGCCAGACCGCGGCGCTCTCCGCCCTGCCGATCCCGCGCCTCATCGCGGTGGAGATCGACCGCTCCAGCCCGCCGGACATCGACCTCATCAAGGCCGCGCTGACGCAAAACTTCGAGGGCGTCACGCTCGACGACCACCGCCGCTGGCAGGCCGAGATCCGCACCATCACGCGCTCGGCCGCGCTTGGCGGCATCGCCGTGCTCGCCCTGGTCGCCGCCGCGACCGTCGCCGTCATCATCTCGGCCACCCGCAGCGCCATGGCCACCAACCGCGCGATCATTGAGGTGCTGCATTTCGTCGGCGCCAATGAGCGCTTCATTTCAAGCGAGTTCGAATGCCACTTCTTAGGGTTAGGGGTGCGAGCCGGGCTTGTGGGCGCCTTTTCCGCGGCGATTGCCTTCCTTCTGCTACCGGTGGCGATGCACCTTTTGGGCGGCGGCGCCATGACCGAGGCCGAAACCCGCCGCCTGCTGGGCTCCGGCGAGCTCGATATTGGCGGCTATCTTCTCTGCGTGCTGGTGGTGGTGGTGGTCGCGGGGCTATGCATGCTCACCTCGCGGCTCGGCGTGTTTCGCGTCCTGAAGTCCTACGCGTGACCCCCCTCGGGAACCGTGGGCAAAGGCGATTTCGCACAGCTGCGATTTTGCCTATCCTGCGCCGCGCCAGCATGAGTTCGGAGTGAGTAGTGACGGAGGAAGTCCAAGACGTACAAGAGAGCGCGGGCCGGCGGCATTTCCGGCGCTTCGGTGGCTTCGTGGGCAGCGTCAGGCTGCTCTTCGATGCCGCGATCCTCGCGCTCGTCATGCTGATCATCGGTTTCATCGTGTTCGCCAATAGTGTGGACCGGGAACGGCGCGAGCCAACCTATGCCGCCGACGGCATCGCCGTGCTGACCGGCGGCGTCGCGCGCATCGATGAGGCCATGAAGCTTCTGGCCAAGCGCAAAGCCAAGCGCGTGCTCATCACAGGCGTCAATCGCGGCACCAGTAAACAGGAGCTGCAGCGGCTCGCGAGCCAGGGCGGTCAGTACTTCGCCTGCTGCGTCGACATCGACAAGGAGGCACGCAACACCATCGACAACGCCACCGAGACCGCGCAATGGGCGGCGCTCCACAAATACGGCTCCATCATCATCGTCACGTCCAACTACCACATGCCCCGCGCGATCGCCGAGTTGGCGCGCGTCTTGCCGGGCGTGACGCTCATTCCCTACCCCGTGGTCGACAACAACGTGCACGTGGAGCACTGGTGGACATTTCCCGGCACCACGCGTCTTCTGCTTTCCGAGTATCTGAAATATCTCCCGGCTCTCGGCCGGCTTGGCGCGACCAAGCTGGTGCGGCTCGTCGTGCCCGGCGATACGAGCACCACCAAGGAGGGACCGGAGCCGTAAGGATCCCTCCCCGACCCATGGCCCGCTCGCTCCTCTTCAATCTCTTGTTCTACGTCACCACGGCGCTGTTCGTGGTGCTCGGCAGCCCGCTCCTGCTCGGCCCGCGGCGCTGGGCCATTGCCGCCTTGAAGCTCCATGCGCGGGTCGAGCTGTGGCTGCTCAAGCACATCGTGGGCCTGAAATTCGAGGTGCGCGGCCGTCACAACCTGCCGCACGGCGCGTGCCTCGTCGCCGCGAAGCACCAGTCCGCCTGGGAGACCTTCGCCCTGATCCCGCTATTTCGCGATCCCACGCTGCTGATGAAGCGCGAGCTGTTCTGGATCCCGTTCCACGGCTGGTTCTCCTACAAGTTCGGGATGATTCCGGTCGACCGCGACAAGGGACCGGCGGCGCTCCGCCGCATGCTGCGCGCGGCCAAGGAACGAATCGCGTCTGGGCGCGAAATCATTTTGTTCCCGGAAGGAACGCGCCGCCCGCCCGGCGCCGCGCCCGCATACAAGACGGGCATCGTTCTCTTGTACGAGACGCTGGGCGTGCCCTGCGTGCCCGTGGCGCTCAACTCAGGCGCCTTCTGGCCGCGCCGCAGCTGGCTGAGAAAGCCTGGAATTGTGGTGGTTGAAGTCCTCGATCCCCTCCCCCCCGGTCTGCCGAAGGCCGAGTTCCTGGCCCGCCTGCAAGAGGCCATCGAAACCGCCACCAACCGCCTGTTGGCCGAGGCGGAGGCTTCAAGCCAAACCAGTTAACCTCCTGTTAACACTTAAAAGCTTGACGCACGCAAAAGCTACGTTCATCCTTTGTTCCAGAAGATTCGTGATCGAAGACGTCTTGAATTTGTCATCGGTAAACCCATTTCAGTTAGGGTCGCTTAGTTAACGGGACGGATTTCCAATGTGGACGAGCCAAGCTGAAGCCGCTGAGACTGCCCCTTGGGGGCCGGCCGACGAGCCTGCGCTGGTCTGCGCGGAGGCCGCGTTCGCGCAAGCCTTCCATTATTGGCGTGGCGCCTCGGGCCGCCGCTATCTCCACAGCGTCTATACGCTGGTGGGCTGCCCCGCTCTGCCCCAGGCCAACTACATTTTCGTCCGCCGTCACGAGGACGGCACCCGCGAGGCGCTGGCCTTCGGCGACACGAAGGACGACGCCGTGTCGCTCAACCTCGCTCATCTCCGCCATGAGGGCGCCAAGTGCGGCGCCAACGAGGTGCATATCCACCTCCTGGCCGACACCGCCCATGACCGCGCCCTGGTCGAGGCGGACCTGACCGCCGCCCATATGCGCCGGCGCACGGCCAAGGCTGCTTAGGCAACTTCCGCAAGTTTGATTTCGTCATGCCCGGACACCGCGCTCAAGTAGCGAAGCGGTAGCGCATACCAATGTCGCGGGAATCCAGGAGCCACCGCTCGCAGTTGATTTGCGAGCGCCTGGGCTACTGGATTGCCCGGTCGAGCCGGGCAATGACAAAAAGTGAGACCTGCGCCTAGGTGCCGGACAGCTTTTCGAGCCGCTTCTGCATGGCCAAGAGCTCGGCCTTGAGCGTGTCGATATCGTCTCCGCTCGGCTTGGCGGCCGCGATGGCCTTAGGCGCCGGCCCGTCCGCACCTTGGCTGCCTTGAACCTCCGGCCCATTGGCCGCATCGGTCCCGGCGAACGGGGTGAACATGCCGAGCGCGCGCTCGAAGGTGTCGAAATTCTTCCGCACCTGTTCTTGCATCGCATCAAACGCCACCGTGCCGAAGGTATTGGCGAACCGGCGCCGATACTGCTCCTGCTGGCGGGTTAGCGAGTCGAGGCTGAACTCAAGGTAGCTCGGCACAAGCTTCTGCATGCTGTCGCCGTAGAAGCGGATCAGCTGGCGCAAGAAGCCAACAGGCAGAAGGTTGGTGCCTCTGCTTTCCTGCTCGACGATAATCTGGGTCAGGACAGCATGAGTGAGGTCTTCGCCGGTCTTCGCGTCGTAGACCACAAAGTCTCTCTCGGCGCGCACCATTTCGGCGAGGTCCTCAAGAGTCACATACGTGCTTGTATCGGTATTATAGAGTCTGCGGTTGGCGTACTTCTTGACGATGACCGGCCGACCCTCTTGGTCCGCATCCCTAGCCAATTGTCTTTGCTCCTATGCCCTGGGCCAGCGCCCTGGGCTACTCTATGCCGCACCTGCGAAGATGGGTAGCACGTTCTTTGTGCGCGGCACCAGAGTTTTGCCGCCACGCTTAATAGCCACCCGTGGGCTTTCCCAACCGGAATCGCTGGGGTATGACCTTGGGTCCCCGAGGTAGGAGAATTGAGAATGAAGGACGAAGATATTGTCATTGTCGCCGCCGCGCGCACGCCGGTCGGATCGTTCAACGGTTCGCTGGCCAGCCTGCCGGCTCACGAACTCGGTCAGATCGTGATCAAGGCGGTGATGGAGCGGGCAAAGCTGAAGCCCGAAGACGTGAGCGAGGTGATCCTCGGACAGGTTCTTACGGCGGCGCAGGGGCAGAACCCGGCGCGCCAGGCATCGATCGGCGCGGGCCTTCCCATCGAGACGCCGGCCTGGGGCCTGAACCAAGTGTGCGGCTCGGGCCTTCGCGCCGTGGTCAACGGTGCCCAGCAGATCGCGCTCGGCAGCGCCAACATCGTCATCGCCGGCGGCCAGGAGAGCATGAGCCAGTCGGTCCACGCCGCCCATCTCAGGAACGGCGTGAAGATGGGCAACGCCGAGCTCATCGACACCATGATCAAGGACGGCCTGTGGGACGCCTTCAACGGCTATCACATGGGCAACACCGCCGAGAACGTCGCCAACAAATGGCAGATCACCCGCGATGAGCAGGACGCCTTCGCCGTGGCCTCCCAGAACAAGGCCGAAGCCGCCAAAAAGGCCGGCAAGTTCACCGACGAGATCGTTCCCGTCACCATCAAGACCCGCAAGGGTGAGACGGTGGTGAGCGAAGACGAATACATCCGCGATGGCGCGACGCTCGAAAGCGTCGCCAAGCTCCGGCCCGCCTTCAACAAGGAAGGCTCGGTCACCGCGGGCAACGCTTCGGGCATCAATGACGGCGCCGCCGTCGTCGTGCTGATGACCGCCGGCGAGGCCAAGAAGCGTGGGCTCAAGCCGCTCGCGCGCATGGCCTCCTGGGCACAAGCCGGCGTCGATCCGGCCCTCATGGGCTCGGGCCCGATCCCGGCTTCCCGCAAGGCGCTGGAGAACGCCGGTTGGAAGCCGCAGGATCTTGACCTGATCGAGGCCAACGAGGCCTTCGCCGCGCAAGCCTGCGCCGTGAACAAGGATCTCGGCTGGGACACCGGCAAGGTGAACGTCAATGGCGGCGCCATCGCCATCGGTCACCCGATCGGCGCCTCGGGCGCGCGTGTCCTGGTCACCCTGCTGCACGAGATGCAGAAGGCGGACGCCAAGAAGGGCCTCGCCACGCTGTGCATCGGCGGCGGCATGGGCATCGCCATGTGCGTCGAGCGCGACTAGGTCTCGGCCCCAAGCAGGCGTAGGTTTTTGTGTGGGGTGGCCGCTTGCCGCCCCACCCGCGGGTTTATCACGAAGAAGCCGGCGCCAACGTGCGCCAAGGGAGGAAGCAATGGGACGTGTGGCTCTAGTCACGGGAGGAACGCGCGGCATCGGCGAGGCCTGTTGCAAAGCGCTAAAAAAGGCGGGCTACAAGGTGGCCGCCAGCTATGCCGGCAATGACGACGCCGCCAACGCATTCAAGAAGGAAACCAAGATCCCGGTGTTCAAATGGGACGTCGGCGATTACCAGGCCTGCGAGCAGGGCGTGATCGCCGTCGAGAACGAGGTCGGCCCCATCGAGGTGCTGGTCAACAATGCCGGCATCTCGCGCGACGCCATGCTCCAGAAGATGTCCCACGAGCAGTGGGAGCAGGTCATGCGCACCGATCTCGACTCCGTGTTCAACATGACGCGCCAAGTGATCGCCGGCATGCGTGAGCGGGGCTTCGGGCGCATCGTCAGCATCTCCTCGATCAACGGCCAGCAGGGCATGCTGGGCTTGAGCAATTACTGCGCGGCGAAAGCCGGCATGATCGGCTTCACCCGGGCCGTGGCGCTCGAGGGCGCGCGCAAGGGCATCACCGCCAACGCCATCGCGCCGGGCTACGTGGCGACCGAGCTTCTGTCGGGCGTTTCCGAGAAGGTGATGGAGCACATCGTCGGTCAGATCCCCGTGGGCCGTCTGGGCGAAGCGGAAGAAGTCGCCCGCTGCGTGGTGTTCCTCGCCGCCGACGAGTCGGCCTGGATCACCGGTTCGACGCTGACCATCAACGGCGGCCAGCTGATGGACTAGGGGGAAGTTTTGGGAGTGGAAATTTGAGTCGAGCGGATCCGATTCGTTGCGTGAGCAAGGCGCGTCTTAGGCTGGGGATCATGGCTTGCCTCAGCGTGCTCGCGGGCTGCTCGACATCATCCAGCGTAGGTCAAGTACAGGAGCTGGGAAACGGGACTTACAGCGTCGGCGTCCGCAGCTCGAGTTTGGGGGACAAGGTCAAGGCTTCGAACGACGCCGTTGCCGCCGCCGGGAAATATTGCCACGCGAGGGGGCAAACGCTGCAAATCGTGCCGGACTCCGGCGACGACATCCGATTTCGTTGCACTGGCCCGGTTGAATCGTCTTCGGGCGGTGAACCTGCCAACGCCCAGTCCGCTCAATAGACGCTCCGCGCATCGGCTGGGCGGTAGGCGGCTCGACGCTGACCATCAACGGCGGCCAGCTCATGGACTAGCCGCTTGCGGCCTGGACCAACGGGCTAAGGCTCGAAGCCTTCGGGGGCGAGCTCGAACCCGGCGAAGTCGAAGCCCGGCGCCACGGTGCAGCCGATCAGCGTCCAGGCGCCTAAACTATGCGCGCTCTGCCATGCGCCCGCCGGCACCACGCCTTGCGGGTGCTCGCCGGCCAAGAGGTCCGTCCCCAGCCGGTATTCATGACGCGTGCCGGCATCGTCGCTGACCTCGAGCATCAGCGGCGCGCCGCCATACCAGTGCCACACCTCCACCACGTCGACCCGATGCCAGCGCGACACCTCGCCGGCCTTGAGCAGAAACAGGATGGCGGTGGAGTGCGGCCGGCCCTGATGCCCGGGCGCGTCTCGAAACGTCTCGCGGAACCAGCCCCCTTCGGGGTGCGGCGCAAGTTCCAGATGAGCGATCACCTCATCGGCCGTCATGGGTTCGGTCGTCATGGTCTAACACCTCTTCGTCATGCCCGGACTTGATCCGGGCATCCAGGCCGTTGCGGCTCAGCAAGTGGCGAGGTCAGTGGAATGGATTGCCGGGTCAAGCCCGGCAATGACGAGTCCAATGAGACAAGCCACGTCTAGAACCTGTCCTTGCGGCGGCGGACCTCGCCGAACACCTCGGCCAGCTCGCGCCCTTCCAGGCCGAGCCGCTTTTGGATGGCGGGGCTCGAAGCGCGCAGGAATGGGTTGGTGGCGAGTTCCTGGCCGATGGTCGTCGGCAGCGATGGAGCACCCTTCGCGGCATTGCCGGCGACCTCCGCGGCGCGCGCTTGCAGTGCCGCGTTGTCCGGCTCGATGGTCAGCGCGAAGCGGCAATTGGCGTCGGTGTATTCGTGGCCGCAATAGACGTCCGTCTCCGGCGGCAGCGCGGCGAGCTTCGACAGCGACGACCACATGGTCGGGGCATCGCCCTCGAGCAGCTTGCCGCAGCCGACCGAGAACAGCGTGTCGCCGACGAACACCGCCGCCTCGTCGGGGAAATAATAGCTGACATGCCCACGTGTATGGCCCGGCGTCTCGATCACATTGCCCTTCGCGCCGCCGATCTCCACACTGTCGCCTTCCTTCACCTCGACATCGAGCCCCGGGATCGACCCCGCCTCGCGCGCCGGCCCAGTGACCGTGCAGCCGGTTTTCGTCTTCAGGGCCCCAATCCCCGCGGTGTGGTCGGCATGGTGGTGGGTGATAAGGATATCGGTCAGGGTCCAGCCCTTGTCTCGAAGGGCGGCGAAGATCGGGTCCGCCTCCGGCGCGTCGATCGCCGCCGTGGCGCCGGTTGCGGCGTCATGGAGCAGCACGCCGTAATTGTCGCTGCGCGTCGGAAATTGATAGATCTCGAGCTTCGCCATTCGCGCTCTCTTCTGTTTCGCTGGTAGCTTTCTATGTCACTGATAGCCTTCGGGGCCGGACCGTAACACTCAAATCCAGGCAATTGAAACCGCAGCCCCGGGAGCCTTAAGTGGGTCTTGGTCTGGGGCTTGAGAACGAACTCTAAACGCAGGCACACGACACTTCAGCCATGCATCTCGACGCATTCGACCTCAAAGATTTCTACGCCCGCCGGCTGGGGCTGATGGTGCGCCGCCTGCTCAGGACCCGCATCAGAGCCCGGTGGAGCGACGTGAAGGGCATGCGCGCCTTCGGGCTCGGTTACGCCACGCCCTATCTCGGCGAGTTCAGAGGCGAAGCCCAGGCGCTGGGCGCGCTGATGCCGGCGGGGCTCGGCGCGCTGCGCTGGCCCGACCGCGGCCAATCCTTGAGCGCGCTTGTCGACGAGACGGAGCTTCCCCTCGACGACGAGACCGCCGACCGTATCCTGCTGGTGCACATGCTGGAATGGTCCGAGCGGTCGGGCGTGCTGCTCCGCGAGATCTGGCGGGTACTCAGCCCCAATGGCAGGCTGCTCATCGTCGTGCCCAACCGCCGGGGTCTATGGGCGCGGGTCGATACCACGCCGTTCGGCTATGGCAGCCCGTTCAGCCGCTCGCAGCTCACCAAGCTTCTCAAAGAGGCAATGTTCTCGCCGGAGGGCTGGGAGTACGCGCTCTATATGCCGCCCTTCAATTGGCGCATCCTCACGCGCTGGCCGGCCGTGTGGGAACGGCTCGGGCTGGTGCTGTGGCCCACCTTCTCCGGCGTGATCCTGGTGGAGGCGACGAAGCAAGTCTACGCGGCGATGCCGGCGCGCGAGACCGAGCGCAAGGTTCGCCGCCGCATCGTGCCGGTTCCCACCGGCGCCGTGACGCCGCGCGAAGGCTATCGCGACAGCAGAAACACCGCCTGCTCGCCGAACAGGTTCTGCGCGAATAAAGGCATGGCGACGAGCTTCGTGCCGTAGGCGTTGAGCGCCACGGCCCGCTCCACCTTGGCGCCGATATCCTCGCACAGGTCGAGAAAGTCCTTAATCGTGCACAGATGGATGTTCGGTGTTTCGTACCAGCGTTCCGGAAGATTATCGGTGCGCGGCATGTGACCGCCGAACAGGAGCTGCGTGCGCACGCGCCAATGGCCGAAATTGGGGAAGGACACCACGGCGCGCTTGCCGATCCGCAACAGCTGCTCCAGCACCAGCCGCGGGCTGTAGGTCGCCTGGATGGTCTGCGACAGGATTACGTAGTCGAAGGCGAGATCGGGATAATAGACAAGGTCATCGTCCGCATCGCCCTGGATCACCGCCAGCCCTTGCGCCACGCAGGAATTCACCCCCGCCTGGCTCAGCTCGATGCCGCGTCCATCGACGCCATGCTTCTCGGCGAGAATGCGTAGCAGCGTGCCGTCGCCGCAGCCGATATCGAGCACGCGCGAGCCCGGCTTCACCATCTCGGCGATGAGCAACAGATCGACGCGCGCGGTATCCGTCGGCCGGACGCTATGAGCTTTGACCGGGGCGTTCATGGTCACACCTTCGTCCCGTCCGGGAACACCACCCCGCGATGCCGCGCGGCAGCGCTCAGGAATCCGCGCACCGCGTCGAACAGCTCCGGCTCGTGCAACAGAAAGGCGTCATGCCCCTTGTTGGACTCGATCTCGACGAAGCTGACATTGGCGGCGACCGCGTTCAGCGCGTGCACCACCTCGCGGCTCTCCTCGGTGGGGAACAGCCAGTCGGAGGTGAACGACACCAGACAGAAGCGCGTCTTGGTTCCGGCGAACGCGTTGGCCAGCACCCCGCCATGGTCGGCGGCGATATCGAAATAGTCCATGGCGCGCGTGATGTAGAGATAGGAGTTGGCGTCGAACCGGTCGACGAAGCTCATGCCCTGATGGCGCAGATAGCTCTCCACCTGGAAGTCGGCGTCGAAGCCGAAGGTGACCTTCTCCCGATCCTGCAGATTGCGGCCGAATTTGTCGTGCAGCGTCTCGTCGGACAGATAGGTGATATGGGCTGCCATGCGCGCCACAGCCAAGCCTTTGCGCGGGCTCTTGCCCTCTTCCAGATAGCGGCCCTGGCACCACTCAGGATCGGCCATCACCGCCTGGCGGCCGACCTCGTGGAAGGCGATATTCTGCGAGGAGTGCCGCGCGGCGCAGGCGATCGGCACCGCGGAAAACACGCGATCCTTGTAGGTCGCCGCCCATTCCAGCACCTGCATGCCGCCCATGGAGCCGCCGAGCACGCACAGGGCTTGCTCGATACCGAGACGGTCGAGCAGGCGCGCCTGCGCCCGCACCATGTCGCGCACGGTGATAACCGGGAAGTCGGGGCCATAAGGCTTGCCCGTGGCCGGGTTGGTCGAGCTTGGACCGGTGGAGCCCATGCAGCCGCCGATGACGTTCGGGCACAGCACAAAATAGCGGTCGGTATCGATCGGCTTGCCCGGGCCAACCATGGTGTCCCACCAGCCGGGCTTGCCGGTCAGGGGATGGAGATTCGCGGCATGCTGGTCGCCGGTCAGCGCGTGACAGACGAGCACCAGGTTCGACTTGTCGGCGTTGAGGGTGCCGTAGGTCTGATAGGCGATTGAGAACGGCGCAAGCGCGGAGCCGCTGTCGAGCGGCAAGGGCTCGGCCTCGGGAAAATGCACGATATCGCTCTGCGGATTGGCGCTCTGCGCCAGCCGTTTCGCGGGATCGGCGAAACTTTCCGCTCCGGGAGTCTCGTTCATCGCAATTGCTTGCCTACTCACGCGCAAGGCCAAATCCCGCGCAGCCGGACCACTTTGCCTTAAGATTATACAATGCCGGGTTAGCTATGACGTCATCCTTGAAAGTCAATATTTTCTTTGGCTTGCCCTCGAAAATGGCCCTATGAGAGGCCCTTCGCAAGATTGCCGCCCAGGAGAGATGAGATGACCGCCACACGGGGGCCAAACCCGCGTCCAGGCATACTCGACATCGCGCCCTATGTCCCGGGCACGGCTGCGCTCCCTGGCGCCGGCACGGTCATAAAGCTCTCCTCCAACGAGACGCCGCTGGGCCCCAGCCCCCGCGCGATCGAGGCCTATCTGGCGCAAAGCCCCCATTTGTCGCGCTACCCGGACGGCTCGGCACGGCCCCTGCGCGAGGCGCTGGCCAAGCTTTACGGCCTCGACGCCGCCCGCATCGTGGCGGGCGCCGGCTCCGACGAGCTCCTGAACCTGCTGGCCGCCGCCTATCTCGGGCCCGGCGACGAGGCGATCTACACCGAGCACGGCTTCCTGGTGTACCGGATCGCGATTCAAGCGCACGGCGCCACGCCCGTGGTCGCGCCCGAGCGCGACCTCACCGCGGATGTGGACGCGATCCTCGCCCGGGTGAGCGATGCCACGCGCCTGGTGTTCATCGCCAATCCCAACAACCCGACCGGCACCTATCTGCCGTTCGATGAGGTGAAGCGCTTGCATGCCGGCCTGCCCGAGCACGTCATTCTGGTGCTGGACGCGGCCTATGCCGAATATGTGCGGGCCAACGACTACGAGGCCGGTATCGAGCTGGTGGCCACGACCCAGAACACGGTGATGACCCGCACCTTCTCCAAGATCTATGGACTGGCGGCGCTGCGGCTCGGCTGGGCCTATTGCCCTTCCGCCGTGGCCGACGTGCTGAACCGCATCCGCGGGCCGTTCAACGTCACGGGACCGTCGATTGCCGCCGGCATCGCCGCGCTGGCCGATCAGCCACATATGGAGCAGGCGGTCGAACACAATACGATTTGGCTCCGCACCATGGCCGAAGCGCTTCAAGGCATCGGCTTGCGCGTGACGCCGAGCGCGGCGAATTTCCTGCTGGTGCATTTCCCGGAAACCAAGTCCGCGCGCGACGCCGACACATTCCTGCACACGCGCCGCATCATCCTGCGCCGGGTGGAGGAGTATGGCTTCCCCGATGCCTTGCGCATGACCATCGGCACCGAGGACGAGAACAATGCGGTGCTTAGAGCGCTGACAGACTTCATGAGTGGGGCGCAATGACCGAGAAGCTGTTCGACACACTCGCCATTATCGGCCCTGGTCTGATCGGCTCCTCGATCGCGCGCGCCGCGCGTGCCCAAGGTGCTGCGCGCACCATCGTGGCCAGTTCCCGGTCGCCGCAGACACGTCAGCGTGTCGTCGAGCTCGGCATTGCCGACAAGGTCGTCGCGACCAACGCGGAAGCCGTCGAAGGCGCCGATCTCGTCATTGTCTGCGTGCCCGTCGGCGTGTGCGGCGCGGTGGCCGAGGAGATCGCAGCCCATCTCAAAGAAGGTGCCATCGTCTCCGATGTCGGCTCGGTGAAGGGCGCGATCGTGCGCGACATGGGTCCGCATCTGCCGGACAACGTGCATTTCGTGCCGGCCCATCCGGTCGCCGGCACCGAGCATTCCGGTCCCGACGCGGGCTTCGCCGAACTGTTCGAAGGGCGCTGGTGCATTCTGACGCCGCCCGAGGGGACTGACAAAGACGCGGTCAACCGGCTCGCGGCGTTCTGGAGCCTGCTCGGCGCCAATGTGGAGATCATGACGCCGGAGCATCACGACCTGGTTCTCGCGGTCACCAGCCATCTGCCGCATCTGATCGCCTACACCATTGTCGGCACCGCCGACGAGTTGGAGACGGTGACGCGCTCGGAAGTGCTGAAATTCTCCGCCGGCGGCTTCCGCGACTTTACCCGCATCGCCGCCTCGGATCCGACCATGTGGCGCGATATCTTTCTCGCCAACAAGGACGCGGTCTTGGAGATGCTCGGCCGCTTCAACGAGGATGTGTCGGCGCTGACCAAGGCGATCAGGCATGGCGACGGCGACGCGCTGTTCGAGCAGTTCACCCGCACCCGCGCCATCCGCCGCGGCATCATCGAGGCCGGCCAGGATACGCCTGACGCCGATTTCGGCCGCCCCCACGGACACGAGGATTAGGGCCCTTCACGGATGTCCGCTATGGGTGATTAGCGGCAGGCCGCCTTGCACTGGTTAATGTCGTCACTGCAGCCTTCGTAATACGTCTCGTCGGCATTGGGGTTTCTTCCGACGCGCTCCAGGCAGCGGTCATACGCGCGATCGCATGCCGACACACAGCGGACGCCCGATACCGGAGCCGGAGCCGCATCGCGCACGCACTGCGCACCCGAAAGGACGTAGCCGGACGGACAGGACGGCGTGACCACCTGGCCCCCGCCTGCACCGATAGCCGCGCTGAAGGTCGTCGGGCATCGGCCCGACTGATACGGGAAAATGACATAGGTGCTGTATTTCTTCGAGCCGGGTCGGCACGGCCCGGAATTCCCGAGTTGGCAGACTGCCCCGGCATTGGCCCGGCAATGGGGACTCAGATTCACGTTCTTCGCGATGCTGATGTCGCCGCCGGCCGTGCACCAATCGGCATCGTGCTGGGCGCCACGCGAGTCGTAGTAGCAAATGTCAAACAGCGCCGTCGGCTGCGCGCCGCCGCCCGTATTGGCACCGGGAGCGCTCGAATTTAGCGCCTGCGTGTCGATCAGCCGGAACGCGCGGCCGCTGAAATCGTAAGAGTGCCTGGCCATCGGCTCTTCTTCGTTGACCAGGCCCGTCAGGACAAGCAGATCGCTGCCGACTTCGAACTCAATCGGATTGATGTCCTCGCCGGCCTCGATCCAGCAGCAGATGGTGCCCGGCAGGAACTGCACATGTCCCGATCTCGCGTTGATGACGGCGCCCATCAGGCACTGGCCGCCGCAGCCCCAAGTTGCCAGCACATGGTCCCCGGCAAAATTGACGCCGCCTTTCGCCGCGTTCTGGAGCTGCGTCCGATAGGTCTTCGCATCGGGATGGGAGGAAAGGTCCGGCGCGTGCACGGGGCCTGTGTAGGTCTGCCCCGCCGGAAAGTCCTCGAACCGGGGCGCGGCTGCCGCCGGCCCGGCCGCGCCAAAGACGAAGCATGCCGCGAACAGCAACAGGGTGAGGACAACGCTGAAAACTCTGACTGACAGCATGCCGGGCACCCAAATCTGCTCCGTCCGCCTGCGGCGGGCCGTTTAGTCCGCCGGAAACTCACCGAATTTGGCGCGCCATCTAGTGATCGGCGCAGGCGTCTTCCGCGGCCTCGCATTGGCGGAAGCAGCGATCCACGGCTCCGGGCCCCCCGCCGGCGCTCACGCACTTGACCTCGCAATTGCCCCGCTCGGATGAGCAATTTCGGTCGCCCACCAAAACAGTGCCCGGGATGGCGCTGCGCGTGCCCGCAACAGGCAGGCCATCGAAAGCCTGCGCCGACGGCGCGAATGCAAACAGCGACAAGACGGACACCAGAACGAAAGCGTTGGGCATTTTGCTGATCGAGACCATTGGATACCTCTTGGTTTGGCCTGCTATTGGGGAGTCCTGCTAATTGGCCTTGCAGAAGCCATCGCTGCCTTTGCCCACACACCTGAAAGCTGCGCAACAGGGGCGGAACGGCACCTTCGAGCAGGCCTGATCGAGCGTGCCGCATTGAGTGGCGACCTTCCGTGGCAGAATGCTTTGGCTCGGACGATCGACCCGGCCCATCAGGGCGGTCCCATGGGGGCCTAAGGCATCCAGGGAAACGCCGCCCAACGAGGGCGCGGTCTCGGGCGAAGCGAAAGAGGCCCCGGCGACAAAGATCCCGAGGACTAAGACTGCGAACACGACTGTCAGTGCTTTCATTGTCTTTCTCCTTACCGCGTTGCGGCGTGAGGTCATGATGATGCGTGGGAAGCGCGCCTACTCGCAGGTCGCGTCGGTGCCCTTTGGCGTGCCGGGAGCCGGCGGGTTGCAGACGGTGGAGCAACAATTCATGTTGTCTTCGCAAGCCTCGCCTTGCGCCTTGCAGTCGACCAAGACGGGCGCCGTTCGGGGCGTCGAATAGGCCGGGGCCGGAATGAAAGCGGCGATGCGCGCCATCGATCCGTCGGCGGTCCGTACGCTCTGATCGGATGTCTGACCGGCCTGGGCCGTCGACTGGCCGGCGACAAAGGCCGCCAGGGCCAGACTTGCAAAAACTGCGATTGTCGATTTCATCGTGTTCTCCACTTTAATGACTTCAAGTTTGAAATTTGAATGGACCGATAAAAGCGGGCGTAGCTCGTCTGCGTTCGTTTCTACTGGTTACATTTGGCCAAGCATCGGTTTTTGCTTGCGCCGTGCTTAGCCGTGCATCCCGCTACGGTTTCGGCGTGTGTGCATGCACCGTCCTGTCCGCTGCCGCCGGTGCAGCCGCCAGCCACGCACGAATCGAATGAACTTGAGCATTTGGCCTTACATTCACGGAGCAGCGCGCCTGGCGAAAGTTCGGCGAATTGCAGTGTTTGCGACGCGTTCACGCCCCCGGTCTCGGCGCGGACCGAAGAGTCGGCGATAAGAAAAACGCCGAGGAACACGATGGCGAACAATGCGGTGAGTGTTTTCATTGATTTCTTCTCCTATCCGGCATGCCGGATGGTCAGGTTTGATGGCGACACGCGAAAGCGGCGGGGTGACGTCTAATCGCCGTGGAGGCAGGTCCCCTTCGGCATGTCCGTGCCTTTTTGGCAATTGCCCGAGCAGCATTGATCGTTGCGCTTGCAGATGCTCCCGCTGGGTTTGCAGTTAGCGGCGAGGCGAACAAGCGGGCTGAAATTGCTCGTGGCGTGTGGCTTGAGAAGGCTGTGCGTTTCGGCCAGCAGCGGCCCTGAGCTCACGCCGATGATTGCGACGGTGCACAAGGCATAACAAATGGCTTTGATCATGTTGCGTCTCCTGTTTCGTGCCGCTGCAACCCAGCAGGCACGACGGTGTCGTTCCAGATTTTCGGCAGGACATGGCAGCCGTCCGGCCGAACCGGGCGAGAAGAAGAGCAACGGAACCTGACAATAAGGCCGCAGCTTCAACCCTCAGCAGCAATCAAGCTTTCTGACCGAGGGCCGCCTCTCTGCGAGGCATTGAGCGAGGGGTCATTGACATGCCCCGATCCGCGACAGAGCTGAACCTTACCGGATTAACAGTGGGCTGTCCCAGGAAGAGTCCGCCGGGCGGTCACCGCCGCCACCGCCTAGCGCGTCCGGGGAATGCCCAGATAGCGCGTGGTGCCTCTGCGGATGAAGCGGGTCGGGATCTTGCCGCGCAGAAAATGATCCAGGCGGGCGAAGAAGCCGACGGGGTAGCGGAACTTGGGGCTCTTTGCCGCCAGCGCCTTGGCGATGACGTCCGCCACCTCCTTCGGGTCGCGCGCCGTCTTGGCCTCGTGGCGGTCGGCCCCGCGGAACACCTGCTGCAGCCAGGGAAGATAGGCGCTGTCCTTCGGCAGGACGCGGGGTGTGCTCCGCCAAATCTCCGTGCGGTAGGGGCCGGGCTCGACCAGAATGACGGGGATGCCGAAACCGTCGAGCTCAAAGGCGATCGACTCGGCCCAGCCCTCGATCGCCCATTTCGAGGCGCAGTAGATCGAGTTGGCCGGCTGGCCGGCGAACGCGGCCTGGCTCGAGACGATCACGATGCGGCCGGCTCTCTGGGCGCGAAATGTCGGCAGCAGCGCCCGCGTCAGCGCCAGCACGCCGAAAAAGTTGGTCTCCATCACCCGCCGGATATCGGCGTCTGGCATATCCTCATGCGCCCCGGCCACGGCCACCCCGGCATTGTGCACCACGGCATCGAGCGTATTGCCGGTCTCGGCCAGGACGGATGCGACCGCGGCCTCGATCGATGCAGGGTCGTCAACGTCGAGCTGCACGATGGTGACTTGGCTCTCCAGGCCCGCCTTCTTCAGGGCGCGCTCGAGGGCCCCCTTCTTCGCCAGGTCGCGCATGGTGGCGAACACGCGCCAGCCTTTTGCGGCGAGGCACTCGGTCGTGGCCCGCCCAATACCCGTCGATGTTCCCGTGATGAGGACCGTTGGCATTTATCCTCCTGCCGGCCGCGCCGCCGGGCTCCGCCGTGTTGAGAGGTGCATGCTAGTCGAGAAGAGACACCTGTTGCCAATTTGTTACAGACACTCCACGCGCCCAGACTTACCCTCAGTCAAGACCTGGAGCGTAGAGCTGTTCGATGACGACCGATAGCGCCAGCAGATTGGCTCGCTCGGAGCCCGAGGGGGCCTCGTCTGCCCACAAACCAGACGCGGCGAACCCGTCCCTGTCTCGCCGCGACGGGTTGCTCACGACCTGGCGCTATATGTCGGCCAATGTCCTTCTTCTGCTCGGCTCGGCGTCGCTGATGGTGGGGGGCTATGCGCCTTTTCTGGTCATCGCGATGGCCATGATCGTGGCGTCGTTCGCCGACGAGGCGAGCGGCGACGACCACACCATTTTGAGCAACCGCGCCCGCGCCTTCTGCAATTTCAATCTGTATCTGTCGCTCCCGCTGATCAGCCTGTTGGCGGTGGAGCTCGTGCTGTTCGCCGCGGAACACCCGAACCCGATCGACTGGCCGCTTGAGTGGATCGGCGCTCTGTGGGTGACGGGCTATCTCTTTGCGCTCGTCGGCGCCACCGTCGCCCATGAGCTCACCCATCGGCCCGGCAAACCGGCCCATCTGGTCGCGCAAACCCTGTTCGGCTTCACCGGTAATTCGTCCTTCGCCATCTACCATGTCTACGTCCATCACCGGCAGGTCGGCACCTATGACGACGCGTCGACGGCGCGGCGCGGTGAACGTTTGCGCAGCTTCGTGGCGCGGGCTCTGGTGCAGCAGTTCGCTCAAGCCGCGCAGGTCGAGGCGGCGCGCCTGCACCGCAAGGGCCTGCCCGTGTGGTCCTGGCACAACCGGCTGATCCAAGCGCATCTCGCGCCGCTGTCGATCCTCGTACTCGCGCTGATCATTGGCGGACCCGCCGGCCTCTTGGCGATTGTCCTCGCCGGCCTGCTCGGTCGCCTGTTCCATGAGCTCATCAACTACGTGCAGCATTTCGGTCTTGTGCGCGTCGAGAATACGCCGATCCGGCCGCATCACAGCTGGGACAGCTACCGCACGATCTCCAACATCCTGCATTACAATCTGCCGCGTCACTCCGACCACCACATGTTCGCCACCAAGGCCTTCTGGCAGTTGGACGCGCTCGATAGCGCCCCGATGCTGCCTTACGGCTACCAGACCATGGCCTTCATCGCGCTCACGCCGCCGCTGTGGCGGCGGATCATGCGAGAGCTGCTGGTGGATTGGGACCAAAACTACGCCAGCGACGCCGAGCGCGAGATCGTGCGGGAGCGCGGCTGGGAAGGTCTCGCTTAACGACGTCGCCCTGGACTGTTCGGATTCGGATACCCACTTTTGACTCCCACCTCGACCGAAGCAACGACCGGACAGAGCGCTGCATGACTGAGCTTTGGGTGTTCGGGTACGGCTCGCTAATGTGGCGGCCGGGCTTTCCCTTCGACATGCAGGCGGCGGGGCTGCTCAGAGGCGCGCATCGCGCGCTGTGCATCTATTCCATCATGCATCGCGGCACCCGCGAGCAGCCGGGCCTCGTGCTCGGGCTCGACCGGGGCGGCGCCTGCCGCGGGGTGGCCTTTCGCGTGAGCCAAGGCGCGGAGGAGGAGACGGTCGCCTATTTGCGCGAACGCGAGCAGGTCACCGAGGTCTATCGCGAGACCTATCGCACGGTACGCCTGCTCGACGGCTCGGGCCGGACGGTGCGCGCGCTGACCTATCTCGCCAATCCGAACCACGCGCAATACGCCGGGCGACTATCGCTCGACGAGCAGCTTCGCATCGTGCGGGACTGCGCGGGCGAGGCCGGCGCCAATGTCGACTATGTGCTGAACACGGTGCGGCATCTGGAGGAGGAAGGCGTGCATGACGCGGTGCTGGCGAGGCTGGCCGCGCGCCTTGGGCCGGGCTAAAGCTTCGGTGCCTCCTCGGATCGTGTGGCATTCACGAGAGCCCTCGATACACGTTGTAAGTGTTACGCCGGAAATTGATCTAGCCAAACGTGCTTTCTTGCGGCACCATGTGGTTAGGAAGACGCAGACTAAGGGGGCTCTGCAATGTGTGCCACCAAACTGACGACGCCGCCGAATTTCGACGGTACGTGGAGTAACGAGCTCGAGTCGGAGATGACGCTAACTGTGAGCGGGAACGTGCTCACTGGAACCTACACGAGCAAGGTCAGCAGCACGGCGACTGGGGGCGGCACAACACCGCCTAGGCCCCTCACCGGCTTTATCAGCGGCGACCTCATTTCCTTTATCGTGGATTGGGGACCTCCCTATGATTCCCTCACGGCGTGGGTTGGTCAGCTGACCGAGGAGAACGGCACAGAGACGATCAAGACTCTCTGGCACCTCGTGCGGAATGTTGAAGACGAGGATGAGCCCACGGGTCTTTGGTACTCGATCCTAGCCGGCGCCGACGAGTTCAAGCGAAAATAAGCGCTCGCAAGTGGCGCGGTCAAAGGCGCCCCCCGAGCGCACTTGACCTAACCGGTGGGCTCGGCCGGCTTCGACTCGTCGGAGTCTTTGGCGAGTTCCGGCATGCCGAAGAAATAGCCTTGCATATACGATACGCCCGCCTTCTCCAGCAGCTGCACCGTGCGCTCGTCGCCCACCCATTCGCCGACGGTGACGACGCCGAAGCTCCGGGCGAGGTCGATAAGCGTGCGCACGAACATCTCGTCTTCGGCGTCCGTCCCGAGATTCTGAATGAACGAGCCGTCGATCTTGACCATGTCGACGCCGAGCTGGCGCAACGAACGGAACGAGGTGTAGCCGGCGCCAAAGTCATCGAGCGCCACGCGGCAGC
>Ga0209386_1000446_pt1 | contig 20695 bp, 15 predicted proteins | sample NGEPertwo_FD_184510 | JGI IMG/M metagenome (GOLD analysis project Ga0209386, IMG submission 184510) | Arctic peat soil microbial communities from the Barrow Environmental Observatory site, Barrow, Alaska, USA - NGEE Permafrost154B-two... | ecosystem: Environmental > Terrestrial > Soil > Wetlands...
GTATAGTATCCATCGTTAAAAGCTGAGAAAAGGGACCGATTATTTTGGTTTTTGTCATCGTTTACAATCAATTGAACAGATAATAATTAAAGATATCCCTTTTAAAATCTGTTGTTCATATGTGAATAATTTGTTCTTTAAAGGTCATATGGAATCGAAGATCAGCGAAGCTAATAGCCATCAGTTAATTCTCATCTCCGGTTTGTGACTTTACAGTCATGGCTATTTCATTTAAAATCAAGATCAAACTTTTTCAAATTCTGCTGTGCTTCAGGATATCCTGCATCGTTGTGCCTGAATATTCCCATTGCAGGATCGTTGTACAACACCCGCCGGATACATGCCTCTGCCCTTTCGGTTCCATCAGCAACAACTACCATACCTGCATGTTGCGAATAACCCATCCCGACTCCGCCTCCGTGGTGGAAGGATACCCAGGTAGCGCCACCGCCTGTATTAGCCATCAAATTAAGCAATGGCCAATCAGAAACAGCATCACTTCCGTCCATCATTTTTTCGGTCTCCCTGTTGGGTGAAGCCACAGAACCACAATCGAGATGATCACGACCGATCACAATCGGGGCTTTTACTTTTCCCTCCTTCACAAGATTATTGAACAACACCCCTGCCTTTTCGCGTTCGCCCATTCCAAGCCAACAAATCCTTGCCGGTAACCCCTGAAATTCGACACGCGATTCAGCTTTTAATAACCAGCTGATCATATGTTTGTTTTCAGGAAATGCCTCAATCAATGCGCGGTCGGTTGTTCGGATATCTTCAGGATCACCCGATAATGCGACCCAACGGAAAGGTCCTTTTCCATCACAAAAGAGCGGCCGAATGAACTCAGGAATAAATCCGTTGAAGTCAAACGCATTTATCTCGCCACCTTGTCTGGCCATTTCACGAAGGTTATTCCCATAATCGAAAACCATACTTCCCTGCCGCTGCATCTCAAGCATCAAACTAACGTGCCGTGCCATGCTCTTCATCGACAATTCTTTGTATTTTTCAGGATCATCTTTCCGAAGCGCCTTTGCCCGAAGCAGTGTAAGATCATTTGGTACATATCCATGCAATGGGTCATGGGCAGAGGTCTGATCGGTAACAACATCGGGAACGATTCCATCAATCAATAATTGTTCGAGTGTATCGCCAATGTCAGCCACAAGTCCGACAGAAATGGCTTCGCCTTTCTCTTTTGCCTTCATAACCATTGAGATCGCCTCACCATATGAATATGAAATATGGTCTATGTAGCCCGAGTTCAATCTCTTTTTTATTCGTTCAGGATCAACATCGACACCAAGGAAAGTCGCACCAGCCATTGTCGCGGCCAAAGGCTGGGCTCCGCCCATTCCGCCGAGTCCGCCGGAAACCAACAATTTATGTTTCAGGTCGCCCTTAAAATATTTCTCGCCACAAGCTACAAATGTCTCGTAAGTTCCCTGCAAAATCCCCTGAGTTCCAATATAGATCCAGCTTCCTGCGGTCATCTGTCCATACATCATTAAGCCTTCCGTTTTCAGTTTCTCGAAATGATCCCACGTCGCCCAGGCGGGAACCAGATTGCTGTTTGCGATAAATACCCTTGGGGCTTCGGGATGGGTTCTGACAATACCCACAGCTTTGCCTGATTGAACCAATAAGCTATGATCTTCGTCCAGTTCGAGCAGACATTTAATGATTTGCAACAATGCTTCAGGATTGCGCGCTGCCTGTCCTGTCCCGCCATAAACCACTAATTCTTCTGGGTTTTCGGCTACCTGACGATCAAGGTTATTGAGTAGCATCCTCAACGGAGCTTCGGTCTGCCACGATTTTGCATGTAGCAAATTACCTGTCGGAGCCTTATAATTGGGATGGGTGGCGTATTTTTTAATAAATTCCGAATAGTTCATGTTGTTCGTTTTTAAGATTGATTTTCAATTTTTTAGCCGCAATTCCTGAAACAGTGATCAATGTTTTATTTTTGACCAGATCGATCGCTTTATTCATTTCTTCCGACATGATGTGATCCGATTCAGCAAAAGGTATGGTCTGTCTGACAAAATGATGACACTCATCGATGATCCCGCCCGATTTGAGTGGTTTTCTGAAATCGAAACCCTGCGCAGCACAAAAAAGCTCAATTCCCAGTATTTTTTCGAGGTTATCAATCACCATCAACGCTTTACGGCCGCTGATCGAACCCATACTGACATGATCCTCCTGTCCAAGCGACGTAGGAATACTGTCGGCGCTGGCAGGGAAGCACAAGCTTTTATTTTCGCTGACCAAAGCAGCCGTTGTATATTGTGGAATCATAAATCCGGAATTCAAACCGGTTTCTCGCATAAGCAGTTTTGGTAACCCTTCGATCGTATCATTGAGCGACAAATAGATCCGGCGATCTGCAATATTCCCCAATTCTGCTGCAGCTACCGTAACATAATCAAGTGCCATCGCTAATGGCTGTCCATGAAAACTTCCCCCACTGATCGAACGTCCATCCTCCAGAATAATCGGATTATCGGTCACCGAATTCAACTCAATGTTTAACAGCTCTTTCAGGTGAAGCCAGGCATTTCGTGAGGCTCCATGAACCTGTGGAATGCACCTCAGGGAATAGGGATCCTGAAGTCGTGAGCAGTTTTTATGCGACTGCACAATCTCAGACTCGCCAATAAGCATCCTCATCCGTTCGGCAACGTATATGATTCCCTGGTAAGGCCTTAATTCATGTAATTCCGGGGAGAAGGTTTTTACGGAACCCAACATAGCCTCAAGGTTCATGGCCGCAATTAAATCGGCGTTATCGAGGCAGTTCTGCAATCGCTCTATAACCTTTACCGCGTGTGCAGCAATGAATTGAGTACCATTGATCAGTGCTAGACCCTCTTTTGCACCAAGTTCCACAGGAGCCATTCCCAGCTTATTTAAAAGGCCGGCCATTTCGGTCACTTTACCCTTATAATAAACTTTCCCATGTCCGGTCAGAGGAAGAAAAAGATGGGCCAGCGGAGCCAGGTCGCCTGAAGCGCCAACTGAACCCTGAGACGGAACAACTGGTATAATATCCTGATTAATATGCCATATAATCCTTTCGAGCGTTTTCATTTCAATGCCTGAATAGCCTTTCGCCAATGCATGAACCTTCAGGATCATCATTAATTTGGCAATCTCCGGGTTAATAGGATCACCAACACCGACGCTATGACTCTTCAATAAATTAAGCTGAAGTTTTTTGGTATCAACCTCCGAGATAATTGTTGTACAAAGCGGACCGAAACCGGTATTGATTCCATAAACTATTTCATGATTGGAGACGATGTCATCAACGATTTTCCGGCTTTTAACGATTCGTTCGGCCGCAACCGGACCTACTGATCCTTTAATTTTACCAGCAGCCAATTGGAGCGCCAAGCCAACTGTGAGCGTATCTTCACCAAAATTGAAGGAATTCCGGTTGTTTTTATCTATTTGTCTCATAATTATTTAGTAGAATTAGTTGTGAATTTTACCGCTCATTTCCAACGATTAAAAACCGACCTAATCCTACGAATTATTTAGAGATCTACAAATGACAAAAGCCGGTATTACCCGGCTTATAAATATGTTATTGAAGTAGTTAAAAAGAAGGTCAAAGTTGACTCCCGATCAATCTTCCGTTCACGTCTTATTAAAAAAGTCCGTGCAACTGAGCGTCAATCCTGTCGATCACTTTACTCAAATCTTCTTTATTTTCAGCAAAATTAAGCTCGTCAATATTTATAATCAGCATTTTGCCAAGACGATACCGAGTTGCCCACGCTTCGTACCGTTGGTTCAATTGCTTCAGGTAATCGAGCCGGATGGTTTCCTCATAATCCCTTCCACGTTTTTGAATTTGCTGAACGAGCGTTGGAATAGATGCGCGTAGGTAAATAATCAGATCGGGAGCCTGAATTAATTTTCCCATCAGGTCGAAAAGCGTGTGATAGGTCTCGAAATCGCGTGTACTCATCAGACCCATTTCATGAAGGTTAGGCGCAAAGATTTCGGCATCTTCGTAAATCGTCCGATCCTGAATCACAGTTTTGCCGGAATGGCGGAAATCGATAATCTGGCTAAACCTGTTATTAAGGAAGTAAACCTGTAAATTGAACGACCAGCGCTGCATGTCATGGTAAAAATCATTCAGGTATGGATTCCCGTCCACCTCTTCGTAATGAGCTTCCCATCCAAAATGCTTGGCTAAAATTCCAGTAAGGGTAGTTTTCCCGGCCCCTATATTACCGGCAATTGCGATATGCATTGTCGCAGCTTCTTTTTTCATTTTTGTATTTAGTTTTTATTTCAGCGTTTTATTAATCCGAAGCAAACCGTCAAGGTATTCCCTGTTGTTTGACAATCGGGGAACTTTATTTTGACCACCCACTTTCCTGCGTTCACGCATCCACTCCATAAATGTTCCGGTGGCAACAGCCATAACATGAGGCATTTCGAGGGTGGCATTCTTGTGTCGTTTGGCTTCGTAATCTGAGTTTAAATCCTGTAATTTCAGATCAAGAATTCTTGTAAATTTAACAAGATCGTCGGGTTTGGTATCAAATTCGATCAGCCATTCGTGAGCACCTTTTGCCTGACTTTCGCTCATAAAGATGGGTCCGGCAGTATAATCGTTTATAACTGCACCTGTAACAGTGCAGGCTTCTTTGATGGCTCTTTCTGCATTATCGATAATCACCTCTTCGCCAAAGGCATTGATAAAATGTTTTGTGCGACCTGTAATCCTCAGTTTATAAGGATCCTTGGAAGCAAACATCACCGTATCACCGATCATATAGCGCCAAAGTCCCCCATTTGTAGAGATGACCATGGCATAATTAATACCCATCTCCACCTCCCAAAGCGGAATTGTTACAGGATTCTCGTCTGCTGCATTACTGACCGGAATAAACTCATAAAATACACCATAGTCAAGCATCAGAAGCATTTCAGAACTTTCGGGGTCATCCTGAATTGCAAAGAAACCCTCAGACGCATTGTAAGTTTCCATATAATTCATTGTTGCAGAAGGGATGATCCGTTTATATTGCTCCCGGTATGGTCCAAAAGCGATACCGCCGTGCATAAAAAGTTCAAGATTAGGCCATACTTCCAGGATATTCGATTTTCCGGTATATTCAAGAATGTACCGTAAAAGGACCAAAAACCAGGAAGGAACTCCCGCAAGCGAGGTGACATTTTCGTTGATAGCTGTTTTTGTGATTTGAGCTATTTTTTCTTCAAACTCAGGAATCAAGGCTATTTCAGTGGGTGGCGTACGATGAAAATCGGTCCAGAATGGGAGGTTCTCAATCATAATTGCAGACAAATCACCATAATATGCCTTATTGCTCATATTTGTCATCTGATGACTTCCGCCTAAAGTCAAACTCTTTCCGGAAAGTAACGATGCCTCAGGATAATTGCGATAATAGATGGCAAGAACGTCTTTCCCTCCTCTGAAATGACAATCGTCCAATGACTCTTTCGAAACAGGAATAAATTTACTCTTGGCATTGGTTGTTCCCGACGATTTGGCAAACCATTTCATTGAACCAGGCCAAAGAACATTTCTTTCACCCTGAATCATCCGGTTGATAAGTGGCTCAATCGCCTCATAACTGCTCACTGGGACATTTTCTTTGTAAGATTCCCATGATTTGGTATCTGCATAACCGTATTTCTCACCCCATTCAGTACTTTTTGCAGTATTCAGAAGATTAAAGAGCACCTCTTCCTGAATCTCCCGGGCATGCTCCCGGTAGAGATCTATTTCGTAAATGCGTTTATAGTTGATCCAGTTAATAATCGAATTGACAATGGCCATGCTCTTTAATAATTTGAATTATTCGGATTAAATTTTGTAATTTTCCGCAAATTAGCAGATTGCTAAAAATAATTTTGATAAATTTATTGCTACAAATTTAAAATAATTCTGCTCATGAATGTGTTAGATATCGTTCTTATAATTCTTATTGTTGGTGCAACTATTAAAGGTTTCGTCAATGGTTTTTTTGTGGAACTGGCCTCAATCGTCTCATTAATATTGGGAATATGGGCAGGTGTTGAATTTTCAGGTCTTGTTCAGCAATGGTTATCAAAATACCTGACATGGAGCAACGACTCCATGCGCCTTGCGGCATTCATACTGATTTTTGTTTTTGTAGTCATTGTGGTCCACCTGATTGCCACACTTACCGAAAAATTCGTACAAGCCATCGCGCTAAGTATTTTCAGCCGAATTGCCGGTGGTATTTTCGGCGCTTTAAAGGCAGCATTTATCCTGAGCATTCTTATGATTATTATCTCAAAAATTGAGAATTTTACAATTACAATCATACCTGAGAAATCGAAAATGGAATCAAGGCTATATGGTCCGATCGAAAACATGGCACCCAATATACTGCCATTTCTGAAAGCTGAAAAAAAGCCAACACCTACCCAACCTTCGAAGGGTATAACAGTATAGTACAAACTAAATTCATCGGACTACATGCATTACTTTATCGGAGAAATCTTTCCAGAACAACTTGTGAAAAGAGAGACTGTTCGATTTTACCAAAAGCTCATTGGGAGAGAAAGGACTCCCGGCCACGGTCGTTAATTTTGATTCGGAATTATACAGTACAGAAGGTTCAGGGTGAAATTGCACACCTACTACATTCTTAAATTTAATGTGTTGCAACCCTTCAATTACTTCCCCGTCAATTGATGATGCAATCACGTTGAGATTTGCACCAATATTTCCTACTGACTGATGATGATAACTCAATACCTTTGGCGTAGTTGCACCAGAAAGTCCGGCAATTTCGCGAAGATAACCGAATTTTGAGATGCTGATTGGATGAAAATTTCCTCCCCAGAGATCTTCAAGCGGATATAAAGGAGTTGTATAACTTCGGTGCTGATTTTCAACAGGCTGAGCGGAAACTTTTTCCAACGTATTTAAATGATAAATTTCAAGTGGGATGTCTTGGATTAAGGTCCCGCCTGCCGCCACATTCATGGTTTGCATCCCCAGACAAAAAGCCCTTATTATAAAATCAGGTTTGTCGACTAAAAACGGTTTGAATTCCGCGTTCCTGCTCCCGCCGATCAAATGAAAAAACAAGGAAGTCTCGAAATAGTGACGATACGGATCTGTGACAACAGTAAGTAAGTTCTGCTCTTCACCATAAACAGCCGCTGGTATATCCGGACCACCAAAGAATAGAATCGCATCCGACTCTTCAAACAATTTTCGAAAAGCGGGAGAACAACTATTTTCACGGTAAATGTCCTCCAGCTTTAATTCACCCTCAATTTTATGAAGTTTGTAATTCTTTGACGGATGTTCAGCCAGGTACTTTTCAGAGGCAGAATAATCGTAAGCTTCTTTTGCATAATAAACACCCACCATCTCAACATCAGGAATATCGATGATCTTATTTTCAACCATCCATTCCATATTTTCGATATTACTCACTGTTGGATGAAGCAGTACAATGCGATGTTGTGACTGCCCCTGAAGAGACACCAGGGAAACGATGACCAACAGCAACAACGATTTGAATTGAAATCCGGCTCTTCTCATTTGAATTGTATTTGAAGGTTGAAAAATAGCATATTTAAAACTGAAATCATAATTGTATCTTTGCCCGGTTATTTTGGGTTAAATTCCACAACGTGAATTTATTAACCATAGGAAATTAATAAAAGACTAAACATTTATTTAATAGTTTGAATTATAATTATTTAACTACAATATAAAATGAATTTTGTTGAAGAATTGACCTGGAGAGGCATGATCCACGATATGATGCCCGGATTGGAAGACCAGTTGAAAAAAGAGGTTACCTCAGCTTATGTGGGGATTGACCCGACTGCTGACTCATTGCATATCGGACATCTTGTAGGCGTAATGATGCTCAAACATTTTCAGTTAGCAGGTCACAAACCCATCGTTTTGGTAGGTGGTGCAACGGGTATGATCGGCGATCCGTCAGGAAAATCACAAGAACGTAATCTTTTGGATGAGCCTACATTGCGTCACAATCAGGAATGCCTGAAAGTTCAGATCTCGAAATTTCTCGATTTCGAATCAAAGGGTGAGAATGCTGCAGAGATGGTCAATAATTACGACTGGATGAAGGATTTTACCTTTCTGAATTTCATTCGGGATATTGGTAAGCATATCACCGTCAATTATATGATGGCAAAGGATTCTGTCAAAAAACGGCTTGATCCGGAAAGCGGAGCAGCAGGTATGTCATTCACAGAGTTTACTTATCAGCTCGTCCAGGGAACAGACTTTCTTCATCTTTATGAAACGAAAAACTGCAAATTACAAATGGGAGGTTCCGATCAATGGGGAAATATCACCACAGGAACTGAACTTATCCGCCGAAAAGCAGGTGGTGAAGCCTTTGCACTCACATGCCCTTTGATTAAAAAAGCCGACGGTACAAAATTCGGAAAAACTGAGTCTGGCAATGTATGGCTTGATCCGTTAAGAACATCTCCTTATACATTTTACCAGTTCTGGTTAAATACTTCTGATATTGATGCGGAAAAATATATCAAAATATTCACCATTTTACCAAAAGAAACTGTCGAACAACTTATTGAGGAGCATCACCTGGCTCCGCATCTGCGACAGCTTCAGAAGGTTCTCGCCAAAGAGGTTACCTGCATGGTGCACTCGGAGGCTGATTACAATTTAGCGGTTGAAGCTTCGGAGATTCTTTTTGGCAAAGGAACAGAAGAGACCTTACGCAAACTGGACGAAGCAACCTTCTTGTCTGTTTTTGAAGGTGTCCCTCAATTCGAAATTGCCAAAACAGAATTGGAAACCGGAATTAACATCATCGATTTGCTGGCAGAAAAAACCTCCGTTTTTCCATCAAAAGGGGAAGCTCGCCGGACAATTGCAGGGGGTGGAGTGGCTGTTAACAAAGTGAAGATCGAAGGCCCTGATGAAATAATCAATCTTTCAAAACTAATCGGAGACAAATATCTGCTGGTGCAAAAGGGAAAGAAGAACTATTTTCTGCTGATCGCAGGTTAATAAAAGTTTAAATGCAAAGGAATTAAATACAAATAATCGAAATTACGATGAGAAAATCGATGTTTAAAATGCTCTCTCTTTTTCTGTTGATAAGCGGAGCCGTACAGGCACAAAAAACCAAAACTCCCGAATCGATCCAGGAGAAAAAGATCCAGTCACTGGTCAAAAAGATGACCATTGAAGAAAAAGTGGGTTTATTACATGCCAATTCCAAGTTTTACGTAACCGGGATACCACGGCTTGGTATTCCCGAGTGGGCATTATCTGACGGTCCTAACGGTGTGCGTGCGGAAATTAACCGTCACGACTGGGCTTATTCGGGATGGACGACCGATTCAGCCACCTGTTTCCCTCCGGGAACCGCTTTGGCAGCGAGTTGGAATCCCAAACTGGCATTTGAGCGGGGTATCGTATTGGGAGAAGAGGCGCGCTTCCGTAAGAAAGACATTTTACTCGGGCCAGGTATCAATATTATTCGTTCGCCGCTTTGTGGACGCAATTTCGAATACCTGAGTGAGGACCCGTTTCTTATCTCGGCAATGACTGTGCCTTACATCAAAGCACTGCAATCGAAAGACGTTGCCGCAAGCGTGAAACACTTTCTTGCTAACAATGAGGAAGATAACCGCGTCCTGGTGGATGTAACCATGAGCGAACGCGCATTGCACGAGATCTATCTGCCAGGTTTTAAAGCTGCAGTAGAAGAAGGCGGCGCTCTTACCGTGATGGCAGCTTACAATAAATTCCGCGGTGACTGGTGTTCCGAAAGTGAATACCTCGATCGTCAGATTCTACGCAAAGAATTGGGTTTTAATGGAGTACTCATGACTGACTGGAATGCTGCTCACAGTACCGTAAAAGCAGCTTTGGCTGGCCTCGATCTCGAAATGGGCACTGATATTAAGGATTACAACGAATGGTATTTTGCTAATCCACTGATCAAAGCAGTGAAAGAGGGGAAAGTGCCAATTGCTATCGTGGACGAGAAAGTTTCCAACGTGCTGCGCGTAATGCTGAAAACAAAAATGCTGGGTGATAAAACACGCGAAAAAGGTTCGATGAATACCCCAGAACATCAAAAAGCAGCCTATAATTCAGCTGCCGAAGCGGTTGTATTACTTCAAAACCAAGGTAACGTTTTACCCCTCGACTTCTCAAAACTGAAATCAATTGCCGTTATTGGCGACAACGCCACCCGCAAACACACAAGTGGTGGATTGAGTTCCGAAATCAAATCATTATATGAGGTGACTCCGCTCGAAGCATTAACCAAAAAGTTTGGAAGCAGTTTGAAAATCAACTTTGTTCAGGGCTACGAAAAACAATCGACGTTTAAAGAAGGCAGCAATATTGGTCAGTCTAATAGTAATAAAGTAGATTGGAAATTGATCGATGAAGCAGTGGAGGCAGCTAAAAAATCGGATGTGGCCATTATCTTTGGCGGATTGAACCACGATTTCGACACAGAATCGTTTGACAAACAAGATATGAAATTGCCTAACGGACAGGAGACGCTGATCCGCGAGGTGGCTAAGGTAAACCCGCGCACAATCGTGGTAATTATTGCAGGTTCACCAGTCGAACTTACCGGTATCGTTTACCGCGTTCCATCCATTTTATGGGCATGGTTTGGCGGTATGGAAGCAGGAAATGCCGTAGCGGATGTACTTAGCGGGAAGGTAAACCCATCGGGTAAAATGCCATTTACACTGCCAGTATCCCTCGAACAATCAGCTGCTCATGCGCTGGGAAACTACCCCGGTCGCGACCTGAAGGTGAATTACGAGGAAGATATTCTGGTAGGCTACCGTTGGTTCGATACGAAGAATATTGTACCGCAATTCTCATTCGGATATGGGCAATCTTATACCACTTTTGAGCTTGCTAACCTGAGCACTGACAAAACGACTTACAGCAAAGATGAAGCTGTTCGATTGAAATTCAACATCAAAAACAGTGGATCGAGATTAGGCGCAGAGGTGGCGCAACTTTATGTGAGTGACCCTGTTTGCTCCGTTATGCGTCCAACCAAGGAGTTGAAAGGCTTTGAAAAAGTGTTCCTGCAACCCGGAGAAACCAAAATCGTTGAAATGTCAGTGAAAGTATCCGATCTTGCCTTCTACGACGAAAGCAAAAAAAGTTGGACAGTTGAACCCGGCGATTTCCTATTTCACCTGGGCACCTCTTCTGGCGATATCGGCCAAACTGTTAAAATTGTGGTTCAGTAGAAACACGAAAATAAAGAGGAACTAATTATCCTGTTTTAAGAATAAATAGTTCCTCATCTCTTATAATTGGATTTAAAATCTATAACTGGTTGAATTGTCTAAATCAATTCAGCCAGTTTTTTTATTTCTGCCCACCTGCTGTCGTCCAGCTCGGCGCCGATAACCTGAATCACTTCTCCGGCCATTATCGAGCCAATTACACCACACTTCCCAAGATCACATCCATTAGCCAGTCCAGCTAAAAATCCTGCAGCAAAGTAGTCCCCAGCACCTGTAGTGTCTATCACCGTAGTGGCGAAAGCAGGAATACGCCATTTCTGAATTCCCTGCTGGACAAAGGCACCTTCTTTTCCCACTTTTACAACTGCAATATCACATCTTTTTGCAAGATTTTCAAGCGCCTCTTCCGGTTGCAATCCGGTAAATGACTTTGCTTCCTCCTCGTTTGCAAACACAATATCTATATAATTATCAACTAATTCGTTAAGAATATCCAGGTTCGCCTCAACGACATTGTAGCTGGCAAGATCAAGCGCTACAGTTAATCCGGCCAGTTTTGCAGCAGAGGCAGCAGCCATAATTAATGGCTGATTAAAAACAAGGTAACCCTCGATAAAAAACAGATCATACCCTGCAAATAGCTCTGGATATATATCATCGGGGCCCGTTTCAACGGCTGCTCCCAGGTAAGTGGCAAAAGTGCGTTCACCACCGGGACTCACAAAACCCACCGCTCGACCCGTAGGAAATTCATTTTCCTTCAACTTTACTTCGATTCCCCGTTTTAGCATATCGTTTTTGAAGAGCAAACCAAGGTCGTCGTGTCCGATCGCACCAACAAAACCGCACGCAACATCAAGCCCGGCGATCCCATTTATCGCATTTGCGACAGAACCACCAGTGGCAATCTTAATATTCATATGCGAAATCTCTTTTTGAATCATGGCCGAAAGATCACCATCAACAAGTGTCATCCCGCCCTTAGGCAGATTTAAATAATTGATAATCTGATCATCATCAACTAAGACCATAATATCAACAAGCGCATTCCCAATTCCCAGTATTTTCAAATTACTCATTACAAAGATTATTTTCAGATTATTTTACAAATATATTTCAGTTTATTGAAAATCTTACTATTTTTGCAACGCCTTAGAAGAAATAAGTGATAAGGCAAAAATTTAATGTATTCCTTAGTAGCTCAGTTGGTTAGAGCGGCGGACTGTTAATCCGTAGGTCGTAGGTTCAAGTCCTACCTGAGGAGCCATACAGGACAGGAGGTCGATTTCGACCTCCTTTTTGTTTTTACACTCTTCTAAGAGCTTGGTACTCTTAAGCAATACACGTATCCGTGCGGTGAACGACATGGTTGCAATTCTCCCTTTGGACAATTAGAATTGTTAGATTTTGGGGCGGCTTACAGTAAAATTGACGATTAGATCAGATCCCGCATCGGCAGAAAACCTTTTTCTCCTATCGATTTAATGAAACCTCGAAGAAGGAAACTGTTATCAAATCTAATAACATACTTTCTAGATCCTTCCTTCTCGGAAACAAGCATATTTCTATCAATAAGTCTCCTGATTTGTCTGGAAACCTCCGCATCAGCTTTGCCGACAAAAAATTCTTTAATATCTGATGCTTGAACAACCTGTTTTTCGGAGACCCTTTTCAATATCTTAGCTTCTATATCCGTAATGTATTTCCTATCTAAAGAATAACTAATTGTAGGTAGCAATATCTCCTTCTTCAAAAAATCATAGTCCGTTAACTTATCGATTTTTTCAATTTCTTCTTTTAACCCTTTTAGTACATATTCTGACCAACTCAATATTCCGGCATCAGTTCCAGTGTCGGCTTCTGAAAGATGATTATAATAGTCATTTCTATTACTACAAAATACAGCTGTTGGATTTATTATCCTTCCAACATTAATATTAAATCCTGTTTTGACGAGCATTGCATAAGTTAACAAGCGAACAACTCTTCCATTACCGTTCCCAAACGGATGTATCCAAACAAATCGATGGTGAGCAATAGCAACTTTAAGCAGGTCATACTTTGTACTATCATCCCTTTGAATAAAGTCAAATAGCTCTTTCATGTAATCTTCAATCCTTAACCAATCAGGAGGTTGATGATTTGATTTATTAATTTTCAGATTTATCTTTCGATATTCTTCTGGAGTATGGTCTCCTTCACCATTGGGTGGAGGCAACAATCCGTCAACAACCATTTTGTGCATTTCACTTATAAAAGCTCTGTTAATGGGATAATCCTTTACATTTTCCTCAATAAATGACATCGCATTCTCTATATTTTGAATTTCTTTAATCCCCGAAGGGACATTTTCAGACTTTTCTAGTTTAGTTTCAATATATTCTGCAATGGTTGTATTATTTCCTTCAATTCTGGCCGAACCAATACTTTCCAACGTATGAAAAATGTGTTTCAACTGAAAGAACACTTTTGGGTGCGTTGAACCACCAAGAGGTTTCTTACGTAAATAATCTAATTCAATGATTAAATCAGTCAGCGAAGAACTAAATGATGGTTCTACTAACTTCAAATCATAATGTACAAATCTGGCTTCTGACATTTGAAATATTTACTTTAAAGATTTAACAAGCGCATATTCATCATTTAACATTTATCATTAAATATTACTATAAAACATGGCATTACAAATATAATAATAATATAACAATTAACAAACTATAGAAATGCAATTGATTTATGCTTTCATTACATTTGAAATTTACACCAATATTTCTTCAAGCAAATCTTTCCAAATAACAAATCCTTTTCGTTCATCCGAATAATCGTGTACAATGCGTGTGAAATCTTGTGGTTGACTTTCTAAAAACGTCTGTCGGCCATCGTTTCTTATTATATTGATATCAAGGTCGATTTCCTTCAATTTATTTCGCAATAATGTTAAGTCTTTGTGAATTTGCCAAATATAGGTGGCTTCTTCTGTATCAAGTGTTTCCATTACAATATGAAATTGTTCTGCTCCGGATAAAAGAAAAACAAACGAAAAGGGGCTTAATACAAATCGAATCTTTAGTATGCTATTCGTATGATTATTTGCAAGATATCTAATCTGCCGATAGTGACGAAAACTTTTATTTTTTAAAATGTTCTCAAGAAATTCTTCATTGGAATCAAATAGTTGGATATTACCATTTTCACCTATTTGAAGTTGTGTTATATCAAGCAAATTCTTTTGAAATTTCGAAATCGGAACTTTTCCAAAAAAAGTTTTTGTTACGAACTTAAATTTTACGCTTTCAATAATTTCACGATTAAACTTTTCTAAGTCAGATGATTGAGCCATTTGCGAAATGAGCTTTTCATTTATGAATTCGGCAAAAAGATCAATCTTAACCTGCTTAAGACTAAGGATCTTCGAGAAATAGGGTTTCAAAACCTCAAATTCAGGCCTAATATCATCGTTTTCAATTTCAAATTCAAGCTCCTTGTTGATTTCCTTAATGACAAAGCGAAATACAAATGAACCATACATGAATTCTATCTGCTCCAACGAAAGTTTTATCTGTTGTTCAAAGATATAATTCTTTTCTGTCTCCGTGGGTTCAATTTGTTGCTCATCAAACAGCGTTGCTTGTTTTTCCAATCTCCGGTAATAGGTATTTCTTTTAAGGAATAACTTGTTCAGATAATCAATTTTATAATCCCTATAATCATAAATTGTTGGAGATACTTCGGACCGTTGAACCCTTCCAATATATTGAATTAGTTTTCCTTCAAATGAAAAAGGATAAACCAGAAATAGGCATTCCGCCTGCTGCAAATCAGTACCCTCACCAAAATATTGTCCTGTTGTAATTAATACTTGGTAGCTCCCTTCTTTCAGAATTTTCCATTTCATATTTCTGGAGCTTTCGGAATCTTCGCCACTCAAAGTGACCGTCTCATATCTTTGTTTGAGGTACTGATTAATCGTCTCAATATGTTCCTTCCGTTCTGTGAGGATGACAACCTTTTTTCCTGCGGCGAGTTCCAAAACCAAATCATTGATAATTAGTTTGTTTCTCGCGGAATCATGAACCAATACATTCGACAAGGTTTCGAACCGATCTGTTTTAGAGTTAAATGGCACATCAAGTTCAGTATTTCGAATATTCACAAAAGCTCTTTTATAAGTGGAAACTTCGTTTGTTTTCAATTCGGAAATAACTTCCCCTAAATGAAAAAAGATCAATTTCGCATCGTTGTACTTTCTGAAAGGTGTAGCAGTAAAACCATATAAATAGTAGGTACTAAGCTGGCTGATTGTCCTCCTAAATGTTTCGGCAGGAATATGATGACACTCATCAAAAATGATTGTTCCAAATGCTTTTTGCAAAAGATTGTCTGGTTTTTCAAGTTCTTTCGACAGGCTTTGAATCAATGCAATGGTTATTTTCTTCCCTGGTTTACTTTTACCTTTTTCGATTCTTCCTATCTCATTTTTAGGAATACCAAGAAAAGTTTGTATCCTCTCTATCCACTGTTCAGCCAACTGTTTACGATGAACTACAATTAAGGTTGGTTGTTGTTTTTCGGCTATTATCTTAAGGGCAATCACTGTTTTTCCTGTTCCCGGCGGAGCAACAATAACCCCAATATCTTTTCTTCCGGCAGCTTCAATAGCAGGTTTCTGGTAATCCCGTAAATGAATATCGCATGTAAATGGGACCAGGTCTAACTTTTTTCGTTCGTCCTTAAATTCGAATTCTATTTTGTTCCCCCTGCAAAACCTAACCAATTTTCCAATCGAGCCTCTTGGAATAATTACATCTGAATCAGTTTCTTCGACACACTTAAAATAATGTGCCGTGCCCCAGGTGTTCTTACCCATTTTCTTTTTAACGATGAATTCAGTATTTAAAAAATTGAATTCATCCTTCAGAAATGAAATCAGCGATATTGGAAGATGCATCCGGCTGATTTTAACACTGTTATTAAGCCTGATGAATAACTTGCATGATGAATTTTGTTCACTTTGAACTTGAACAGGCACTTGATCTGTGGTTATTTCACTTCGGTAATACAACTTATCAAGATCTTGTCCTGAGATCCTTTTTATGTTTTTAAGAAATTTCCATTGATCGCCGATCGGCCGCAATGTTTCTATATCAACGAAGCAGCTATTTCCCTGTTCCCAGGTAGGTTTGTAAAAAGGTAAAGCAATAAGATTTCCAAAGCCTTTCCCTGATAGTGTTTCCTGGTTTGGAAAAAGCCTGTCAAAACTTGAACTTTTATCGAAAACTGAAAATATTCCCAATTTCACGAGAAGTGAGATGACAATCTTTCTGCTTTTCACTGCCGGATAAGGTTGATCGAAAAATATCCAGACATGTCCACCCTTCCCTGAACGGGAGCGTTCAAGATAGGCAGGAATATTTACCTTACTGCATGAATTTACAAAAACCTTACATTCATTCTCCCATCCTGCATCGTCAAAATCGGCAGCAATAAACCAAGAGGTGTTATCCTTTAATAATGGGTAAATTTCCATCAATTGATCTCCCTGAAGGTGCTTTGCGATTTGTTCATCAGAATAGGGCAAGTAACTTTTATCATTAAAGTTTTGAAACGTACCTCCCTTCATTTTATGCAACCGGTAAATGTAAGGGTCATATTGATATGAAGGCATATATCCACTTTTACCGCCTTTTTCCCACCGAATAGCAAAAACATCATCTCTTCCTTTAAAAAGAGATTTGAATAGAACAATCTGTTGCATTAAATTCTCATCTGTCATTTTTAAGCCCTAAAGAAGTATATTGTGGAAAAAACACACTAAAATTTTCAATTTTCAATGAGAGTGACATTTTTTACATATAATGAATGATTTAAAGAGTGAATTATTTAATATCAAATCATACCTATCAAATTGTATAACAATAGATTAAAGCTTGTTGTGGGTTACTAACAAGAAGTTGAATCTGTCGCAACTTTCGAATGAAGAGGGAGCAGATAAAAAGGCTGAAATCATATGATTTCAGCCTTTTTTGTTTTAAAATTCACTGTTCGTATTCACACAGATCAAGACAAGGTTACTGGTTGCTGCCAACATTTATGCAAGCGTACAAATACAACTCTTTATTTAAATACTTCCGGTCTATTCTTCCGAATACCATTTAATTTGCTGTGATGCGCGCATGATAATTGCCAAAATTATAAACAATCCGATGCTTCCGGCTAACAGCGCGTAATCCTGCAACTGCAAAATAGTAAACAGGAACAAATACAAGCCTGTTTGCAAAAGTGTTACCCAGGCCATCATTCTTACATTTCGCAGTATGGTAAAAGTATACCATGATATCAGCAAAGTAACGGCCACAGCCGAAATAAGATATGCCAAGTTGAACCCGGTTTGCTCACCGATGGAAGTAAGGAGTGCGTAAAAAATCAGTAACGCAAAAGCCACCAACGAATACTGGAACGGGTGAATCCTGAATTTGCTTTTAATTTCGATGAAAAGAAAGATGATGAAGTTCAGGGCAATAAACAAGATGGCATATTTTACCGAACGCATCGATTTTTGGTAATGATCTATTGGGATGAGCAGTTCAACACCCAGTTTAGCCTCGTGTGCGTTGTATTTCCGATCGGTCCACTGCTGCGGAAAATTGCGGTTCATGTAGGTCACCAGCCAATCAGCCGTAAATCCTTTTGCGGTAACCTGCCGATTTGACGGAAGAAATCCACCTGTAAAACTTGGCTGGGCCCAGTCTGACTTCATCGTAACTTCTGACGTTTTCCCCAGCGCTTCCACCGACAGGTCCTCCGATCCATTTAAAACCAACTCTATTTCAAAATTCATGGGATTTTTCAGGTCTATTGAATTGGCTTTAATGGTCATTCCCGACTGGAACAAATCGATATCGGCAACACCAGGTTCAACCTTGCATTTCTGACCATTTAGAACCAATTCCGGCATGTTTTTGATACCACGCATATCCGAAACACCGATTGTGAAATAAGCCGCACTCCAGTTGTAATTGGCATTTTCAAGATCCAAAAGTGAAACATCCGGCTGTGCAAACGTGCCTTTCAATTTGAGTTTACCTTCGTAAACCACGACTTTGTAGATCCCGCGCTGCCTTGTTTCCGGATACAGAACCCCATTTGTTTTTAATGTTTCAGGCAGAAAATGAGCAACCCCGCGTCGCTCACGGTTTAACTGATTATTCTCCCCTGGTTCCATCACTGAAAACGGTACATTCAATACAGGACCGGCAACCACCTGCTTTCCTCCCCATTGCGCGTTAAGTTCATTTTTCACCTTTTGGCTGAGAGCAATTCGCTCGCTAATAACTTGCTGTATTAAAAACGACGGGATAAGCAGCAAAATGGCCAATCCTGAAACGATGATCATCTTAACACTGTAACTGTTCATGAACTGTTGAATACCTCTTGTTTCCATTGTGTTAAATTTTAAAAGTACTTTGCAATACAAAGTTGATAGTTGAAAAAATTATTGATTGTTTATTAGTTTTTCAAGTGCCACCAAATGCTTACGAAACAATTCCCTTCCCCGATCGGTTGCCTTGTAGGTTGTACTTGGCTTCCGTCCAATAAATTGCTTCGAAACCAAAATGATTTCCTTTTGTTCTAAAGCTTTCAGATGACTGGCCAGGTTCCCGTCAGTCAATCCGAGCAGTTCCTTCAGCGCATTGAAATCAACCGTGTCATTCACCATGAGTGCCGACATGATTCCAAGCCTGATACGGCTTTCAAATACTTTCTGAAGGTTTGAAATTGGATTCTTCACAAAAAAATATTTACTGTTTAACGATTTACAATTTAACTTTTACCAGTTTTCATGAAAACTGCGACTATATTAACGTTCATGCCGGTAATACATTACTGTACCGTAAACGATGTGCATCAAGCCAAAACCGATTGTCCAGAAAAGTAGTCCGTAATTAATGAAGACACCTGCCAGAATGCCCAACACAATTTCTGTCAGTCCAAGGTAATGAATCTCACTAAAAGTAAACTTCCCTGCATTTACCAGCGACAACCCATAAAAAATCAGCATGACGGAAGATACCAACTCCAAATTGTTCCGAAACAACAAAATCAGTGTAAAAATCCCACCTGAAACCAGCGGGATCATTAAATTTATGAGTAACCGTTGAGTTAATTTAGTCCAAAATTGTTGACCAGACTTCCTTGCCTTTCTTTGTGAAAAGTAAATAGCCCCCAAAACCGCAAACCCAAGAACCAGCATCGCATCCAGGGCAAGATAAAACCTGATGCCTGAAGTTGACCAACCACCCGGAATACGCATGTAATCATCGTATTGAACGTTACCCGAATCCAGAATAAAAAACCATGCAATTACAGCTCCTATAAAAGCACATACTCCGGCAAATATTTCGGATAATCCGCTTAGCGACAAAAACTTGGATGACCGCTCCATGATTTCACGAATGGTCTGAAGATCTTCCTTCGGATTTATTGAATTAGTTTTCATTTGAAAGTACTTTGAATTGCAAAGTTATTAATCAATATTGAAAATCCAATAGGTTGGACAAAAAAACCCGAAAAATTTTCATCGTGTGAAGAAAGGTTGTAACTAACACCATACCTGGATTTAAATCCGCCTTAAAATTGTTAATTGTTGTAGTCAAACTGACCTTCAAGTTAACGGTCTTTAATCAATAATAATGATCCTCCAACACCTAATGATAAACGTCTATCATATTATTTTGCAGTATTTTAACTCCATGAAAGAAATATAAAGCGATAATACCTTTCGAAAGAAAATGGAGCTTAAAAAGCCGAAATCATTGGATTTAATCACAACCCATAAAACCTGATATTCTATAGCAAGATCCTGAAAAGTTTAATCTATATTAGGCACTTTTAAAATATGTAAAAAATGTGCAAAATATTATTAACCATCGGTTTGTTTTCCGTACTGACTTTAACCAGCCTTGCTCAAAATGTAAGCAAAGGCAAAATAATTACTGAAGATAAAGGTAAAGGTTTTTACATCGAATCGATCCTGAAGGATGTGACTGCCGTTGAAGAAAAACAGGCAGAAAAAGAACCGTACAAACGCTTTGTGATGGATCAGTCAGGCATGGATTTACCTAATAATCAAGCCTTATACAAAACAGTCTGGAGCAATCCAACCCAGTCGCAGGGAAACGCCGGAACCTGCTGGAGTTTTTCAACGACTTCCTTCTACGAATCTGAAGTGCTGCGCCTGCAAAACAAAAAGGTAGAAATCTCAGAAATTTATCCTGCCTATTACGAATATATCGAAAAAGCACGCCGGTTTATTGAAAAGAGAGGAAACTCAGTATTTTCAGAAGGATCAGAGGGCAATGCAATAGCCCGAATCATGAAAATGTATGGCGCTGTTCCTGATGAAGCCTACACG
>Ga0209386_1000447_pt1 | contig 20693 bp, 25 predicted proteins | sample NGEPertwo_FD_184510 | JGI IMG/M metagenome (GOLD analysis project Ga0209386, IMG submission 184510) | Arctic peat soil microbial communities from the Barrow Environmental Observatory site, Barrow, Alaska, USA - NGEE Permafrost154B-two... | ecosystem: Environmental > Terrestrial > Soil > Wetlands...
TACCAAACGAACTATATCTGCCTTGAATTCTTTATCATACCGTTTCCCGTTGTTTGACATAATTTTCGCCCCCCACAGGTTTAGTTTACACTAACTTCCCTGTGTCCGGCGAATCGGGTATACGTCATAAGACCTCCGAAGAGGGATCCAGGAGGAACACACATCTATCTCTCTGACAAGAATAATCATAACGATGTTTAGTGATAGAGGTCAAGCATGTCAAATAATTCATCTGAACAATATGATGGGAATTATCAAAGAACGTTCGGGTTGGTCTTGAACCATCAACCCTAGCTGTATCTTACAAGGAGGAAGAGTCAATTGCAGCATTCGTCGAATCATTGTGGGGTATGACCCCAAAGGCGAGGTGACTTGGATCCAGCACTTGCACCAGTAATTTATGAACAAACGATGACCAATATGTTATAAATTTAAATTTATCTAAAATAACCCTAATGTAAAGTCCATTAACCTACGATATAAAAGTAAGCAGGTTAGTACAATACCTTCAGCCCAACCGGCCGGAGGGCGAAGGTTTCTACCAGCAAACGAAAATGCACGGGCAAGGATGCCTGGCATAAAAATCAAGGAGGAATTTATTATGATTATCAACCACAACTTAGGTGCAATGAACGCTAACAGAAACATGGGTATCAATGCAAATGCCGCTTCAAAATCAATGGAAAAACTCTCATCAGGTCTAAGAATTAACAAAGCCGGAGACGATGCAGCAGGTCTTGCGATCTCGGAAAAAATGAGAGGCCAAATTAGAGGGTTAGATCAAGCTTCAGCTAATTCACAAGATGCAATATCACTATTACAAACTGGTGAAGGTGCATTAAATGAAACTACTTCAATTCTTCAAAGAATGAGAGAACTTGCAGTTCAAGGATCAAGTGATACTTTAAATTCAAATGACAGAGGACAAATCCAAAAGGAAATGGATCAGTTAGTAGCTGAAACAGACAGAATTGGTAATAACACAGAATTTAACACTAAAAAACTTCTTAATGGTGGAGCTAACGTAAGTGGAACTTCTACTATTGATCAATTTGCCTTAATCACTGGAGGAACTGGGGATACTGTAGTAGGATCTGCAGTAACTCTTACTGGTTCAACTCTTGCAACAAATGCAACTGACTCAAGAGCAGCTGCATTTACACTTAATGTTACGACAGCAGCATCTGCTGATATGACTATAAATGGAACTAAGTTTGTATTTGCGATAGGAACTACAGAAGCTGATGTAGTTAAAACCATTAATGATGCAGGAGTTGGAGTTACCGCATCAATAAACGCAGGCGCTTTGGATTTAACGTCCAATACAATTGGGAGTGCTGCTAAATTTTCATCTGATGCAGCTGCATTGGGTGCTCAGGTAGACGTTGCTGGTACTGATGCTTCTGTGACAACTGCTTCAGGAAGCTACACTGCACAAGGAAATACAGTAACTATGTCAAGTGGATCATCTAAAGGATTACAATTTGAAGTCAACACTGCGGGTGCTGCTACAGTTATGACGGTGGAAGGCAATGGTACACTATCATTCCAAATTGGAGCAAACGAAGGTCAAATGCTTAACGTTGGTATTGCTGATATGAGATCGGCAGCTTTAGGGACTGCAGGAGTTCAAGTTACTGATTCTGCTACAGCAACTACGGCTATTACTACTATCCAAGCCGCAATTGATACAGTTTCATCAGAGCGGTCAAAACTAGGTGCTTTCTCAAACAGATTAGAGCACACAATAGCTAACTTAGGAACAGCTTCAGAAAACATGTCATCAGCTGAGTCAAGAATTAGAGACGTAGATATGGCTAAAGAAATGTCCACATTCTCTAAGAATAATATTCTTTCTCAAGCTGCCCAAGCTATGTTGGCTCAAGCTAACCAACAACCACAACAAGTTCTTCAATTGCTAAGATAATTGATCAACTAAAAACAATGGAGTCAGGGCGAAAGCTCTGGCTCTTTTCTATAATAAGTGAAAGATAGGAGCTAATCAAATGGACATAGCTGCACTATCAATGATACTGAGTCAATCAAGAGTACAACAATCGGCCAGCCTAGCAGTCATGAAGCTCGCGATGGACACTGGAAAAGAAACTGCCACTCAAACAACAGAAATGATAAGAACTATTTCTGTCAACCCTAACCTGGGAAATAACTTGGATGTAAGTGCCTGACCCCCTAACCTTTTGCAGCACTTCATCCGATATAAATAGTAGATCCATCAATTACATATGAATTTTTCAACAAGGGAGGTTTTAAATATGTCATCCATAGGAGGAACTTACGGTCTATCTGGTTCCGGCATGGATATTGACTCGATTGTAAAAAGCCTAATGACAACTCAACAAGCAAAAGCAGATGCATTGCTACAAAAGAAAACGGTAACGGAATGGCAAAAGGCTGCCTACAATGCCGTGTATGATGATATCAATGCTTTTCGCACCAGCGTGTTCAACTTTAAGTTGCAGTCGACCTTAAGCCCGAATAAGGTCTCTTCCAGTAATGCATCCGTCGCTACGGTAACGGCTATCTCAGATGCAGCGGATGTGAATCATTCTTTGGTGGTGACACAGTTAGCCGGTGGTGTTAATTTGACGAGCTCAGCGACTATAACGGCTGTTGCTGCTCCAGATAAGCTCAACATTGGCAACCAGATGTATGGTGGTGCTGCACCTATAGGTTTGTATAAGTTCACGATATCCAATGGAGAAGAATCGAAAGAAATTACCATTGATCCGGCAAAGAGCATCAATGATCTAGTCAGTCAAATTAATAGCGCAGGCGTTAATGTAAAGGCCAGTTATGATAGTACACTCGATCGGTTCTTTATGTCCACAACAAATACGGGTTCTTTTGCAGAGATTAAAATAGTTAATGATGTTGCAAATGATGTTAGCTGGGGGGCGGACTTTTTTGTCGATAAGTTAAAATTACCTATTGAAGTGAGCACTACTGGTAAAACAGGTAAAGCTGCTGAATTTACACTCGATGATGTGGCCCTAACCCAAGCCAATAATAGCTTCAGCATCTCAGGTTTAACCTACAATTTGACGGGAGTTTCTGCAACGCCCGTCAACATATCCGTAACCAACGACACTGACAAGGCCCTGGCCAGTATTCAATCCTTGGTTGACTCCTATAACAAAATCCTAGCTGACATCAATGGAAAAATGAACGAAACCCGCTACAAGGATTTCCCACCGCTGACAGATGCCCAAAAATCGGTGATGAAGGAGACGGACATTACCGCCTGGGAGACCAAGGCGAAAAGTGGTATGCTCCATAATGATTCTACGTTAGCAAGCCTAGTGAATAGCATGAGGAGTGCTTTCTCAAACCCCGTCACTGGCAGTACGCCGCCTTATAATAGTGGCGCGTCGATCGGTATCACCACAGGTAGTTATACTGAGGGTGGCAAACTCTACTTGAATACGGACAAGCTGCGGACCGCGTTGCAGGCTAATCCCGATGTGCTGAATCAAATGTTTGGTGCTACGGGTACTGATTTCAACACCCAAGGGATTGCAGGACGTCTATATGATGGGATTAAGACTAAGATGGATCAAGTAGCGCAAATAGCCGGTACAACCGGTGGGGCTCAATATGATACTCAGAGCAATTTTGCCAAGAAGATTAGCGCCTACGATCTGCAGATCAACCATCAAGCAGACAGGTTTTCAGTGGTGGAAGCAGCATATTATAGGAAGTTTAATGCGATGGAACTCGCTTTGCAGCAGATGAATTCCCAGAGCAGTTGGTTGCAATCGTTTGGGACCACTTCGTAGCCGTAAAGAACACTAGAGAGAATCAGGAGGGTTTAGTATGACGAATCAGCAGATGGCCAATGCTTATAAAAACCAACAGGTTATGACCGCATCACCAGAACAATTGACCTTATTGCTCTATAATGGAGCGTTACGTTTCCTGAATGAGAGCATGCAAGCGATGGAGCAGGGAGATATCCCGAAATCCCACAACGCCAACATGCGCGTGCAGGCCATCGTACGTGAATTCATGATCACGCTGGATATGGGCTATGAACTCTCGAAAGACTGGGCTAGACTTTATGAATATGCGGAATACAGCCTTATCCAAGGCAACATCAAAAAAGATGTTGCACAGTTGCAGCAGGCGAAGGCTGTGTTAGAGGACATGCGTGAGGCTTGGATGGGCGCCATGAAACAAACGCATGTATCCCGGGCCGCTGGCAAGTAATGGTAGGCAAAACAGCAGAAGCTTTGTGGCAGGATTATCAGTTCTTGACGAAAGAGATGTTGAAGTTCTTGGTTAAACAGGATATGGATCTCTTCTATGAACTCATGAATCAACGGGAGACACTACAAGTGATCCTTGAACAGACGGCTGATAAGGGCTTCAAAATCTCAAAGGATGGACAGAGCTTGCTAAGCGAAATTAAACATATGAACGGTGAGATCACGGATTCAATGCAGCTCCTACTGAGCCGTAGCAAGCGGCAACATCAGGTCTCAGAGGCCTATGGCGCTGCCAGCACTACCGCTGTAAGTCAAATGAATTGGAAACGTTAATTGATAAGTAGGAGGAATTCGCGATGGTTCACCCGATTCAAACCAATACTCAAGCCACCACGATCGCAGTGGATGCTTTTCCTGGACATAAGCTGGAACGATCCCAAGAGGCTCCGCTGAAGGTGGTGGATCGTAAGCAAGAAGTACCCTCCGCGCAGGAAGAGATTCCCCGCGAGCTAGTAGAACAGTCGGTCGAAAAACTGAATCGATTGATGGGAATTATTGATAAACGCTATGAATATAGCATCCATGAAAATTCTCATCGCCTGAGTGTTACGATTGTGGATCAACAAAGTGGAGAAATACTGGCTGAAATCCCCTCTAAACGAGCTCTGGAGATTTTGAATTCTTTCACACAGATGGCGGGATTATTTTTCGATAAGAAAGTCTAACTGAGAACAAACGCCGAAGATGCGTAAGTAGGAGGAATTTGTGATGATTAATCCGATTCAACCGAATACTCAGTCCACCTTAATTCCTATGGATTCATACCCTGGGCAAAAGCTGGAACGGTCCGAAGATACTCCGCTGAAGGTTGTGGACCGCAAGCCAGAAATCCCCACGGCCCGGGAAGAAATTCCGCGTGAGCAAGTAGAAAAAGCAACGGAGAAGCTCAATCGACTGATGGGAATCATTGATAAACGTGTGCAGTTCAGTGTTCGTGATGAAGCAGATAGTGTGACCGTTCAGATCATTGATCAACAAAGCGGAGACGTCATGGATGAAATTTCTCCCAAACGGGTCATGGATATTTTAGGGTCGTTTAGTCAAATGGCGGGGTTGTTTTTCGATCAGCGGGTCTAATTAATCGATCTTTACAGAAATACAGCAGGATGCATAAGGCACCCTGCTTTATTTTTGCCCAAAGGTCCTATAGAAATTGTGGGTAAAACTGTGTAAGGTTTTATAAATAGGTGCTACTATTAACAAAACAAGACATTACAGAGGTTTATCTGTAGTTAGGAAGGGATTCTTGAAAAAATGTCGAATGAGAGTATTGAAAGTAGATTATTTTTCGAGGATTAAGCTGGAAGATATTATTTTTTATGTAATTCTTGTCGATAAATAATGAATCGTAGAACTAGATTCTCTGGAGGGAGAATGAACTAAGATAGGGGTTGCAAATATGAGTGATGATGGCGACAAAACTATGGACATAGATCTGGGAGAATTTCTGGGGTTTTATCTATTGGATTCCTCGGAGCAAATTGAAAGGCTCGGGGCAGGACTGTTGCAACTGGAGAAAGAGGGAGGCAACATTGGACTGATCAACGACCTTTTTCGATCGGCTCACAGTTTAAAAGGCGCTTCTGGAACCATGGGGTTCACTCCGATTGTGGCGATGACCCATGCGGCTGAGGACTTACTGGATCGTTTGCGTCAAGGCAAGATAGAAGTTTCTCCTGAATTGATCGACGTTTTATTAGCAGTCACTGACCGAGTCAAAGAGATGCTGTCTCAAGTGGAACAACATCAGGAGATTTCTATAGGCTTTGAAGATCTAGTCTCCTCCATGCGGGCACTATTGACTGGAGAAAAACCATTAGTTAGTAAAAATACGCCATTAGCCCAAGCAGAACCTCAACAAGAAGAGGCTGCGAGGGTTATATTTGTCCCGCTAGACTTCTCTTTATCTGAGGCTGAAGCTGAGAACATGAGCGACGCTCACATGATGGGGCACGGTGTCTATCAAATAGATGTGACACTTGCACCGGAGACTCTGATGAAGGCAGTTCGTGCTGTCATGGCGACCCAGCGACTTGAGGGCATGGGCACCGTGATCAAAATTTTGCCGAGTGTTGAAGATCTGGAAGCAAGTAATTCCGAAACCTTTTCTCTGCTCGTGCTCTGTGATGAACCTGTCGAAGAGATTCGGAAGGAACTGCTAGAGGTGTCTGAGTTGGTGGCGGTTCAGGTTAACGACTACCGCGTGAGTGACGAGAGGGTAGCAGAAGCAGGCGCTGAGGCAACGAGACCTGTTGAAACAGTACGCCCCAGTCAGGAAATCCCTGTTGAATCAGAAACTATAGTCCCAGTGTCTGTGGTTCCAGTTGCAGTTGCAGTTCCCGTTCCAGTTCCAGTTCCCATAAACCAAGCTGTGGGTGGAGAGAGCAACGCGCCGGTACATACGATTCGTGTGGATACAGTTCGAATGGATAATCTAATCAACCTGGTGGGGGAAATGGTGATTACCAGAACCCGCTTGGTTCAAATTGGGTCAGATCTTAAGGCTCAGTATTCAACAGACGGTATGGTGAACAATCTAAATGAAGCGAACGTTTACTTGGGCCGTTTAATGAATGATCTTCAAGAGAGCGTCATGCGTCTTCGGATGGTGGCGATTGGGACGGTCTTTAGCCGTTTTCCTCGTTTGGTTCGGGATCTCGCTAAGAAAACAGGTAAAGAGATGGAACTGATCTTAAAAGGTGAAGACACTGAACTGGACAAGACCGTGGTCGAGGTGATTGGGGATCCGCTCATGCACCTGATACGGAACTCAGTGGATCATGGCATCGAATCTCCTGAAGAACGGCGAGCCGCGGGTAAGCCAGAACTTGGCACAATTACGTTGGATGCTTATCATGAAGGAAACCATATTGCGATCATTATTTCTGATGACGGAGCGGGGTTAGATCTGGTCAAAATAAGGGGTTTAGCCGTTGAGCGGGGTTTAATCGGTGAAAAAGAAGAACTCTCTGATAGCGATATCTCTCAACTAATCTTCTTGCCGGGCTTCAGCACGGCTGAAACAGTCACTGACATTTCAGGTCGAGGTGTGGGGATGGATGTGGTGAAGAAAGCACTCACTAATCTTGGGGGATTGGTCGATATCACGACGCGTAAAGGAAAGGGAACGACCTTTACGATTCGGTTGCCTTTAACCTTGGCCATTATTCAAGCCCTTCTTGTTGAAGTTGGGGAAGAAATTTATGCTGTCCCACTTTCCTCTGTCTTAGAAACTTTATTGGTCAAATTAGACGATATAAAGACGGTCGGTGGGTTGCCGATGGTCCAGCTGCGTGGCAACACGTTGCCCCTGATATCCTTACAAGAAAAATTTGATCTTCCCACTCCGGAGTCTACCAGTAGTGAGGTCTACGTAGTGGTGGTAGGATTTGGTGAGAAGGCGCTGGGACTGATCGTGGATGAGCTTCGTGGACAACAAGAAGTCGTGATTAAATCGTTAGGCGACTTTCTCAATAATTTGCCGGGAATTGCTGGAGCAACTATTCTAGGCGATGGCAAAGTAACCTTGATTCTCGACGTCGGATCGCTGATACAAGACGTCCTAGTCAAAAAAATTAGTTGATTTAATAAAAAGTGATACCTTTGATTAACATTCGAACCACGATGAGGGGGGATTAAACCAATGGCCGAAGAACAATTAGTGACGTTTAGTTTAGGGTCTGAAGAATTTGGTGTTGATATCATGTGTGTCCAAGAGATTATCCGTATTCCTCCCATAACACGGGTGCCTAAAGCACCGACCTATGTTGAAGGCGTGATTAATTTACGGGGAAATGTGATTCCAGTGATAAGTTTGCGGTCCCGTTTTAGTATGGCCCGCGTAGAAGAAACGGATCTCAGTCGTATTATTGTCTTACAAGTTAAAACGAAGGTTTTTGGGATCCGTGTGGATGCGGTCACGGAGGTGCTTCGTCTAGCCAGTGAAGCGATTGAGCCACCGCCACCTATTGCGCTCGGCATGGACGCTCAGTTTATACGCGGAGTAGGAAAAATTGGAGAACGCTTACTCATTCTCTTGGAACTTGATCAAATTATGGGCGGAGAGTAGGTCATGGGTTTATCTTCTAAGACACCCATTACGGTTCTAATCGTGGATGATTCTCCCTTTATGCGAATGACGATCCAAAAAATACTGAATCAAGATCCTGATATTCAGGTCATAGACATTGCTAGGAATGGGCGAGAAGGAATTCAGAAACTTCAAGCACTTCGGCCCCAGGTCGTGACGATGGATGTTGAGATGCCGGTTATGAATGGGCTTCAGGCGCTGGAAGAAATTATGCGTTGGCAACCAACCCCCGTCATTGTTTTGAGCGCGGTAACGACGGCAGGAACTCAAGCTTCGTTGAAGGCCCTTGACCTAGGGGCGTGCGATGTCGTGGCAAAACCGTCTGGTAGTCCGGGAGCCGATCTGCAAGCACTTTCATTAGATTTGGTAGAGAAGGTCAAAGCCGCTGCTCGGGTGAATCTAGCTCGCCTGGGGCGTAAGGACAGCTCTCTGGTTGCTCCCCTTCAAGCGCCTATTGTTAAGGTAGTCCCTCCGCCTGGGGGAGGAATCACTAGCGCTTCCCGACCAATTCAGCCCCTTAAAACTCTGGCGAAGACGGGCATGATCCCGAAGCATGCCATTGAGATTGTAGCCATAGGCACTTCGACAGGAGGGCCTTCGGCTTTGCAAGCTGTTCTGCCTGTCCTGCCAGCAGATTTTCCGATTCCAGTACTGGTGGCCCAACACATGCCTGCGGGTTTTACGGGGCCCTTGGCACAGCGCTTAAACGGGTTATGCGCGTTGAAGGTGCGGGAAGGCATACATGGTGAAACTTTAAAAGCTGGAACGGTGTACGTTGCGCCTGCGGGTAAACAGCTACAAGTTCAGCGCAAGTCGGGACAGCTAGTACTACATATTGGGAATGAAGCCCCGATACCGACCCTTTATCATCCTTCCGTTGATGTCATGTTTCTTTCCTTGGCGAAGGCCGTTGGAAAAGGGACCCTTGGAGTGGTTATGACCGGTATGGGAAGTGATGGTACGAAGGGGATGAAGGAAGTTAAAGGGTTAGAAGGCTTTGCGATTGCCGAGACAGAAGAGACCTGTGTTGTCTACGGAATGCCTAGATCCTTGGTGGAGGCGGGTCTTGCTGATCGTGTGGTGCCGCTGGGAGAGATCGGTCGAACGATTGTGGAATGCGTTATGAGGAGGGGATAAACCATGAGCCTTTTTGGAGCGATGGATATTAGTGCCACGGGTTTAACAGCCCAGCGTCTCAGGATGGATCTCATTGCCAACAATGTTGCGAATATTAATACAACGCGGACGGGAGAATTGACGGCCGCTGGAAATCCTATACCGTATACTCGGCAAGTCGCTTCCTTTGTGCCACGTCCTTCAGAAACCCCGTTTGCGACAGTGCTGGGGGAAACGATCGGTGGTCAAGGGCTAGGAAATGGCGTACAGGTGGGCAGCATTGATCGTGACCTTCAAGAACCTTATAAATTAGAGTACAACCCCTCTTCTCCAGATGCTGCGAAAGTGGCGGAACCTGGCCTACCCGTGGGGTATATTCGGCAACCGAATGTGAACATTGTTACGGAAATGGTGGACATGATGTCTGCATCACGCGCCTATGAAGCCAATGTGACCGCCCTTAATGTCAGTAAGGCCATGGCGTCTAAAGCACTTGAAATCGGAAAGGGGTAAGGAATAAATGAGTATTGCAGCCATCGCACCGATCATTCCTCTCGGAGCATTGACTCCGCTCGCCCCCACTAACCTGGACACTCAGAGTGTTGGTGCAGTAAATGGAGGCGCAAAGGGGACGGATTTCTCTAAGTTCTTAACGGATGCCCTGGGTCAAGTGGATGCTTTACAAAAGAATGCGGATGCCGCGAGTCTCCAGTTAGCAACGGGTCAGGTCGATGATCTATCGTCTGTCATGGTGGCCCTGGAAAAAGCAAGCTTATCGTTATCCTTGACGGTGGCCACGCGCGATAAAGCGTTAGAGGCCTACAATCAGATTATGCGGATGCAAATTTAAAAAACAAGAGTCTCTTAGATAAATACGTATGCACTTATAATTTTTGGGGGGTTAGAGGCCCGTGTTAGTAATATTTGTTGAAAGGAGGAGTTAAGGATGGATTTTTCTTGGGCCGGCTTTCAGCAATCGGTAAAAACCTTTTGGAACAAGCTTTCTGACCCACAGAAAGTCATAACGGTACTTGCTCCTCTAGTCGTGGCAGGGGCGCTGATAGGCTTGATCACTTGGGCTGGACGCCCGCAATATGTGGCGATTTTTACGAAACTCAGTGACGCAGAAGCTGGGGACATCACCACAAAGCTAAAAGACTTAAAAGCAGATTATCAGTTGGCAGACGATGGGTCCACCATTATGGTCACTCAACAGGCAGCCGCTGATCTCCGACTCCAGCTGGCCAGCGCTGGTCTTCCATCACAAAGCAAATTTAGTTTTGACAGTCTTAATACGATGCGTCTGGGGGAGACGGATTCTGATCGAAAATTGCGTTATGTTCTCGGCTTGCAGAACGAAATTGAAAATACGCTAAAGACTCTGAACGGGGTGCAAGATGCACGGGTCCATATTGTCATGCCTGAACCATCACTCTTTGTCGATAGTCAAAAAGCGGCAACGACGGCGGTGACCTTGAAACTGGTTCCGGGAACAAAACTCGGTGATGAGCAGGTTCGAGCAGTCGCTAATTTATTAGCAGGTTCGGTAGAAGGACTGCAAACGGAGAATGTGACGATTGTGGATACTGGAGGAAATGTTTTATCGGATGTTCTAGGAAAGAGCGGCGACCCCAACCGTCTGACAGGAACTCAATATCAACTGACGCAAGCGCTTGAAGAGGATACTCGGAAATCAGTTCAGAGTATGTTAGATCGAGTGCTTGGCTCGGGTAAAACAGTCGTTCGAATTAGTGCGTCGTTAGATTTCACCCAAATAAAGCGCACGATACAAACCAATGGTCCCGGTGCGGTGGTGAGTGAGCAGAGCTCCACGGAAAATACCACCAACGGAACAGCTACGGGAGGCACGCCAGGAGTCACCGCTAATGCGACTCCAACATACCCCACTGGAACTACGGGCGTGAATTCTACAACCACGAAGACAGACGAAACGAAAAACTATCAAGTGGACACCACGCAAGAAGAACAAGTGGTGAGCCCTGGTGCCGTGAAACGTCTGTCTGTTTCGGTCATTGCGGATTTAGACACCATCAATCAGGCCCAATTGGATCAAATTAAAACGATTGTGGCTACGGCTGCAGGGGTTGATGCTAGCCGTGGTGATGAGATTCAAGTCGCTGCCCTGGCGTTTAACAAAACAGATCTTCAACAAGAAAAACTTGCTATGGAGACGGCTCAGAAACGGGAACAACTGGTGACCTACATTGAAATTGGAGCAGCGGTAGTCTTGGGATTAATCGTTATGATGCTCTTACTAAGGTCTCGGTCTACCAAAAAACGCGCGGGGAAAATGTCTGGGATGAACAGATCGGAACCAGTATCGCTTGCTCAGGCCGAAATGTTCATGGCTCAGCAAGCGGCCGCTGAAGAACAGGCGAAGCTCAACTTTAAGCAGAAAAGTGTCAAGACTGCGGAACAAATCCAGAAGCAAAAGACTCAAGAATCCGTCGAACTTTATTCACGCAATAACCCAGATGAAGTTGCCCGTCTGATGAAGACCTGGCTATCGGAGGAGAGTTAGATGGCTCATGGGTTAACAGGAATTCAAAAATCAGCGATTCTGATGATTGCCTTGGGTGCGGAGAGATCAGCCGAAGTGATTAAGCACCTTGGAAATGTAGAAATAGAGCAGTTGACCTTAGAGATGGCTAATGTTCGTAAAGTCTCCCCCGATCAGCGAGAGAATGTGGTGGAAGAATTTCACCAAATGTGTGTTGCCAGCGACTTTATATCTCAAGGCGGGATTGAGTACGCACGGGAAGTATTGGAGAAGGCTCTTGGGGAATCGAGGGCGTTCGAGATTATCAGTCGGTTGTCCACTTCCTTGAAGATGAGGCCCTTTGACCTAGTACGGCGGACTGATCCTAAGCAACTTTTTTCTTTTATACAGGGGGAGAATGCCCAAACTATTGCGTTAATTATGACCCACTTGCCCGTCGATAAAGCCGCCATTTTACTCTCCAGCCTCTCTCCGGATCGGAGGGCCGATGTGGCCAAACGTGTGGCGACTATGGGACGAACGAGTCCTGAAGTGCTCAAGGAGATCGAGAAAGTCTTGGAACGTAAAATTTCCAGTTTAGCCCCGATAGATTATACGACTTCGGGTGGGATTCAAAGTATCGTGGATGTTCTCAATCGAACGGATCCGGGAACGGTCAAAGTGGTCATGGATGCTTTGGAGATGGAAGATCCTGATTTAGCGGAACAGATTAAGCGACAAATGTTTGTCTTCGAAGACATTGTCATTCTTGACGACCGTGGAATTCAATTGGTCTTGCGTGAAGTGGAAACTAAGGATTTAGGGCTTGCTCTGAAAGGGTCCAATCCTGAAGTGGCCCAGAAGATTCAGGCCAATATGTCCACACGGTCTGCTCAGATGCTCAAAGACGATATGGAATTTATGGGACCCGTGCGGTTGCGTGATGTCGAAGAGGCTCAGCAACGTATCGTGAAGGTGATTCGAAAGCTGGAAGAGAGCGGCACAATCGTCATCTCTCGAGGGGGTAGCGATGAGATTATCTATTAATGGCCGCGTCGTCAAAAACTGTGATGTGGAGGTATCCACACCGCGTATGGTGGAATGTCATGAGGGTTTTCAGCAGTTGGGTTCGTTTCTAACGGTGCTCAGAGTCGGCGAGGAACAACCGACGAAGCGCCTTAACCCAAGCGAGATAGTGGCTCAAGAAAACGCGTCAAGGATCCTTGAGGAGGCGGAAATAGGTGCTCGAACGTTGCTAGAAGAGGCCCGAGCTGACTCAGATCGTTTGCGCCAAGAGGTTGTGGAAAAGGCACAGGCAGAGGTTTACCCCGCTGCGCAGGAAGCAGGTTATCAAGCTGGCTTTGAGGTAGGGGAAGTTGAAGGAAAGCGCTTGGCGGAAAAAGCCCATCAACTTTTCCAATTGGCTCAACACGCGGTTCAAGAAGAATATGCCAAAGTTGACGAGACATTACTGCATTTGGCAATAAAAATTGCAGAACGAATCGTTCGTTCTAGTTTGGCTGTGGAACCGCAACGGTTGATGGCAACGATCCAGGCGTTAACCTTATTACCGCAGGAACGGGTTGGCTGGAGGCTTCATGTGGCACCCGCTGATACCGCTTGTCTGGAAGGAAATCAGCTTACCTGTCCATGGATCGTGGATGAGTCTCTTAAGCCTGGAGATTGTTTTCTAGAGTGTGAGGAAGGAATCTTTGATGCCCAGCTTGAAGCTCAACTTGATAAATTAGAACACATTCTACGGGAGGAGCTCGAACATGGGAGCGTGGACGCAATTGATGCATACGGTGGAACAGACTGAATCGATTTCAGCTCAAGGGCAGGTATCGAAGATCGTTGGCCTGATGGTTGAAGCAGCGGGCCCGCGTGCTAGTGTGGGGGAATATTGCCATATTCTCACCCGTGAGGGAAGAGAACTTCCTGCAGAAGTGGTTGGCTTTAGGGGTTCAACGACCCTGCTCATGCCGTTAGGTGAGCTTGAAGGGATTGCGCCAGGTGATCGTGTGCTGCCGCAACGTCAGAAGCTAACGGTTCCGGTGGGGCCGGGACTGCTCGGACGAGTTCTGGATGGACTGGGGCATCCTATGGATGGGCGTCCGCTTAAGACAGAAACAGCCTACCCCTTGCAGAATAAACCTCCCAATGCCTTATTGCGTCCTCGTATTAGAGATACTCTCAGTGTCGGAGTCAGAGCGATCGATGGCATCCTAACGATTGGCCGTGGGCAAAGGATCGGGATCTTCGCGGGTTCTGGTGTGGGCAAGAGCACCTTATTGGGTATGATGGCTAGAAACACTGTGGCGGATGTTAACGTCATTGCCTTGGTTGGAGAACGGGGGCGAGAATTGCGTGACTTTATTGAGAAGGACTTAGGCCCAGAGGGATTAGCTCGCTCTGTGATCATTGTGGCGACGTCCGATCAACCGGCCTTAGTGCGTTTGAAGGCAGCTTTTACGGCGACCGCCATTGCCGAGTATTTTCGGGACTGTGGAGAAAATGTGCTCTTGATGATGGATTCTGTGACACGTTTCGCTATGGCCCAGCGTGAAGTTGGACTAACCGTGGGTGAACCTCCAGCAACTCGGGGATATCCGCCCTCTGTCTTTGCCTTATTACCTAAGCTCTTGGAACGCTCGGGAATGTCGGAGACTGGAAGTATTACCGGACTCTATACCGTGTTAGTGGATGGGGACGATCAAAATGAGCCTATTGCGGATTCTGTGCGCGGGATCCTCGATGGACATATCGTCTTAACACGGGAATTGGCGATGCAAAATAATTATCCTGCCATCGATATTTTACAATCTGTTAGTCGGGTGATGAACGACGTGATCAGTCAAGACCATAAAGCGTTGGCAGGTATGATACGCGAACATATCTCGGTCTACCGAAATGCCAAGGATTTGATTGACATTGGGGCGTATACCTCAGGCAGTAATCCTAAGATTGATGCTGCTATTGCACATATGAACGCTATTCTCGCCTTCACTCAGCAAGGGGTGGACGAATACACGGGCTTTGAAGACATGTTAAAGCAACTGAAGGAGATCATATAAAACCATGACAAGATTTCGCTTTCGTTTGGAAGCTAGCCTTCGTCTAACGGAACAGGCTTTGGAATCCGCTCAACGAGCGTTTGCCGAAGAAGTGCAGCTTTGGAACTCGTTCGTTGAGGCGTGCAAGGTTCAACAAGAACAGTTTAATGAGGCCCAAGCAGGGCAAAGGGATGCAGGTCGACATAGAGCTGAAGAGTTGGGGAGTTGGCATGTCTTTGTTTCAGAGCAACAAAAACGATTGCACCAATGTAACTTAGCGGTGAGCAAGCAAGAACCCATCATGGAACAAGCACGGCACATACTACTAGAAGCCCACCGTGAAGTGGAGAAGTTCCAGCGTCTCAAGGAAAAGCAAACCAAAGCCTTTCAAATCGGGGAGCTGCAGAAAGAACAAAAGATCTTGGATGAAACCGGGCAAGTTCTTCACTGGCGTCAGCAAAGTATTCATACTAAATAATCAGGAGGCTGAACGTATGATTAAGGTGACCCGTTTAAATAGCAAGATATTCACGATTAATCCCGATTTGATTGAAATGATGGAAGAAACCCCTGATACTGTCATTACCTTAACGGGTGGAACTAAATTCGTCGTATCAGAGCCCATAGAGGTCCTGGTTGAGCGGATTGTGGAGTTCCGACGCAGCTGTCATCCGATTTGCAAAGAGAAGGAGTCCAAACTATGAACCGAAAAGCTCTTATTTTTATTTTGATAGGAATGTTGTTGGGCGTGGGGCTGGGCGTTGGGGGGACGATCCTGGCACAGAAGTATCTCTTCAAATCGGATTCTCAAACGACTGCAGCCAAGGTCGACAAAAAGCCAGGGGTATTTCTACCCGTCGGCGAATTCACCGTTAATTTGCAGGGCGGAGCCTATCTGAAAACTACGATTACTATTGAAGTCGTCGATGCAAAAGCAGAAGTTCTATTAAAAGAAAAGGACGCAGTTTTGAAAGACCGGATCAATGCAGTTTTGATGAACAAGACCCTCGCTGAGGTACGAGATATTGAGGCATTGAGGGAAGACTTACTGAAAAAACTGAATGAGGTCGCGGAAGACAAAGTCAATGATGTCTTGTTCCTGACCCTAGTCTCCCAGTAATCGTGGTTCGATCCTCTTAGTTCCTGGTCGAACGATGAAGACCGTACTACAAAGATTCGTCAGGTCGTTCGAACAACCAAAATCGAGCCACTAACTACGATAAGAGAGGGGGGATTTGATGGCAGACGTCTTGTCCCAAGATGAAATTGATGCCCTGTTAAGTGCACTGTCCGACGGGCAAGTTGACGTGGAAGAAATGAAGACTACGAAGGATCATAAGAAGATTCGAGTCTACGATTTTAAACGTCCTAACAAATTTTCCAAGGATCAGATTCACTCTCTTCAAAATATTTATGAGAATTATTGTAGAATCTTGACCACCTATTTCTCCGGACAATTGCATGCGGTCATTGAAAGTAAAGTCCTTTCCATTGAGCAACTCACGTATGATGAGTTCATTCGTTCTCTACCAAACCCCACTGTTTTAGGTCTTTTCTCGTTGAATCCCTTGGAGGGGACAGTTTTGATGGAGGTTAGCCCTACGCTCGCTTTTACCGTGGTCGATCGTCTTCTGGGAGGGCAAGGGCAAGGTGCGGAAAAGAACCGAGAGTTGACGGAAATAGAAAGAACCATTGTCGAGAATCGTGTGTCCCAAATGATCGAACTGTCGGGAGAGGCTTGGGCAGAGGTTTACGAGCTTAATCCTCACTTTGTGGCGATGGAAACAAATCCTCAGTTTACGCAAATTGTAGCGCCTAATGAAATGATTGTGCTCATAACGATTGAAGTGAAGATTGGAGAAGAAGTGGGGATGATTAATATATGTATGCCCTACCTTGTGATCGAACCAATCTTGGATAAGTTAAGTACGTTTTTCCTCTTCTCTACTCAGTCTAGAGTCACCTCTCCAGAGCAAATACAAGCTATTAGACAAAAAATAGAGTGGGCGAAGGTGGATATGGTAGCGTTCTTAGGCCGCTCAGAAATTCTCGTTAGGGACCTCCTAGAGCTTTCTAAAGGAGATGTTATTCCCCTAAAACAATCCGTGGATGGCACGCTGCCAATATATGTGGGGGAATTCATGAAATTTAAATCTATTCCAGGGTTACACGGAGAACATCTCGCCGTTCAGATCACTGAAATTGTTAAGGAAGGAGGGGATGAAGATGGGTAATGGTATGCTCTCCCAGGAGGAGATCGACGCGTTGCTTCGCGGCACGATGGAACCGGAGACTTTGAATACAGAAGACGCTCTAGATGATATGGAAAAAGATACCCTCGGAGAAATTGCTAATATTTCGATGGGCACAGCAGCCACGACGTTATCTCAGCTCTTAGGCAAGAAAGTAGATATTACCACGCCGAAAGTTGATGTGACGACTTCAGAACAGATTCGGAAGGAATGTCCTATTCCTTCCGTCATATGTGATGTAAAATATAAAGCGGGTATTGAGGGCTCAAACCTATTGATCCTTTCCCAAAGGGATGGGTCGGTGATCGTGGACCTAATGATGGGGGGAGACGGGAAAAATCCGACGCCAGAACTTTCTGAGCTTCAAATCAGTGGAATTTCAGAGGCTATGAACCAAATGATGGGGTCAGCGGCCACCTCCATGTCCACCATGTTTAATTCGATGGTGGATATTACTCCCCCCAATTTAGTGCTGACGGATTTGTCAACGGGGGCTGATGTTATTCAGAATTTCCTGCATGCGGAGGAACCTCTGGTCCGCATTTCCTTCCGGATGGTGGTAGAAGATGTCATCGACAGTAACTTACTACAAGTTATTCCAATCAGCGTGGCCAAAGGCATGGTCAATAAGTTAATGAGCGCGATGACGGGTGGCACCTCTGCTGCTCCAACAGCACAAGTCGTTGCCCCATCAAAACCCACATCTGTGACGTACGAAATTCCGCCTGTAGCTTACGAAACTCCGCAGCTAGCCCCACCACCGGTGAATGAGACACGAAGGCAGACACCCGTTCAACCGGCCCAGTTTGCACCGCTGCAACCGGGACAACCCATGGTACAGCCAGACAATCTGAGCTTGATTTTGGACGTACCGTTACAGATCAGCGTGGAGCTGGGGCGAGCAAAAAAAACAATCAAGGAGATTTTAGAGATGGGTCCAGGTTCTGTGATCGAACTGGATAAGCTGGCGGGAGAATCGGTGGATATGATTGTTAATGGTAAGTTGATCGCTAAATGTGAAGTGGTGGTTATTAATGAGACGTTCGGGATTCGCATTACCGATATCGTGAATCCGTTAGAACGCATGAATTCACTGAAGTAAGGGAGGAAAACCGAGTGAGTGCTAATATTATGATTGTTGACGATGCCGCGTTTATGCGGATGATGCTGAAAGACATCTTGACCAAGAATGGGTTTACAGTGGTTGGTGAAGCGGAAAATGGGGCTATAGCGGTGGAAAAATATATGGAAATGAAGCCTAACTTGACGATCATGGACATTACCATGCCGGAAATGGATGGCCTTCAAGCCGTCAAAGAAATTCGCAGACGCGACTCGACAGCTCGAATTATTATGTGCAGTGCCATGGGGCAACAATCGATGGTTATTGAAGCCATACAGTCAGGGGCCAAGGATTTCGTCGTTAAACCCTTCCAAGCGGACCGAGTGGTTGAGGCTGTTACGAAGGCGTTGAAATAATATGTCAAGCATAGAAGATCAGGCATTCCCAACTAGCGGAGCCGCTCCAGCGGCTACAACGTCCGCGTTTCCCTGGGCGGGGCTTATGGGGACGTTGCTAGTTTTAGTCTTTATTTTACTCCTGTCTTTGTGGATTATGCGACGCCTAAAGGGAGCCAACGGCCAGGGTTTGAGTGCTCCCTGGGCAAGGGTTCTGGACCGACAAGTGTTAGGTGGCCAGCAGAGTTTATATCTGGTAGAGATCGCAGGACAATTGCAAGTGTTAGGGGGATCAGATCATCACTTGTTGAAAATCAGTGAGATTAATGATCCTGATGTCGCTGCGGAAATTCTAGAGGAAATAGCAACCCGCCCTATTGAAAGGGTCGATAGTTTCACGAATAGCCTCCAGAAACTATGGCCAAGACGGTCCCCAAAAAAAGAGTCCTTTGCGGCAGAAATGGAGCGTTTGCTTGATGAGGTGAAAGAATGATTTTATCTTCAAGCCGTTTACATTTAACGAAACGATTCACAAGGGCCATTGCCTTTATTTTTGCTTTTACAGTTGGATTTGGGATGTTTTCCAGCCCTGAAACTGCCTGGGCGGCGGGTATCACATTGGACCTAGGAAACTCCGCAACCCAACAAACCGGCACTTCTTTACAAATTTTGATGCTTCTGACTGTATTGTCTTTGGCTCCAGCTATTCTCATGATGATGACCGCCTTTACCCGCATTATTATCGTCTTATCCTTTGTCCGAAACGCCCTAGGAACGCAGCAACTCCCTCCTAACCAAGTTATGGTCGGGTTGGCCTTGTTTCTAACTTTTTTTGTGATGTTACCGACCTGGAACAAGATTGATACGAATGCTATTCAGCCGTTACTGAACAATGAAATTACCCAAACACAGGCTATAGCGAAAGCGGAGGAACCATTAAGGGATTTCATGTTTAGGCAAACTCGGGAGAAGGATTTGGAACTTTTTGTAGGGTTATCTAAAATAGAGCGGCCGAAAACTTATCGGGCCGTACCAACTTATGTCCTTATTCCAGCCTTTGTTATTAGTGAATTAAAAACCGCTTTCCAAATGGGATTTGCTATTTTTATTCCCTTTATCGTCATCGATATGATTGTCTCGAGCACGCTCATGTCGATCGGCATGATGATGCTACCGCCTATGATGATTTCACTACCGTTTAAATTGCTCTTGTTTGTGTTGGTCGATGGCTGGCACTTGGTCGTTGAGTCGCTTGTAACTAGCTTTAAGTAATCCGTTCGGGGCCGGGAAGCTGGGTGCTTGGAGAGCGGGTGATATCCTCGTTGTCGCAAGCTGTCGCACATCGCTCACCTCCGGATATCACCCGCTCACCTAGCACACGCTTCGGGTGCGGCGCGCTCGGGTTGGATTCGTTAGAGCTTGGGACTGCGCTTCTGGCTAGGCTAGGCTTGGATTGGTTACGACGGAGTGGGTGGGACGTCTGGGCTGGCGTGTACCTTCGGTACGTACGCTCGGTATTGGTTGCGATGGACTGGGTTACGACGACTGGGCTAAGCGTGTAACTTTGGTACGTGCGCTTGGGATTGGTTACGACGGAGTGGGTGGACGTCTGGGCTGGCGTGTACCTTTGGTACTTACGCTCGGTATTGGTCGGGATGGACTGGGGTACGACGACTGGGCTGAGTGTGTAGCTTTGGTACGTACGCTTGGGATTGGTTACGACGGAGTGGGTGGACGTCTGGGCTGGCGTGTAGCTTTGGTACGTACGCTTGGTCTTGGTTACGACGGAGTGGGTTGGACGTTTGGGCTGGCGTGTACCTTCGGTACGTACGCTCGGTATTGGTTGGGATGGACTGGGGTACGACGACTGGGCTGAGTGTGTAGCTTTGGTACGTACGCTTGGGATTGGTTACGACGGAGTGGGTGGACGTCTGGGCT
>Ga0209386_1000448_pt1 | contig 20684 bp, 17 predicted proteins | sample NGEPertwo_FD_184510 | JGI IMG/M metagenome (GOLD analysis project Ga0209386, IMG submission 184510) | Arctic peat soil microbial communities from the Barrow Environmental Observatory site, Barrow, Alaska, USA - NGEE Permafrost154B-two... | ecosystem: Environmental > Terrestrial > Soil > Wetlands...
CTACAAAAGAGTGCGATAATAGAACACCAGAAGAAATCGAGCTTATGAAGCTACGCAAGGAAAACAAAAGACTTCTAATGGAAAATGATATCCTAAAACAAGCAGCGCTGATATTCGCACAAAGGTAGAAGTGGTTAGGAGTAATGCCCACAAATACTCTATATCAGCGATGTTACGATTCTTCCGCATTGCTCGTAGCACCTACTACTATGTTGCCCACGAAAAACCTGATGAAACGGCGCTTGAAGATGCAGTGGAAACTGTCTTCAACCAAAATCGTAAAGTCTATGGCAGCCGCAAGATTAAAGCAGTTCTTAAAAGGTTGAAAATCGTAGTTTCAAGGCGCAAGATTATCAGGATAATGGCGAAAAGGAACTTTCATTCAGCCTATAGTATTCCACGGTTTAAAGTTCATCATGGGAAAGTCAATGACTCCCAGATTTCGAATGTTTTGAACCGTCAGTTCACGGGCCATACTGAGTATGCCGCTGTCGTAAGTGATCTGACCTATGTCAGAGTAAATTACAAATGGAACTATACTTGTCTGCTAGTAGACCTTTTTAATCGTGAAATCATCGGCTTCAGTGCAGGTGTTCATAAAAATGCAGAGCTTGTATTTGATACCTTTGCAACTGTCCATGCTGACCTTAATCGGATTCAGCTTTTTCATACAGATCGTGGTGGCGAGTTTGACAATCATATTATTGATGAGGTGCTGAACACTTTTGATATTAGTAGATCACTCAGTTTAAAAGGTTGCCCATATGACAACGCCGTAGCAGAAGCCACATATAAAATATTCAAATCAGAATTCGCGTAAATGGCAGAAATTTTGAAAGTCTGGCAAAGCTTAAAATTGAGCTTGCTGACTATGTAAACTGGTTCAACCACTTCCGTATCCATAGTTCTTTGGGCTATCTTAGCCCAAAGGAATTTAAAGCATTGAAACTATAATTTCTGTACGGAAAAGTGTTGCCAATCCAAGGAATTAGTTTTCTTAACAAGAAAAGAGGACGGATGCTTTTTTTATTCTTTATACCAGGATAAAACTAATCCCAGGTTGTTTACACTCATGGAAGAATGGCAGAATACAGAAGTCTTAAATCAGCATCTAAATACAGAATGTTATGGAAGATTAGCACCAAAAATTAATAATATAACAGAGAAAAAAATTGATTTTGAAAAATATAATAAATTATTCTAAAACAACATATTTCGGGGAAATATGTTGAAGCAGTTTGTTGAAAATGAAAATGATAATAATATGTACTCAGCGACTTGCAATATGATACTTATTAATACAAAGTAAATTCAATCTGATGTCAAAACAGTGTGAAGAGAATTAGAATCAGTAATTAATAAGAAAGGGAAAGGATTAAAATAATGAATTCATTTACATATTATACACCAACAAAAGTAGTGTTTGGAGTAGATACGGAGAAAAAAGTTGGGAATTTGGTAGCAGAGAGTGGAAACCGAAGAGTTTTAGTGCTCTATGGAGGTGGAAGCGCAGTAAAAAGCGGATTAATTAATAAAGTGGAAGACTCATTAAAGGAAGCCGGAATTTTTTTTATATTAAAAGGTGGTGTAAAACCAAATCCACTTTTAAGTTATGTAAATGAAATTGTACAAATAGCACAAATCAATGAAATTGATTTTGTTTTAGCGGTAGGAGGCGGAAGCACTATTGATACCGCCAAGGCAGTTGCTATGGGAATAGCGAATCCAGAAGAAAACATTTGGGATTTTTTTACAAAAAAAATGGTTTTAACTAAGTCAATAGGTGTTGGTGTAGTTTTGACTATTGCAGCTTCGGGAAGCGAAATGAGTGATTCATGCGTTATTACAAAGGATGAAAACTACATAAAAATAGGTCTTAGCTCAGATTTGAATCGTCCGTATTTTGCGGTGATGAATCCCGAAAACACTTATTCTTTACCAAAATATCAAATTTCCTGCGGAGTGGTGGATATAATGATGCACACACTTGAACGCTATTTCGGATTAAATACGGGAAATGAAATTACTGATCAGATAGCAGAGGCTGTCTTGAAAGTAACTGTAAAAAATGGAAGAATAGCATTCGAAAATCCACATAATTATGACGCTATGTCAGAAATCATGTGGTGCGGAAGTCTTTCCCATAATGGATTGACTGGGCTTGGAGCTATCGGTGACTTTGCCACACATAGGCTCGGGCATGAATTGAGTGCGCAATATGATGTGGCTCATGGAGCATCTGTTTCCGCAATATGGGGATCTTGGGCAAGATATGTCTTTGAAGATAATCCCAGCAGGTTTGCAAGATATGCAAAAGTGATTTGGGGGATAGAAGAAAATAATATTAATAAAGCAGGAATTATGGGAATAGAGGAAACGGAAAAATATTTTAGATTACTAGGAATGCCAACATCGTTGAAAAGTTTGAACATAGGTGCGCTGAAGGATGAAAATCTGCGTTTCCTGGCTCGTAAATGTTCGGGTGAAAATACAAAAACAATTGGTAGCTTTCGCATTCTTAATGAAGAAGATATGTTCAATATTTACCAAATGGCAAATATATAAAAGAAATTATAGGATAATAATCAGCATTAAACACGTAATAGCTTTTACTAGGGAAATTCAGCAAATAAACCAGAAATGAATTATTTAATTTGATTGCGGATTAAACCGACAACGGGCTTATATAAAGGATATGAAATTTTCTCGATAATAAACATATGGACTTATAATAATGGCTAAAATCTGGAAGGGGAAGTCATATTCAGAGTTGGCATCAATCTTGATTTGATTAATAGTATAACTTTAATATTTTTAAAAAGTATTGTTTTTTATTTATCGCTTTGGGAATCAAATATACGGAAGGCAATCCTGTCATCGTTTACAGCAATGCGTGTCAACTTATCATCAGTATACAATTCAACGTGGTCAATTTCTTCGTCTGAATTTAAATCGAATACCACAATTTTATTCTGATTATTCTCTTATTTATTATATGCGATAATCTTTTTCTGTATTTGCGCTCTTCCATAAGGTGATATAATTTTCCATCCTTCAGCTATAACGTATTTAGGCTTTATCTGCATATTGTGAATATTGATTTCCACATTTTCAATTCCAGGCAGGTCATACCAGGCTTAAGAAGAGAAATCTGCTGACAATAAGCATGAAGAAGGGGATGGTTCAGAAGTTTTTTAATTGTTTCAACTACTTTTGTGGCCAGATTGAATTATTCGAGACTTCTTCCCGTAGAAAAATTGTTGAACCAGAATAGAAATTCTGATGTAGCACAAAGTTCATTAATAAAAAAACCATTTGAATCATCATACTCATAAATTACTTCCTCTTGTCCCGCCGTTAAATCAATGGAGACTACTTTCATACGGTCGTAGAAGTTGGTTTGAGGGATGTATCTTGATTTAGCATAATAGTGAAAACCAATGTAATATTTGATTTTGCACCTCTCAACTGACCCCGTTGTTCTAAAGGGCAGTTTCTTTAAGTTTTTCTTTTCTTCAAATAGCTTTTTCAGAGATTATAAATCTATCATTTTTTTTGGTGATTTTGGTATAAATTAGCCATAAACTAGAGTAATGGCAGATATAAGACGACCTTTATCAGTTGTAAATTCATTTCTCATTTCTCATTTCATTATCTACTGGTAGAGGGGAAGTAAGCTAGCAACTACATGAATTATTTGAGAAGGCGGTAAGGAGCATATTTTCTATAGCAGCGGAAGCGCTTTGTATTGCGGGAAAATTTTATCATAAGAATCTTGTTGTAAAAATGCCAGTATATAAATTTGGGCATTACCTATATTTTTTACAAAACTCGCACCATCACCTACAACTTTAGTGTTAGATTTAAACCTATTATTCAGAAATTCTGAAAGGGAGTAGATGCAATCATCGGTGATATTTATAACTTTTTCTTTTGAGCCTTGACTTTTACAGACGGAAAATACTGAAGTTGAAGATTAACTCCAGATGGAGCCCATAAAGCAGCTTCTAGTATAGCATTTATTTTCTGGTCAGCGATAGGCCGGTAGTATATTTTCTTATACTACGTCTTCCATGAATTATATCATATGTATCCATAATTAAAATAACTTCCTTATCTAAAATAGCTTTTGCTATATTGTGATAGTGTTTGTTTATATATGCAAAATCCTCTTAGAGAACGCTGGTATGACAATATTTATTTGATTAATGGGAAAAATGCTCTTATTTCTTTTTCTATTTGATCTTTCGTAAAAGTAGAATCTTTAATATATTTGCTGACTTTATCTATAAATTCGTTATAATCATTTATTTGTTTTAATTCTCTTAATAGGTCCTTAGATTCAAAACCTAATGCATTTGCTATTACAGTAATGTAGTTATATGTTTGAATATCATTTTGGTTTATGGTGTTTAAAAATAAATTGTGACAAGTATGGCAAATGTCTAGAATAATATCGGCACCTGTTCCTTTTGAATCGTCTAAGCAATCCTTTTGCAACTTTTTCATGCATTCATTTTCGATAAGAGGTGATGGAGTTCCACAACATTTAACAGTTTGCCTTGAAGCATATTTTTCCACTAATTTTACGCCATCTATTTTTTTTATTACTTCTCTTGGCCCTACTGAATCAAGATTTCTATAGATAATTTTGCAAGGATCATGGATGGCAATTTTTTTATTATATTTGTTAACAAAGTTAAGTTTTTCAATATTCCTTGTTAAAAATTGAGATACAGTAATTATCTCGAAATGGATATCTTCATATTCAGAAAGAATCGCTTCTATTCTGCAAATGCACGAAGTACACCAAAAGACAACTGTCTTAGGATTTATGCGATTCACTTCATTAATTAAGGCTCTGTATGCATTTTCCGCTTCTTCAACATCACCGACTGCCATATGTATATTACCACAGCAGTTATCTAGCCCTGGAAGAAAAGAATATTTTTTTCCTGTGGAATCTAACACATCCAACGCAGCTAATAATTTATCTGGTTGATAATACACATTGCAACCAGGGAAAAACAAAATATCCGAATCCTTACTGATTGTCTTCGTACTAATTTTTATATATTGTTCCTTGCTTACCTGTATACTGGCTAAAACTCTTTGTCTTGAATTTTTATCCATGGGATTAATATATTTCGGCTCTTTAAACCCCTTTGTTTTATAATCCCATTTAATTAATTCGTTGATTACAACTGGGTTTAACTTCCTGGGGCAAATATGATCTGTACATTTGAAGCATCCGTTACATGAGATTGCTTTAAAATATAAATCATCATCTTCGTATGGCTCTTTTAGAAAATCTATTACTTTTTTCTGTAAAGACTTATAATCCACAGAAAAGTCATCTTTTTTTATAACCTGACAAGCATCCATGCACAAACCGCACTGAATACATCTAGCAATGATTTTTTCTCTTTCTGCTTCATAGTATGCCATTATTTCGTTTTTCATATTTTTCTCCTTTTATTTACTTCGTAATAAAACGTTACGTCCTAATATACAAAAAACCTTTATCTTTCACCGTACGGTCAAAATCAGAAGTATAATATCATTATAGATCAACTAATGTCAAGAACTACTTTATGATGACCCTATATTAAAGGATAATATAACATTGACAAGACAAAACGAATATTGTATTATGATTATAATAATACAATGATAAGCTTATATTATACAAGGAGGTAAAAAAGTGCAGAATGAATACAAAGGTGGACAACTAGTTGTCAAAGTAATGGAAGAGTTTGGAGCGAAAGTGGTATTTGGTATCCCCGGAGGGCAAACTTTAAGTGTAACCGATGCAATATACGATACAAGCATCAGGTTTATTCATACACGTCATGAAAATGGAGCGGCTTGTGCTGCAGATGGTTGGGGTCGTTTGACCGGAGAACCTGGAATTTGTCTTGCTACAACAGGATGCGGTGCTACTAATCTAATTACAGGTTTGGGAGGAGCCTTAAGAGATTCCAGTCCGGTAATAGCGCTTATATTCCAGAACAAGCTGCCGGATGCAGGAAAAGGAGATGCTCAGGAAAGCAATCATGAAGCTCTCTTCTCAAGTATCTGTAAAGCATATATCCCGGTAAGAGCAGCAAGTAATATTGTTTGGTCAATGCGAGAGGCATATCGGGTTGCATCAACAGGAAGACCCGGTCCGGTTGTTGTAGATTTATACAGAGATGTTGTTGAGACACAAACAGCTCCATATGAGTATGCAGATTCAAGTACATATTGTATCAGGCCGAGGACAAAACCTTACGATGAAGATATCCTAACTGCCATTGAGATAGTCAAGCAAAGTAAGAAATTATGTATTTGGTGTGGAAACGGTGTCAAATTAGCCGATGCTTCTGAAGAAGTGATGGAACTATCCATGGTGACAAAGGCGCCGATTGTCACAACCTATAATGGAATAGGTACGATTCCAGGTAACTTTGAAAATCTTGTAGGTCCGCGAAGCAGGCATGGGAGCGAAGTGACAAAACAAGTTATAGAAGACGCGGACTGCATCGTTCTGATCGGCTCTACTCTGTCTGCTATCAATACAAATCGTTGGACCATAAAAGCGAAGAATATTATTCAATTAGATATCGTGCCTGAAAATATCGGAAGGCATTATCCGGTTTCGATAGGGCTTGTCGGTGATGCAAAAAAAACTTTAATGTCAATGGTTGCACGCTTGAAGGAAACAGGTTATAAAGGTAGTTCTGATTATAGAGATGAAATTTTCAAGAAAAAAGCAGTATGGGAAAAACAAGTATATAGTGGTCCGATAGTGGATAAGAAAGCCACACCAGTCCCTCCGATTGCTTTGATAGTTGAACTGGAAAAGCTCCTGAAGGAAAATAGCGTTTTAGCTGTAGATGCCGGAAACCCGGGAGCATGGACCCATTTGATGAAAATGCCGAAGAATATAACGTATATGAAACCAGTTAATTTCGGTAACATGGGATTTGCTATACCGGCTGCAATGGGTAGCAAAGCAGCAGCTCCAGAAAAGGAAGTAATTGCCTTATTGGGCGACGGTTCCCTTGGGATGACGCTTGCTGAATTGGAGACCATGGCTAGAGAAAAGCTGCAGGTTATCATACTTGTAGTAAATGATGATGCATATGGAAATATTAAGCAGGAAGAATTGTTTAAAACAGGCAAAGAGAGATATATAGGTGTTGAATTTACAAGCATAGATTATATTGATGTAGCGAAAGCATTAGGTTGTGACGGATCCATTGTAAGAACAGCTCAAGAACTGCCGGAAGCCTTTAGGAAAGCGAGACAGAGTAATCTTCCTTATATGATTGAAGTAAAATTGGATGGCAGCTTTTCAGTTTGGCCGGAAGCTTTCTAAATCTGTATCGTTATACAACAAATGGAAGGAGAAGTAAGATGGGAGAGCGAAAAACCAAGCTAGTCAGCATGAAGGAAGCGGTTGAAACGATTGAGGATAATTCTGGGTTATTAATCTGTGGTTCACTGATTAGGAGACATCCAATGGCCTTGATACATGAAATTATTAGGCAAAACAAGAAAAACCTGACATTGTATGGGTGGAACAACTCAATTGATTTTGACATGCTGATTGGTTGTAAAGTTGTGAAAGAAGCCAACTCTTCTTATGTGGGGCTGGCAAATGTAGGAGTGTGCAAGAACTTTAGAAGGGCATGTGAAAATCAGGAAATCCGCTGGGTTGAACATAGTGAAACCACAGCAATGGATCGGCTAGTAGCAGGTTCCCAGGGGCTGACTTTTGCAATATCAAAGACACCTTTAAACAATGGAATGAAAGTGAACAAAGAATATCAAAAGGATATCATTTGTCCTTTTACAGGCGAAAAATATACAGCAATGAAAGCATGGAATCCGGATGTAGCAATTTTGCATGCCGCGAGGGCTGATAAATACGGCAATGTGCAGTTTGACAGACGGCGTATGATGGACAATGAAACCGATATCTTTATGGCAAAAGCTGCTAAAAAAGTAATCGTTTCTGTTGAGGAGATTGTAAGTGAAGAGGCTGTTATTGCAACAAATGAACTGACCGTATTGCCAAAAATGTATGTAGATTACGTTGTAGAAGCTCCTTATGGGGCGCATCCGAATTCCTGTGACTGCAGATACGATTTTGATCTTGAACATGCGAGACATTATCAGGAGTGTTCAGAGACTGCGGAAGGATTTAAAAGATATATTCAAGAATACATTTTAGAGACTAAAGATTGGCAAGGTTATCTAAATAAAATAGGATATGAACATTTAAAGAAGATTACCAGATCTTTTCATGGGGAATAATTCCTACCAATTTGATAGAAAGGATATATACATATGGAAAACTATACTATAGAAGAAATGCTGGCAGTAGAAGTGTCCCGACATATCCATAATGATGAGATGAGTTTTGTGGGTGTTGGAACCGGTGGGAAGGCCTATATACGAGCAGTAGGGATTCCGGCTGTGGCATCGAGATTAGCTCAGTTGTCCCATGCTCCTGATTCTATGATCATGTTTGGGCCGATTATTGATCCTGTACTAGACAGTGATTCAATTCCAGAAACCAATAATGAATATGATCTTATCCACTGGCCTTGCAGATCCCAAACTACCGTATATGACTCCCATGTTGTTTTTAAAGCAGGGAGAATGGGAGTTGGCTTTGTTTCAGGTGCTCAGGTCGATCAATATGGGAACATCAATATTGTATGCATTGGTGATTATAACAAGCCAAAGGTTCGCCTTCCAGGATCATTGGCACAGCCTGATCATTTAGCTTATGCAAAAAGAGTATTTGCAATAATAAAGCATGATAAAAGAACACTTGTCGAGCATGTGGATTATATTTCAGGATGCGGTAATGAGCACAGAGAAGGACTTAAAGGCGGCGGCTTGGCTTTGGTTTTTACAGAACTTGCAGTTATGGACTTCAATGACAGTGGCAAAATGAGGTTAAAGAGCATGCATCCGGGGGTTTCCTTGCAGAATGTAATTGATAACACAGGCTTTGCATTGGACATACCTGAACATGTCATGACGACAGAGCCTCCATCAGAAGAACAATTAAAACTGATAAGAGAGCGCATCGACCCCAAAAGAAAATGGTTAAATGCTAACATAACACAAGAACCCACTACATTGACGAATTAAGAAAAAAGGTGGAACAAATGCTTGAAAGAAAGTCAAAACAGCATTCTGTAAGAGATGCAGTAGCATTGATAAAAGATGGCGACAAGGTTGCGATCGGCGGCTCTTTGATTAGAAGGGCACCAATGGCTTTAGTGAGAGAAATCGTAAGACAAAAAAAGAAAGATCTGACTTTATACAGTTGGTCGGGTGGCATGGATTATGATTTATTGATTGGTGCAGGCTGCGTAAAAGAAGCATGGTCTTCTTACTGTGGACTTTTTCAATTTGGAATGGCTATGAATTTCAGACGGGGAGTTGAAAGCGGACAAGTACGTTTTGTTGACTTGAGTGAAACCTGTGCAAAAGATAAATTCAGAGCTGCAGCCTTCGGGAATACTTATTGTATTTCGAAAGTGCCTTTACACACCAGTATCATGGAAAATCCTGAATTTCAGAATATCGTAACATGTCCGTTTACTGGGGAAGAATATGTAGCCATGGAAGCCTATCATCCCGACGTTGCCATTCTCCATGCACACAGGGCAGACAAGTACGGAAATGTTCAGTTCGACCCAATTCGTATGATGGATAACGAATGCGATATTCTTATAGCAAAATCCGCAAAAAAAGTAATCGTTTCTGTTGAAGAAATCGTAAATGAATCCGTAGTGGTTCAAAATCCCACATGGACCATGCTGCCTAAAATTTTTATTGATGCAGTAGTGGAAATTCCATTTGGGGCGCATCCGAATTCTTGCGATGCTTTATATGATTTTGATTTGGAACATGGACGTATGTATCGTGATTACAGTAAAACGCCGGAAAAATTTCTGGAATATCTGAATGAATTCGTATATTCATGTCTTGAACACGAAAGTTATATCGATAAGTGTGGAGGAACAGCGGCGTTAAAGAAATTGTGTAGACCTGCAAAGGAGAAAAATGATGGATAGAGGCTATACATTGGCCGAACTATTGGCTGTTGAGGCATCAAGATATGTGCGTGATGATGAGATGAATTTTGTTGGAATCGGTACAGGTGGGCAATCATGGATCATGGCGGTGGGAATGCCCACAGTAGCTGTCAGCTTAGCCCAACATAAACATGCACCCAATGCGACTCTGATGATCGGACCGGTATTGGATCCATTGCTGGATGATGAATATGTTCCCGATGCAAACTGGGAATACGACTTGATTTATTGGCCTTGCAGAAGTCAAATTCCACTCGAAGATGCCCTCGGTATTTTTCGTCTCGGGAAGGTTGGCCTTTCATTTGCTTCCGCAGCGCAGGTCGACATATATGGCAACTTAAACATCGGGCGTATCGGAACAAAGGACAATATGAAAGTAAGACTGCCGGGCTGCCTTGCCCAGACCGATCACGGGGCATACGCAAAGCGTATCTGTGTAACTGTTCGTCATAATAAAAGGACTTTAGTTGAGCATGTGGATTTTATCTCCTGTGCAGGAAATGAAAACCGCAAGGGCTTACCGGGTGGAGGACCGGCACTGGTTCTCACCGACAAAGCTGTCATGGATTTTGACGAAAATACGGGGAAAATGAGGTTAAAGAGCATTCATCAGGGTGTTACATTAACTGATGTTATTGAAAATACAGGATTTGATCTGATTATTCCTGAGCGTGTACCCAGGACTGAGCCTCCAACTTCGGAAGAACTTAAATTGATCCGTCTGATCATTGATCCGAAAGGGAAGTTTTTAGAAGCGAGAATCACGCAGGAAGCAGCAAATTTAAATTAGTAAGGAGGGTTTTTCAGATGGCGGGAGCTTTGGACGGAGTAAAGGTACTGGATTTATCTAGGTTTATTGCGGGGCCGTATTGCAGCATGTTACTGGCCGATATGGGTGCAGATGTGATTAAAGTCGAAAGAAAAGGAAAGGGTGAAGATTCAAGGGGAATGATTCCTTTTGCCGGCAAAGAAGGCGGAGAAAAGGTCAGTCTCTATTATACACAATACAATAAGAATAAAAGAAGCATTACGCTTGATTTTAGAAATCCAAAAGGGATCGAACTGCTTAAGGATTTAATAAAACAGTCCGATGTTCTGGTTGAAAATTTCAGGGCCGGCACCTTAGATAAAATGGGACTGACAAAAGAAGTATTGAACGAGTTGAATCCTTCTCTGGTCGTAACATCAGTCTCCGGATTCGGTCAGGACGGTCCTTATAAAGACAGGGCTGCTTTCGACTGCATCGGACAGGTCATGGGCGGTTTGATGAGCGTAACTGGAGAAATAGGCAGAGAGCCTTTACTGACCGGCACTTGGGTAGCAGATTTTTCTACAGCAATTTATTCAGCATTTGGAACTGTTTGCGCATTATATCATCAGAAGCAGACCGGTGAAGGGCAGTTTCTGGATGTTTCATTGATGGACAGCGTAGTTTCTCTTCTGGCGACGGCTATCCCCAACTATGTTGAAACAGGAACGGTTCAGCCAAGACGGGGGAATCGTGATAATGTAACGTGTCCGGCCAATCTGTTCAAGACAAAAGATAGCTACATTTATATGCATGCGGGAACAGACCCCTTATTTAAAACACTCACTCAAATCATGGGAAATCCGGAATTGAACGAACATCCGAAATACTATACGGCAAATGAAAGAATGAAGTACATCGAGGAAGTGGAAGAAATCGTTCAGAAATGGATGGCGGATTATTCCACGGAGGAAGTGGAAAACATGCTGGTTGAAGCTGGAATTCCATGCTCTCCGGTCATGGATGTGGCTTCCATCGTAAAAAATCCTCAGATAAAACATAGGGAAACGGTGATTTACCGTGAATACCCGGGTGTCGGGGAGATTGCTCTGCCGGGTATCATAGTAAAAATGGACAAGACGAAAGGAGAGGTCAAGCGTATTCCTCCTACTCTGGGACAGCATAATTTTGAAGTCTATGAGGAAATGCTTGCTTTAACGAAGGAAGATGTTGAGAAATTGATTCTTGACGGAATTATATAGAAACCTAAAGGAGGGTGGAAAAATGCTTGAAAATGTTAGAAAGAAAATGGATAAGGCGATATGCCTGATTTCCGGATCATTTTTCGCTCTGGCTGTACTGGCAACTTTGCTCGGAATGATAGACAGAACATTCGGGTTGGGCTGGAAAACTGTATGGGCAGAAGAAATTACCAGATTCTCTATGGCATGGGCCATGTTTATCATTATGGGACTATGTCTGAGGACAGGATATCAGTCTGCGTTTACACTGATACTTGACTATGTTTCTGAAAAGAAAAAAGTAATATTGAATGTGGTCATACTCTTGCTGATTACGCTTTTGTTTGCAATATTTTTTATATATGGATCCAAGATGGCTATTAAAAATATAAACCAGCTATCTCCGGTGCTGCAGGTCAGTATGTTCTACCCATATGTGTCAATGCCGGCAGGCGCGCTCCTTGTGCTGTTCGAAACGGTAACGGCGTTGTACGAAAGCAGCAGGGAATGGAAAGTTTTAAAAATTGAGGAGGTGCATTGATGACTATTATAGTAGTATTGTTTACTGTTCTGCTTGGATTGATTTTTCTGGGAGTTCCGGTGGCTTTTTGTATCGGGCTTGCCGGGCTTGCGGTTACCCAGTTCTTTGATATGGGAGTTCCTTTCACCCTGATTGCCTCCAAGACCTTTGCAGGTATGAATAACTATACGTTAATGGCGATTCCGTTTTTTATCCTGGGCGGAGAGATTATGAACAAAGCGGGGATCACTAGAATGATCCTTGACCTTGCCGATTCCTGCGTAGGGTTTTTAAAGGGCGGACTCAGCTACGTAACCGTACTTTCGTCTATGCTGATAGCAGGGCTTTCCGGTTCCGGTACGGCGGATGCGGCGGCAATCGGATCCGTCATGATCCAAAGCATGTCGCAAAAGGGATACAGCAAGGAATACGCAGTGGCTTTGGTTTCGGCCTCCAGCACCTTGGGCCCCATCATCCCGCCAAGTATGCTGTTTATATTGTATGCTTACTACACCAATGTTTCTGTTGCCGCGCTGTTTATAGCAGGGGTTATTCCCGGTGTAGTCATCACGATTTCCCTTATGATCACTGCTAAATTTGTATGCAGCAAAAACGGTTTCCGCCAGGAGACTTCAAAATTTTCCATTCGCAATGTGGGAAAGGCTTTTGCGAAAGGCTGGGTGGCGCTGGGGGCTCCTCTGGCCGTAATCGCCGCTCTGAGATTCGGCTGGGTGACTCCGACGGAAGGCGGTGTTCTGATTAGCGTTGTCGCAATACTGATTGGACTAATTTACCGCACCATTACTTCCTTCAGACAAATCGTAGATTCTATCGTGGCAGCAGCGAAGGGAACCTGCACAGTACTTACTTTAGTAGGTTTTTCAGGAATCTTCGCAGAGGTATTGATTCGATGTCATTTTCAAGAAAGAATTGCCACGGCCGTTACCTCGATTGCTCATACGCCGATCACTATTTTGATCACATTGAGTGTTTTTATCTTCATCTGCGGAATGTTTATCGATGTTACCCCTATGATGATCATGTTTTCATCCGCTTTTGCAGGAATTGCCGTAGCCAATGGAATCGATACGGTACATTTCGGCGTAGTCTTTGTCTTGATTTGCATGATTGGCGCTATTACACCTCCAGTTGGCGGTATATTGTTCGTAACAACGGCAATCGGTAAAATTTCCATGATGCGAACCATCCCCATGATGATCCCGTTTATTATAACTTTGTTTCTTGTAGATGTGATGCTGATCATTTTCCCCACTATTTCGATTTGGCTGCCCAATGCAATTCTGCAGTAAAAGATTTAGGATCAATATATGAACAGGCTCGATTGTAAGGCTTGGAGATCATTTCAAAAAGTTAAACAATATATTAGTTAACCCTTAATTTTTAACGTGAGGTGAAAAAGAGATGAAAAAGAACAGATTATTGAAACAAATCAGTCTTATGCTTTTGGTTATGGTTATGTTATTCAGCTTTTCAGCATGCGGTTCGGAACCAAAACAGGAAGAGCCCACCGGAGATAACGGATATGAAAAGCTTACGATCCGTTATGGCAGCATTTATAATGAAACGACAATTTACGGGCAGGCACTGGAAAAGATGAAGGCCGATATTGAAGAAGCGTCCAGTGGCAATATTGTAGTTGATATTTTTTCTGGCGGCACTCTAGGCACGGAGCAGGAACATGCGCAAGCTCTGCAAGAAGGTTCCATAGAAATGCTGTTTTCCGGAACAGCAGGAGTAGGCCTGTTTGTACCTGCAACAGCACTCTTTGAGGTCTGGTATGGATTTAATGATATTGAGCAGTTGGAGGAAGCTGTTCAAACATTACGGGGTGATTTGGATGGAGAAATGCAGAAACAAGGCTTCAAATTATTGGGTGCTTATTACGACGGACCTAGACAAATTCTTTCAAATAAAAAGGTTACAAATATCGATGACCTTAAAAACCTTAAACTCAGAGCTCCCGGAGCTAAAATCTATGTTGATAGCGTTTCTGCATTAGGCGCACAGGCTGTTTCAATACCTTTGGGAGATGTTTATACTTCATTGCAGACCGGAGGGATTGATGCGATGGAAGGTACAATCGATTCCATTTATCAGCAAAAATTTTATGAGCAAGGTAAATATTTGATCCAGGATGCACACGTATTCCAGCCGTTATTCATTGTATACAATTTAGACGCCTGGAATGCACTGCCGCAAAAATCACAGGAATTGATCCAGCAGGCAGTGAAAGACAGTATGGATTATCAAATGCAGTTATATAAAGAAACTATGCAAAACGAGATTGATGAAATGACCGCATCCGGTGTCGAACTGGTTGATATCACAGACAGAGACAAATGGATTTCAGCTGTTATGAGCGCCTCGGAAGCCTATTCTAAAGATTATGGCGATTTGGGTAAGAAAATCTATGATGTGGTAAAATCATACCAAAAGTAAAGTTTTGAAAGGGATAGAGCTGGTATGGGAGCAAATGCTAGAATATAATGCGGCAGTGCTTTCATATCGGCCAATATCGCCCCAATAGCACAGAATGCTTTTGTAACAAAGTGTTTATACCAAGGAGGATTTATAGATTGAAGGCATTGGTCAAAAGTGCTCCGAAATTAGATGGTGTTGGCATTATAGATGTCGAGCCCAGAGAACCAGGAGACGGAGAGGTCAGAATAAAAGTTGAAGTTGTAAGTATCTGCGGAACAGATATTCATATCATCAATGATCGATTTGCCACTGATACTCCAGTTATTTTGGGACATGAATATTCAGGGTACATCGAAAAAAACGGAAAAAACTCAAGAAGATTTGAAGTTGGTCAACGGGTTGTGTCGCTTACTGCGGTATCATGCGGAAACTGTAGGTATTGTAAATCTGGCATTCCAATGCTTTGTAACGAGAAAAAGTCAATTGGATCTGGATTAAACGGTGCAATGACCAATTATCTTGTTGTACCCGAAAAGCTTGTATATAAACTTCCGGAATTTTTTAGTATGGATCAGGGTGCCTTGTGTGAACCTTTGACTTGCGCGGTTCGTGCCGTAGTGGAAAGGTCTGCATTAAAAGCAGGAGATAGAGCCTTGATTTCTGGACCCGGATCCATTGGACTTATGATACTTCAAGTTGCAAAAATTTGTGGTGCAAAGGTTGCAGTATGCGGACTTGAACGACACGGTCAGAGGCTGGAGCTGGCAAGTGAGTTGGGAGCTGATGTTACAATGGTTAACGGAAAAGATAGCATAAGGGAAATAGCCGATAAATTTACCAGTAAGAACGGGTTTGATGTAGTTTATGAGTGCTCTGGTGTCCAGGACAGTTTGGATCTTTGTCTGGATTTAGTCAGAAAGGGTGGAGCATATTCACAGATTGCATTATTCAACCAAAAACCAATCTTTGATTTTAATAAAGCCATGATGAAGGAAGTCAATATCCAAACAACCATAGGAACCGCTCCTAGCACATGGTATACTATGTTTAGACTGTATGAAAGCGGCAGTATCAATCTGGAACCGCTAATCAGCGCCAGGCTGCCTTTATCAAAGTGGAAGGAAGGCTATGAAATGATTATGGATAAAAAAGCATTAAAAATCTTGTTATATCCTGAAGAATAGGTATCATTTTGATAAATTGAAAAGAGGGTAATGATATGAATAATATGATAATCAAAACGCTGCCTCCCGCAGGACATGTCGGATATGTGGTGGCAGATATAAAAAAAGCTACTGAAGAAGCCGCAGAATTGTTTGGACTGAAAGGTTTGGATGATATATTTGATTTTATTCCGATGCGGTGTTGGGCATGGGGAAAAGAAATCTCAGACTGTCATCTTAAGATTGCAATGGTCGATTGGACGGATAAATTGAAAATTGAGTTTTTACAACCTTGCGGAGGTGATATTCATTATGCCCGGTTTTTAAAGGAAACCGGTGGCGGAATTCACCATACAGCCCATTATGTCGAGGACTATGATGCCTATCATACATTTCTGTTGGAAAAGGGAGCAGAAATTATCTTTGAAACAGAAATAGAAGATAAAAGAGGGTATCGGAGAAGCTGTCATGTAACGTTTACTGATTCCAAAACTAATGTGGAAGTGCTTGAAATAGCAAGGTTTAGAAATAAATAAAAACCTCTTGAAAAGAAAATTTATCTGATTTTGATCCTTTTGAATTTATTGTATGCACTGATGCAGGATTAGCTTCTGAAAATTTAATAATGAGGATGAAAGAACATTAATTACAAACTCAATCCATTAAAATTAAAGGATTATTTGAAAAAAATGGGTACTAGATACTAGAGATTGGCATCTTCATAATGATGTGAAAACTTATGATGTTTCTAAAATTGATGAAGAGAAAGATAAAAACAAAGTTTTTATAAGGAGCGTTGGATTAAAGAAAACGATTTAGAACAAAAAATTATTGCGACATTTTCGATTTTATATTGAAATTATAATCGTAATATCCACTATTCGCAAATAGAACATGCTTAAAAAACAATAGATTCAAATCAATGAAAATTCAACAAATGTAATCAGAGCGATTATAGAAGATTTGTTGAAAAGATAAATTATATTGTAGATGGAGAAATTGCCGAAAAAGAAATCTATAGTATTAATACTAATCTCTAAAGAAGAAACTTTTAATGGGTTTTATGCTGTATGAACAAAGCTTGATGACAATTCTTACTATAGCACGTTTTACAACTTAATTTATATCATTAATTATTTATAGGTGCTGAAAATATACCTGTAGCGAAATAATTAGAGGACTAAAAGATGTAAATTTCTATGAAATAAAAGGTAATAGTTACATACCAGCATACACGAGAACCGATTTTATCGATGCCATACCCATACATGAAACATTTGGCTTCCATACAGACTATCAAATTGTAATCAAAAGCCAAATGATTTTTTTTAAATGAAACCAAAAGATATAATAATACTCACATTTTTGAAACAAATAAAAGCTTGAAAGCCCTTGAAATTCAAGGCATATCAACCTTTTTGTCTACAATAAGTGTCAAAGACCCAAGTATGCTACAGCAACTTGACAAATTTGTTAATAATAATATAATTGTATTGAAATTTATAATACAATGTTAATAACAAATGATGGTTTCAAATAGATATATCTTTTTTAAAGGGAGATTGTTAAAATGAGTAAAAGAAACTCGAATCCTTTGTATCATGTTGTGAAAGAGGACATTAAAAGGCAAATCGATAGGCAGGAGTTAAATCCTGATGATTATATTCTCACGGAAGGTGAACTAAGCAGTCGCTATAAGGTAAGCCGTGTGACCGTAAGGCGAGCGGTTGAGGATCTGATTGCAGAAGGAGTTCTGCAAAGGGAGCATGGAAAAACGGCGATGGTTGTTAATAAATCTATTCCCAGAAGTTTGAATCATCTTGGAGGACTGCATGAGGAGTTGACAAAATTAGGGGTAAAATGCTCTTCATATATATTAAACTCTGAAGTGATTAAGGCAGATGAGATGCTGGCGCAAAAGATGGATATTGAAATCAACAGTCCTCTTATTCGGTTTGAACGTTTACGTTATGCTAATGGTAATCCTTTATGCCATCAAGTCGTCTATGTCAATAAAAGCCTATGCCCTGACTTAGATGTTATAGCGTTGAACAATACCTCGTTATATGAAACCTTTGAAAAAAGTTTTCATTTAGAGATTGACTATGCGACACAGACAATATCATCAGTTGTATCAAGCTATAAATTAGCTGCATTACTGGAGTTGCCTGAAAGAGCGAGCATGCTCTACATAAGACGGCTGACTTATCTGAAAGATAAACACTGCCTTGAGTATTCGGAGAGCCATTATGTTGCCAGCAGATATAATTTGTCGATGACGTTACAAAGATAACAAGCAAAGGAAAAGATTATGGAAGAAACTAGATATTTAATCATTGATATTGGTTCGAGTTCTATCCGTGTTTCAATTATCAATAATTTGTTAGCTGTTGAAGATTTGGAAACGATTAAAAGAAAGGCGGAAATAACATTTGATGCGGAACAGGAATGGAGACTAATTAAGACTATGGTCGGCAAACTTGCCGCCAGAAATAAAGCGATTGATGGGATTGCCGTTTCTTCTTTAATAGGATGGGTAGGTGTAGATCTATCAGGCGATGCTGTAACACCTTGTTTTTCCTACATGCATCAGTGTGTAGACCAATTCAATGAATTTGCTGAAAAATATACGAATCAGGATGTTTATCCCATTAACGGACGTTGCATGAATCCTGAACTTGGTATTTTTAAAATCAAATATTTGGAAGAAGAAAGTCCAGAAATGTATAGGAAATTATACTATTTTATTTCCATTAAGGATTATATCAATTTAAAATTGACAGGAGAATTTGCCATTGATCATACATCAGCCTGCTATACAATGGCATATGACATTCATAAAGCAGGCTGGAGTGAAAAAATAATTTCTATGGTAGGGGTTGATAAAGAAAAATTTCCGAAACTTATCAGACCCTATGAGAGATTAGGACTGATTAAAAATGAAATTGCAAACGAATTGAGAATTCCGGAGAATACGCCTGTAGCAGGCGGCGGTTCTGACGGATCTGTAGGAATATTAGGCGCCGGAGGCGTTGAAAAAAACATGGCGGTCAGTGTCATGGGGACCACCGATGTTACCTTCGCAATTAGTGCAGAATGTAAATTGGAGAAAACACAGAGTTTAGTTGTGAATCCCCATGTTATTCCCAATCTTTGGTTAATCGGCGGACCTATGGGAATGTTTGGCGGAACCATCGACTGGCTGATCCATAATGTAATGTACGATAGTTGTGATATCAATAAAATAAATGAGTTGATTGAAGGAATTCCAGCCGGGTGTGATGGTTTGAAATTTATTCCTACTTTACTGGGGGAAAGAACGCCTTTTTGGAACTCCAAAATACAGGGAACAATGGTCGGTATTAGGCCGGTCCATAGAGCAGAGCATATTTATAAGGCGATTATGGAAGCGAACGGTTATACGTTGAGGAGGATACTGGAACTCGCAGGGCTCAGCGGTGTGCAGATAGATAGAGCTATTTCAATTGGAGGAGGCTCAAAAAGCAAACAGTGGCTGCAGATCCGGTCGGATATCATAAAGTTGCCTGTTTTTTCAGCAAGAGTTTCAGAAGCAACAACAATCGGCAGTGCAATGCTGGTAATGCTGATGATGGGAGTTCCGGTTGATCGATTGCCCGTTGTGAATATTGCTGATAGCTATCGATGCAATGCGATTGCTGCCGGCGAATATGACGGTTTATACATGGAATATTTACAGCTTATGAAGATTGCTATGAAAATATATTGATTGCAGTATTTTAGATAATACAAAAAGGAGTGAACCCCAAAAAATGGATAGCCCTATTTTTTGCTAATTTTCTGGATTATAAAGGCTGGAACGGATAGGGTTCTTGTCAGCCATTAGTTTTTCTACCTGAATTCCCGACGAATTATATCAAGGCAGGCGGTTCAATATCCAAGTCGGTATAAAGTGTTTTTTGTTTCTTAGTTACTTCACCTACGCGCAGTGAGCGGCCTTGTTGTTCGAAACATTCAATCATATCAAGTTCATCCATAACTTCTTGCATCGTGTAATTTTTGAATAAGTTTTTATCATTCATCATCTTCTTGACATAAGATAGATAAATTAATTCAATGAACTGCACAAATAACTTTCCTTCTAAGTTGATATCTGATGAAACAGTGGTTGTACGCTTATTTAGTGTCTACTGATTAACTCTGAAACCGTTGAAAACGCTGACATTTTTGGTGATTCGTGGTATAATAAATGCATGGGTTTTTTCGAAACGAAACAATTTTTCTTGCACTTTATCATTAAAAAAACCATCAAAGGAGCAGAAATCCATGTATAAGGCAACGGATAAGATACAGAGTTCATTTACTGATTTTAATCAACCCATAGGTCTTCATATGAATCCGAATAATCGCTGGATTCAAATGGCTGATTCAATCCCTTGGAACATATTTGAAAAACGATATGCAGCCTTGTTTCCCAGTACAACA
>Ga0209386_1000449_pt1 | contig 20662 bp, 16 predicted proteins | sample NGEPertwo_FD_184510 | JGI IMG/M metagenome (GOLD analysis project Ga0209386, IMG submission 184510) | Arctic peat soil microbial communities from the Barrow Environmental Observatory site, Barrow, Alaska, USA - NGEE Permafrost154B-two... | ecosystem: Environmental > Terrestrial > Soil > Wetlands...
CGTATGCAAATCCACTTTAATATCCATATATCACCTCTCTTAAGAGTATTATATCCCTATTGAAGACTAAATAGAAATAAGTGCTGATCCATTAGCACCTATTTCTGTTTAGTCTATTATTATTTTTTAACAGTCGAGGGAACTTTAACCGTTGTATCTACAGTAAAGCGAAAACTTGCCTCTGTCGCCTCATCTATGCCGCCAACCGGATTAGGCTTGATGCTTAAGGTCATTAGATGCTGTCCAGCTGTAGCACTTTTGCCTAATGCGTCACCTAATATTTTAATCTGGCGAAAAGCTACACGAGCTGTGGCGCCGGGTTCTAAAGAAGGCAATGTACCTGGCGAAGTTATCTTTTTCGTATCGTCTCCAACGAGTGTTACTTGCAATTCTACCGGAATATTTGTCATTTTCTTGGCTGTTGTGTTTTGTACAGTTGCGACCAAATCAAACGTTTTAGTGGTAATGACTTGTGTCCCTTTTAGAGTTACACTCCCATAGGTCAGATCCTTGACGATGGATGCCGGTTCGACTATAATTCCAAGCATTTTAATTTCTGGAACATCTTGAACCTTGCTTACACTAGCGTTTGTGTTGTCCCATAATGAGAATCCCGCAAACCCGATCAGACAAGTCACAACAACACTGGCGAACATGACGAAGTATTTTCTGTTAATTGCAATAATTTTAGCCATAGCTGAACACCTCCTACTAAATTTGAGATTTTATCTCTTTAAAAAATCTATGCATGTCTTTTAAGGACATGCATAGATTAAAAAAATATTCTCAATTATTACTTTTTGTAATTACCCGAAATGAAATTATAAGTAAAAGTTGTCATATTTATTAGATGCTGTTTTTGGGACTGGGTTTTTAGGCTTAATGTTTTTCTTCTCTTGACGTGATTGAAAATAAGCATCTTCCGCCTCAATTTCAGATCGGGTGCGAAGTCCCTTCTTCTCCCATTCCCGAAGAATAGAATCAAGATAGCGGAAGTTTCGAATACCAGCACTTACGCCTCTTCTTAAGGCTTCAATAATTAGTTCTTCAGTAAAATGGGACGAAAGCCACCGATCTATGTTTTCACACTCTAAGTGAGTGAGTAATCGACCTAATTCCTGTTCAAAGGTATGGACCAAGTTTTCCATAGATGGATTTATTGATGTGGAGATCGGTTGCGACGATGATTGGTGTTGTTTCAGGGAACGTTCTTCATCAAGTTGCTGCGAACGATCAATGGCCCAGAGTTCGGCAAGTTCATCAAGTAGTTTTACGAAACTATAGGTATTAGCCCACTTTTGGTCTATAGGATTCCAATATCTTTCAATTGTAAGTAATTTCTTCTCTACCAATCGACCCACAAATTCCTCAATTTCGACTGCTGGTGCTGTCATGCGACCAGCTAAAGTGGCTATTGAAGGATATGGGTTTGACTCAGCTTCACAGAGAATCTGAATCAGAACCATCATCTCACCATCACTTAGTCCAATTTTCTTATAATGTGTTAAGAGATATTTTGGAATTGATACTACACCTGAAAAGAAAAGAGCCTGTGTAAAGCTCCCATAAACATTAACTTTATTCATTGACGCTCACTCCCTATGTTCCCATCAAGAAAATACTCTAAAATTTTCTCTCTTTTTGTTTATTATCCTCTCAATATAAATGGTTACAAAGGATATTTATGCTATAAAATAATTTATTAGATAGGATTTAATAAAATTTAGTCGTTATATTTTTACATATTATGGCAGGACAATAGGAGTCTTTTGCAGTATATAGTTACTAAATGAACTAAGGAGGAAAAGATATGGACTTTCGTCAAGAACTTATAGATATCGTTAATAAATCTGGTACTCACCCAGCTTGGGGTATCAATCACTGTTTTAGGGTCTATCATCTGGCCAAAGAACTCTCTAATGGCTTAACTCTAGATGACGAAGTGCTTTATACTGCAGCAATGCTGCATGACACTGGAAAATATCCTATCTATGCCCTAAAAAACATTGATCACGCGTTGCGCTCTAAAGGGGTTGCCTCTAACCTCTTACAACAAATGATGTTTTCTCCCGTCAAGTTGCCAATAGTTTTAGATGCTGTTGAAAAACACATGTATTATTCTGAACCAGGGCGGAGTGATGAGGCTGTATATTTACGAGATTCAGACATATTGGATAATTTCGGAAACATAGGTCTTATGCGTTTATTTAGTTTAGTTGGGCAAGATGAATTAATTATGACTACAGAAAATGCTGTAGATAGAGCCCGTCTCTTTGCTGATGCCCTTCCTAGCAAAGTATCTACTAAACCAGGAAAACGTTTGGCGGTAAAGCGACGCGAAGAAACCCTTCGTTTCTTGGCCGGAATAAAACGCCAAACTGCCGAATTCGCTTGGCTTTAATGAGGAATTTTATTTCTTAGGCCGCGTTTCCCGTTCTTGTTCTCCAAGCCAGCGTGTCATACTGTCTAGAAGATTCACGACCCTATCAGAATCGTGAGTTCGTTGCCCTTTATTAATGAGCTGATTGAGTTGGTGACGCAACCGAACATAAGCTCTATTAACTTGAGCCCTAGATTGGTGCGGTTGGGTTACTTCAGATCGCTTAGGAGCATATTCAACCAGTTGATTTGTTGATGTTATTACCGGTTTCGTCTCGGAGGAAAGTGCTAACCATTCTTTATCTGGAGCGTGCCTTACGACTTGATCAGGTAGGAATTCAATAATCTCTCCCAATTTAGGGATAATAGATTTCTTGCCAAAAACTTCTTCAATCTTACTGGAAAAAACGGATTGAACATCCAACTCCCCATGAACAAGAATAAGTTGCTCTGCCTTTTTTCCTATGAGTGAAAGCCAATGAAGCAAAGCGGCTTGGTCAGCATGGGCAGATAACCCACCCATCTGACTGATACGAGCTTTAACGGCAACTTTCTCACCATGTATAGTTACACTCTTGACACCATCAGAAAGAATGCGGCCCAGTGTGCCTTGTGCCTGATATCCTACAAAAAGCACAGTGGCCTTCTCCCGCCACAAGTTATGTTTAAGATGATGTTTTATACGCCCTGCATCCGCCATTCCACTAGCGGCAATTATTATTGATCCACCTTCTATTTCATTAAGCGCCATGGAATCCGCAGCAGTAACACTGAAATGAACGTTTGGCATATCTAGTGGATTGCTGCCCTCCTTAATCAATTCAAGAGTCTCTGAATCAAAATGTTCAGTATTTTCTCGGAATATTTTCGTCGCTGCTATGGCTAAGGGGCTGTCAATATAAATCGGCAAAGTAGGAATGCGATGTTCTTTTTGTAATTTCAAGAGATAGAAGAGAAGATCTTGGGTTCGTTCGATGGCAAAGGCAGGGATAATTAAATTCCCTCCAGCTTCAAAAGTTGTACGAATCGTTTCTGCAAGCTGTTCAGAGCGATTTGTTTTTAACTTATCTATGTTTTCTTCGTCATGGAGGCGATTTCCATAGGTTGTTTCCATAATGACAACGTCAGCTTCACTTAAGATACTTGGATCTTCAAGATAGGGTTGATGAACATTGCCTATATCACCAGAAAACACAATGATTTTATTATAATCTGGTTCTTTGACGTGGAGGACAACATGTGCTGACCCTAAAATGTGACCAGCGTCGTAGAGTTGAAAAGATATCGTCGGTACGAGGTCAATTATCTCATTGTAGGGCGTTGCACGTAAGTATGGAAGGGTATTGAGTGCATCTTGGGCAGTATAAATGGGTTCTAAGGGCTGAAGTCCGGTTCTTGCCCTTTTTCGGTTCTTACGCTCCACTTCCATTTCTTGAATATGACCACTATCAGGAAGCATTATCGAGCATAATTTACTCGTTTCAGAGGTAGCCCAGATATTACCCTTAAAGCCAGCCTTAATCAATTTTGGTAGCATTCCTGAGTGATCAATATGAGCGTGGGTTAAAATGACAGCATCTATACTTGCTGGATTATAGGGGAACTCGTTGTAATTCAATTGTTTCAGAGCTTTAGAACCCTGAAACATTCCGCAATCAATTAAAATACGAGACTCGCCTGATTCCACAAGATATGATGATCCCGTGACTACTTGAGCCGCTCCAAAAAAACTAATTTTCATCGAACTATCCTCCATACACTGTCAGCGCTATTCTGTTTGCAATTCTACTTATACAATTGTTATTTTACCCGTTTAAATTATTATTAGCAATAATCATGTGACTTTCTAAACAATCCATTGCAGCTTAATCAAGCTCAATAAATTTTAATTTAACCGCTTTAAGAGCTGCTTGTGTGCGGTCCTCAACTGCTAACTTTCTATAAATACTTGATAAATGATTTTTCACAGTCTTTTCACTAATGAATAAGGCCGTTCCGATCTCTCGATTGGAAGACCCCCTTACCACATAATGGAGAATTTCCATTTCGCGATCACTTAGTCCACAGGTATTCTTCAAAGGAATTGGATGTGTCAATTGGTTCAGTAATTTGCCAGTTACGGTAGGTGATAAGATGGGTTCACCAGCATAAACCTTGCGAATGGATTGAATCAATGTTTTGGAGTCCACATCCTTCAGCAAATAGCCTGCCACTCCTATCTGAAGGACTTGGAAAACCTTTTCATCAGAATCATCAACCGTTAACACTAGAATGCCGATTTTGGGGCATTCTCGCCGTATGACTCGGCCAGCTTCTAAGCCATTTACCCCAGGCATATTTAGATCCATTAGTAATATATCAAACGTCATGTTACGTGCAGCATTAATTGCGCCTTGTCCGTCCCCAACTTCTGCAACAACTTCAATTCCATCCTCAAATTCTAAAATTCGGCGGAGTCCTTCTCTTAACAGTGGGTGATCATCGGCAATCACAATTCTTATCATGTAGTCGTTCCTCTCTCAGGCCTTGATGGAATTAATAGTTCAATCGTAGTCCCCTTCCCTAAGGTTGATTGAATAGAGAAATGCCCGGAGAACATTTCAACTCGTTCACGCATTCCTATGAGCCCAAAATGTTCGCCTGCAGTGGTCAAAGCAAAGTTCACTTCAAAACCTTTACCATAATCTCGAATACGGGCAATCGTCCAATCTTCTTGGTAGATCAATGAAATGTCTACTTTTGCAGATTGCGCATGTTTGGCAACATTGGTCATTCCCTCTTGAACTAAACGAAAAAAAGCTAACTCTAATGCAGGAAGAAACCTTTTTTCTTGTCCTTCAATTCGGAACTCACATTTAATACCATAGCAATCTTGAAAGTTATCGAGATATTTTGCAATGGCAGATACAATTCCCAAATCCTCCATTGCCATTGGACGAAGATCATATATGATCCTGCGAATATCTTGTAAATTTGAGCGTACGAGACTTTTAAGGTCGGTAAGTTCTGCCTTAACCCGGCTAGGATCAAATTCGAGTAACTTTTCAGCTATTTCTAAGCGAAGGACGATATTGGCAAGTGTTTGAGCGGGGCCGTCATGCACTTCTCTTGCTAGTCGCCTTCGTTCTTCCTCTTGCGCTCTAATAACTCGCAAACCTATTTCCATCTTTTGCTCGAAGTTATGAGTTTGTAGCGAATCTGCAATTCCGCCCTGCAATAAGCTAATAGCCATACTAATCTGAGTCATCAAATTTTGGGCTTGATCAACTGTCGCTTGCATCTGGCGCAGAGATAGTTCAAGATCATCTCTGCGTTTTCTTAATTGGTTCTCATTGGCTTGCAGTAGTTGTAGACTAACCTGTGCATCTTTTGCTTCTGAATAACTTTCAAACATTTCTTCTTGGGTGTATTTTTGATGTGCACGATTTACTTCCATTAGTCTCTGGCGCATTCGGCGCTCAATTTTTTCTTGATTGTCAACTTGTAGAATTATGTCCGCAATATCAGATTTAAGCTGAGAGAGTTCAGTCGTCAGCCTGAGCGTCTCAGCTCGGGTTGTTTCTACAATAACAAGAACTTTTTCTTTACCTGATTCGATCGCAGTCAAGGTAGTTTTAATGATTTCTCCCAACTGGTCCGACACAATTATTCCTCATTTCGATGTCTTTGCTTAATTCTAAATTTTCTCCTCTCATTGTAATTCGACAAGAAAGTGCTATCTCCTACTGCGCCTGTAGATAAATACATAATGTTACCCCTTTTTTCCAGATTTGCCTAAACGCTGAATTTGTCTGATCCCTCTCTCTAATCTGCGAGGAAACATAAGATCGTTAGAATTACACACGTAGACCTTCCACCCTTCTATATTAAGAGTTTCAACCTGACAAGTCTGCTCGGCATTATATAGATATATTAAAATATCCTCCACTTGTGCCAGAAATATATGACCCATTAAGTTCAGATTCCAACATATTGAGACTTTTGGAAACATCTTGTTTAGAACTTGTTTAAGGCGAACTGCCTGCTCGGGAACCTCCGTCTTACGTATAATTCCATAAGGTTTAGTTAGAATTGAAGGAACTGTAGATGCAGTAACCATCAAGGGCTCGTCATTATTGGTAACCATTAGTTCAGCGAGTCCAATTGCTTGTAACCCAACTCCTCTATCTAGGAGGTTTGTGGTCGTTACTGAGGTTGTACTTTTGATTGATGCAAGAGCAGTCATTGCCCGTTCAGTAAGGATCTCATCATCTAATATATTCACGGATCTTCCTGACTCTTCAGCACGCTGTACTGTCTGATCTTCAATAATATCTTCTGTAATTTCATTCGTAGTAATTTCAGTGGAAGCTATAAATTGCAAGTTCTCTATGTTTTGGGTATCAATTGCCTGCATCATTCCTTGACGTAACATTCTGCTCATAGTATTTTGGAATGTAGGAAAGTTATTAATAACCCTTGAGTCTGGAAGTTGTTGTTCAAGGATTTGTTTAAGTCCATCTTCTAAATATTCTGATGGAAATATTGAAATTCCTTGTAGTAAATGTGTAACTTTCGCTACAATTTCACACCCTCTTTGAAATTCCGCCTCTGAATCAGCACCAGTTAATAGACACACTGCAAATAACTTTTCCGTGATCTGATCTACCCACTCTTCTATTCGAGGATCACTATGAAAATATGCCTCCATGGTTATCCACCTCCAGTTTAATACCTTATAAATAGCTATGCTTGTCACATACGAGGTATGAATACGGAATAAAATAACCGCGATATTAACGCACAAGCAAAGCACCTCAGAATATATCTGAGGTGCTTTGCTTGTGCGTTAATAGATTTTGTATCTGGCAATGCTTTAACGATATTATCGTGAGCGAAAAACTTTCAGATAGGAATCTGCATAGATTTTGTTATTGAGAAGGATTTCCGTAGTTGCTGCAACATCAACAAGATCTTCATCATTGGCATTCATGATGGCCGCATCGAGACCTGCAGAAACTGCCATGGCAAGGAAGGTTCGATTGAGTAAACTGGTAATATTCGCCGGAGATTTCTGAGATACGTTGGTTAATCCAATAACTGTACGCGGTGCTGGGTTAGAAAGTGTTTTAACCAGACGTAAAGTTTCTAGTACCTGTAGCGCATGCTCTTGAGCTACATTAACTGGAAGAATAAGAGGATCGAGGTACAGATCTTCCATTGGTAAACCAAATCCATCTGCGGTAGCTACTATTTCCATAGCAAAAGCTACACGTAAATCATGGTCTAAGGGAATTCCTTTTTTATTCATGCATAATCCAACCACACCAGCGTTATGTTGCATAGCCATGGTGAAAACACGCTCCATCTTATCGGGTTCAGCATCAACAGAGTTAATAATCGCAGGGCGTTTACAAAGTTTCAATCCTGCTTCAATAGCATCATAGTTGGTTGAGTCTAGAACGAGGGGTAGTTCGGAAACTTCTTGAACAACATTAACCATCCATTCATAAGCTGCTGCACGCTCTTCTTTGGGGATAGCAGGACCAGAATTTAGGTCCAGGTAGTGAGCTCCTCCCTCTTCTTGTTTTGTAGCCCAATACTGCAACGGTTTTGGGTCTTTAGCGCGAAGAGCATCTCCAATATCGGTGTACATCCCGTTGATCCGTTCGCCAAAAATAATCATTTGGTCACGTCCTTTCATAATTTATGAGGTTAAATATTGATTAAAATAGTTAACAATAATGTTATTTGTTCATCAAATCTGCAATGTGTTTTTGAACTAAACTTACAGCTGTTGGATTACGCATTACAAGGATACTAGCTCCGACTTGGAGTACACCAGAAGCAGTTACAGCTTCCCAAAGCACACTACGGTCTTGGAGATCTCCCCACCCTGGAAATTCTTCAGCAGATGCATAGGCTTCTTTACACCGATTGGCCTCGTAGCCAACAGTACAAATGATGGGCATGGAGAGCATTTTATCATTTGCCAAGGCTCCAAGGCGTGCTCGTTCCATAATTGAATAAACATACTCGATGCCAAATCCAAGTCCAGCAACCGTTGGATCAATAATAATTTTGTTTAAAGGGAGGCCCATTTCATTGATGAGAATATTAAGCTGTTTACAGATGTTAATATCAAGGGGTGAGCGCGCAATCAAAGTATGTTTATGAACCATGGCTGCCGCAGCTATGGACTTATAGTTATCCTGTTCTGCAATACCGATAAGGAGGTTTTCTCCTGCAGCAGCTTCAGCAATAGCTGTCATAACATCATTGTTTTTTTCAGAATCGTCACACCCTTCGACGATGAGCGGTACTCCTACGGCAGCCAAGACTTCTTTAACGATACGGGCACAATCTTCAGGTGAACGATTTTCGCCATCGGGGTCTGCTCCATCAAATTTCAAGTAAATCAGATCTGCGCCAAACTCGTCTACACATTTTTTAGCCCAGGCCGCAGGGTTATTGATGACATCTCCAATTTGTTTAGTAATTAATTCATTCCATGTTGGAACAACGTCTGTAACCTCCATGGCGATCACCGGACGATTAGGCATTTGACCTTCAAAATGAAGATAAGGTAAGGCACTATCCCCCCCAACGGTCACCGTAGACGTTCTCGTTCCTCCTTGTTCAGGCGTTGCTCCGAGAACTACCTCTCCAACTTTACTGGAATATCGTTCTTTTACTAATGTTACGGACATAAACTTCGCTCCTTTCTAGTTAAAGATTCCGGCACGGTGCAAAATACTTTCTACAGCCTTGACCGAAACGGAATCATCAGGCAAATCGAATAATGGTTTACCTGCCAAGTCATATTCCACAACCATAGGATCTAAGGGAATATCTCCAATCAAAGTCAGCCCTGTCTTTTCAATTTCTCCCTTTAGAGATTCCATACTGCCCTCAGTGCTCTTGGTCACGATCAGGTATATGGACTCTACTGGCGACTTGAGTCCACGAATGAGATCGTGTACTCGGCCTGCTGATCGGATGCCTCGTGCAGAAGAATCACTGATTACGAACATACAATCGATGTGGGGAATCGTACGTCGGCTGATGTGTTCCAGGCCAGCTTCAGAATCCACTGCCACATAGTCATAGTTTTCTCCAATGTTCTCAAGATATTTACGCAAAAGATCATTGGGGTAGCAGTAACATCCTGCCCCTTGTGGCCCGCCCATGACGAGAAGATCGATGTCTTTAGTCTCCACAAGCGACTGCTGAAGTTTATACTCAATAAAGATGTTTTTTGGCATTCCAGCAGGAATAGCTTTGGGATCTTTACTTTGTTCAAGCAAGTCAGAAATAGTTGAAGTGACGGTTAATCCCAGTGCTTCTCCAAGATTTGCGTTTGGGTCTGCATCGACAGCGAGTACAGAAATTCCTCGCTTTTGATCAACTATCTGCCTTAATAATAAAGCGGTGAATGTGGTTTTTCCTACTCCACCTTTACCAGCAACTGCTATATATTTTGCCTTTGCCATAAGATGACCTCCATTAAATAACGTTATTGACAAGATGGAAATAGTGATAAATCTGTATGGGGCAAAAATAGGGCAGAAACATACTCGTCCATAAATGTCGCTCCAACTGATAGCTCAACATAGGTCATTTTCCGACCCAGTTCTTCAGCTTCTCGCCATGCATTCTGTGAAAGTGAGGCAAGACGCGCCCCTTTAACTGAAGCATTTCCGATAAATTCAAATCGTTCCGGTTCCAAGTCAGGAAGCAGTCCAATTTGAACAGAATCTTGAACATTCAAGTAATTCCCAAATCCCCCGGCGATTACAACTCGACTAATCATGTCAATATCCACTGCGACCATAGTCAGTAGTGAGCGTATACCAGCGTAGATAGAACCTTTAGCACGAATAATATTTTTGACATCATTTTCAGTGATGACAACGTCTTTTTCTCCTCCGGCTTGATGAGCCCATGCCAAGACGAACTCTTTGTCATCGCTCGTAGCTCTTAGTCGATCTGAGCCTGAGTGATGACCCATTTGGTAATTACCAGCACGATCGATAATTCCAGCTCCGAGAAGCTTGGACACACAATCCACAAGACCTGAACCGCAAATCCCAACGGGTAGAATGTTGCTGATCACCTTAAGGGCTACATCCAAGGAATCTGGATCAATGATGACCCGTTCAATCGCTCCTGGCATCGCACGCATACCAAACGTTATTCCACCACCTTCAAAACTTGGTCCGGCAGAACAGGCGCACGCAACGAGCCAATCCTGATTTCCTAGCACGATTTCCCCGTTCGTTCCAATGTCAATAAACAGGATAATGTCTTCTCCATTGGCCATATCCGTAACCAGGGTTCCTGCTACAATATCCCCGCCAACATAGCTCGCTACCGAGGGATAACAATGTACCAACGCCTCTGGTATCATATGCAGACCAAGGTCCTTAGCCGGGACAGATGGAACGCTCGTCATGGTTGGAATATAGGGTTCTAGCCGAATGTAGCGCGGATCCACACCCAGAAACAATTGAGTCATAGTGGTATTACCAGCCACCATTGCACATGAGATATTGTAATTAGTCAATGATCGACGAGCAAGTATCTTGTCAATAAGCTCATTGATAGTTTCAATGACCGTATATTGAATAGTTGTTAAGTGTTCCTCGTCTTCTACCGCATACACAATCCGAGAAATAACGTCATCACCGAATTTCGCTTGTTTATTGTAGGAACCCTGCTGATCTTCAATCTCTCCAGTCAAGAGATTAATAAGATACACGACAACAGTCGTGGTGCCGATATCAATAGCAAATCCATACGGTGAGTGGTCATTCCCGGGCTCCACGTGAGTCACGGTTAACCCTGATTCCATATCAGTTAGGGTGACGGACACATCCCATTTTGCTTTTCGTAATGCCTCTGGCAAGTTTTTTAAAATGGACAAGGGAATATGAATGGGCTTGTCTCCAGTTTTCAAGACACGACGAAGTTCCATTTGCAGACGAGCCCAGTCACTGGTGTTAGCAGTCAGGGTCGGTGCAGAAAGTGAAATTCTCTGCTTCGTTGCTAGTGGGTGATGCCCAAACTTTTCAAGTAAATCATGTCCGCTTTCTTGTAAGATTCCCTCATGGACATCACCCATTAAGACCTGATGTTCTTGTAACCGAGACTCTGGAGGAACTTCAATCGTCAAATCCCCTTGAATCATCGTTTGACAGGCCAGCCGAACTCCTTTGGAAATCTGCTCGGGTGTTAAATTACCGGTTCCTGTTACTAAGGGTTCTCCGTTTAAAACTACAACTTTACATGCACCGCAAGTTCCCTTACCTCCGCACCCTGATTTTATATATATTTCCGCCTTAGCAGCTGCATTAAGCAGAGATGTACCGTGATCAGCTTCAATAGTACGGTCCTCGGGCATGAACTTTATTTGAAATGGGGGCATAGTTTCACTTCCTCACTACCAAGAACAGTTGGCTTGTACAATAAAAAAAGCAGTTTATCAAGCTAAAGATTTTGAGAAGGAAACGATTCCACTAGATTCACGTGGACCGACGATAACCTTCCATCCAGAGAGCTCTCCTAGTTTGCCCGATACCACTGCAACATAGCCCGGAATAATAACATTGCGGTGTTTCACTTTATCAGCAATGCCACAAGCAACCATCGCTTCAGCGATTTTCTCGGGTTCAAATTTACCGGCAGCATAGGCTGTGAGAACTGATGTTCCGTCTGTATCGATCGGTAGAATATAGCTAGGGACTTTAGAAGTTTCTACTTCACCTTCAACACTGTAGTAGGTCAGGGAGAAGTTCGTTGTAATATACAACGGAGAATTTTCGTTCACATTTCCGACTGAATGCAAGATTGGCTCAACTTGAATTGGTTTCTGAGGATCAGTATAAATATTTTGCCTTAAAGTCATTAGTGGCAAAACATGTGATTTTACACTTGTTTTTAAAACCACTGCACTGGCATATTTGGCGACATAGACACTTGCTTCCATAATTTCTTCCAGTGGCTCAGAATTGCCAGTAAAGGCAATGACTGGGTAACCAAAAGGTCGGAATTTCTTCTTAATGGCCAAGCGACGTATATTGGTCAAATGTGCTAACGTTTCAACGGGCATTCTTGAGCCTGGATCCAGGACAAATTCTTTATAACCTAAGGCTTGGGCTTTGACAACAAGTTCATCTAATGCATCAATTCCTTCTGCTTTGATGATGACAGGAACTGAATTTTCTTTGGCAAGGTTAACCATTTCCTCATAGTTATCGGCCGTTGCAGAACCAATTAGTGGCTTACGGGATACCATCGGTGCTAGCGCTTCTTTAATAGCTTTAGGATCATCACTTAATAACAGTAGCGATTTATCGGTACTTTCAGCCACTGTGGCAGCAACTTTAGCAAATCGCGTCACATCGTTTGAATCATTGACGATTGCTACACCATCTATAGTGTATTCTAGTCCAACACGTTCAAACTCTAACCCTTTGATTTCTTGAAGTTTTGCACTCAATTCGTCATCACTTAACGAATCAGACACATAGATCAGTAACGTAGTAGGGTGGTAAAACGTCTTATCATGACGGAACATGACTGTTTCATCTCCAAGAACAGACTCTTTACCAAACTTAATGGCTTTTATTGGTGGAGCAGAAGCTGATTCTAAAGCCTCACGAGCAGCATCCGTGACATGAGGACAAGTGTCCAACGTTGCTTTACCAGAAGCCAAAGCCATAGCAAAAGCCAAGCAAGTGGGTACTCCGCATTCTCCGCAGTTTTTCTTGGGTAGTTGTTTATAAATTTCCAAACCTGTTAGAGCCATTTTGAAACCCCTTTCAAACTGTTTTTATAAGTGAACAATAAACCAAGGCCCCTAAAGTAATGGAGCCCTTGGTTTATTGCTAACACGCTGTCATTACATTAGTGATTCAAGTGCAAAACAAGGATGTCCGTTTTCTTCAAGGAATGGTATGATTTCTTCTACCGAGGTTCCGACGGATTCATCGGCAATCTTATCGATGAAATCAGCACCTAATCCTTCGTCGACTGAGCGTTGAATAAAGTCTTCTCGTAAAAATTCCTTTAATTCCTTTGGCATCCACACAATACGAGCAAGTCCACCATCCGCAGGGATGAATTTCTTACTGAGTAAGTACGTTCTTCCGATTCCCATGAAACCTGGGGTTTGCATTCCACCACCGCAAGTTCCGGCTAACGTGGAGAATGTCATACCGCAAGGGGTCATTCCGGAATGTTCACGTGTCGTAATCATGAGACCATTGGCCTCAGGAACGATCGCCATGATAGCCTCAAAGCAACCACACGAGGTCATCGGTCTATCCATTAACGTGTACAGATTAACTTCTTCTAAGGTGTTGTTAGAAGCTTTGTACAAGTAATCATTCGTATTTTGCCACATTCCCTTTAGTTCATCTATGGCAGGTCCTTTTGGTATGGGCTGGTTTGGTCCGTTAGGCGTAATCTCAAAGGATGCTCTGGCATCCAACCAGCTAACAGCGCCGCACAGGCCAACCCGTTCCGGAGTGACAATACAGACATGATTCGGTGCGAATGATTGACAAAGTAAGCAGGAGTAAAAGGTTTCTACCGATTCGTCTGTCAAGCTCTTCATTCGGTCGTCGCGAGAACGATACCGTTGTCTAGCTATAATAAGACCTTCATCTACGGCTGCTTGATCTGTCATGATAGTAACTTGAACACGGTCAACAATTGCCGGGAATTCTTCTTTTAACTTAGCCAGTAGAAGTTCCCCTAAGTGTTTAATTAAGAAACCGTTTGCCCTTGCATCTTTGGAAACCCGCACCCAGCATAAATCTCTTTGAGCCACGTGCCATATACCTTCACCGTAGTTAGCAAAATAATGAATTCGACGCTCTAAAACGCCTTCAAAATCCGACTGCATTTTACGTCCAAAAATGTCTATCTTTATTCCCAAGGGAAGTTTGGACCCCTCTGGAACGCTATCTATTTCGGGGCCAATAACTGTAACCTGACCGTCAACGATATCCTCAGGACCGACCATCTGAACAAGTTCAAATGCCGTAGTCCGTCCGCCACCGAATTCTACGAAGGTTTCTTTTTTCCGAATAGTTTCTCCTTCGAAAGCTGGACCAAAGTTGATTGGAATTGGAATTTCGATATTCGTAAGTTTAATTCCGCGGATTTCCATCGCCAAGGGAACGATTTTTTCATAATCTGTCTCAGAAATATACCAATCTGGGATTTGATCGTCTTCAGCAAGGGGTTGGTCCGTCAGGACGGGGAAGCCCATAAAGATAGCGCCCATCGAAGCAGCTACTTTGACATCATCCCGTTCTCCAAGCTGAAGAACGAAGGCACGAATCCTTCGACGCTGATAATCACGATGATTTTCCCGTTCTCCAGCCGGAATACCACCGAAGGCTAGGCCAGCTCGGAAAGCATAGTTTACTGCATGAATCACCGACGTAAAATTTCCTAGAGGGAACGCTATATAATCTACCCCAATTTTGACTTTTTCTTCAAGTAACTGCTCAATGATCTCGTCACAAAGGAAGATCATAAACCCTTTACCCATAAGATTATCAATCAATTTCTTGGCTGCTTTAGAATCTTTGGCCCGCCCGAGAATAACAGCAACACCTGGAATGGTCCAGTCAACCATCTTAATCCCATGTTTCCGTACAATAGGGTCACCTAAGAACCCAGTCCAAGGTTTTACTTTAGGGTCATCTCCGCGCAGAATATTAATTGTCTCGATGATCTCAGCGGCGTAAAGGGTTGATTCTCCCCAGAGTCTAGCATTGTCAAAGGTAAGTTCTGTGCGAACTTGGGTACGCATGCGGTTCAGAATAGGAACTAATTCGCCCAGTTTGGTCACCTTTTCGCCTGAAAGGCACAGGATGACCGGAAGCGCGTAAGCGGTATCGGGGTAACTGACGAGTTGTTCAGTTCCAAAGTCTTTAATCGCACGATTTAGCAGAATCTCTGCGTAAGTCATTGCGATAATAGTACCATCATAGGCTTTGCGTAATAGTTTTTTCGGTTGTTGGGTAGGATCTTTAATTGAGCCTTCGTAAATTTGTTCCATAGACATAATTACTGTTCCTCCTTTCTTACCAACCTTGTGCTAATGATGTTTCATTGTTCTCTGCGGTAGTTCTATGGATACCAAGTTTCCAAGTACGATACTCGAGCGCATCCAAAAGTTTAGTCGCACCAATGGTAGGATCCACTTCAAAAATGAAGTTTCCTCCGAAGACGTCATGAGCAATTTGGGTGGTTATTCCATAGACAAGTTCACTGCCTTCAAGAGGAGGCATGGACCCGACATGGGTCGGCAGTCCTAACGTAACACACCACGATCCGATCGCAACTGCTTTTTCATGCATTGCTTCCGGCGCAGATGCAACAAACGGAACCTTGGGAATATCCACACCCAGTTCATTAGCCATTGCCACGGCTAAATCCGCACCACGACTATTATCTACACAAGAGCCAACATGGAAGACTAACGGTAGCCCTGTCGACAATTGTGGATTAGCAACTTCAAGGGTTTTAAGGAAGGATTTCAGTCCTTCTCCTGCATATTCATCAACAGCTGCAGGTGACATAAGACCGAATTTAGCGTAAGCTCCAGCAGAGCAACCAGTCGCGATGACGAAAACGTTATTTTTCACAAGTTCTTTTAAGACTGTAATGTGAGATTCATCTTGAGAACGTTTAAGATTATTACATCCCGCCATGAGAGCGACGCCCTTGAGCTGTCCGCTTAGAATAGCATCTGTTAGCACCGAAATCGGGCGTTCAGGACAAATCTTCGAGAAAATATCAGTTAGCGCTTCTACACTGAAACCCGCTACTAGCTTGTGTTTTTCGTTAGGAATGGAAACTTTCTTAGGATCTCTATTCTTATATGCTGCAATAGCAATGCTAATAAGTTTCTTGGCATCTGTCATAGCTGTCTCTACATTAAAAGCAATGTGTTGAGCACTAGGTATCTTCATAATTGCTTCTGTGGTGATGACCTTGGTATGGTAACATTCCGCAAGAGTTTGTACCGCCGGATAGATACACTGAATATCAACGACCATCGCATCTAAAGCACCCGTCATGATGGCCATTTCTTGGGAGGCTGATGACGTTGCAAGATAGACGCCTTCGCGCATGAGCAACTCATTACCAGTACAGCAAATGCCTACAATATTTATCCCTTCAGCTCCAGCCTTTACTGCATCTTCCTTCATTGCACGAGCAGCTGCAACCACCATTTCGCTCAAAACTGGATTATGCCCGTGAACAGCGATATTCACCATTTTGGGGTTGATTACACCTAAGTTTGCCTCTGATACGATGGGTTGAGGTATTCCAAACAAAACGTCGCTGAGGTTTGTTCCAATATATTCCCCACCCAAGTCAGCAAGAGAACTCTTAAGACCTCCGAAAATAATATTTACAGGATCACTGTCAACACCCATGGCAGTCTGAGCTATAAGCTCTGTGATAGATCCATCGATGTTTCTCGGCATGATATTAGTGTGTTGGAATTTCTTACGTCTGCCCTCAGTCATAAAAGCGTCTAAAAAGGCTAACGGTCGATCTTGATAGCGCCCGAAATCAGCATAACCCAACTCTACTACCTCTTTAAGGATTTCCAAGTCCTCACGATCGACGGTGGCAATCCCTAATTTCTCAGCTAATTTATGAAGCTTTGCAGGTGACTTGATTTCATAGTCTGGTGCTTTTCCTTCAACCAATGCATGAGCGGTGTGGAGGACATGGCGTGCGTGTTCTGAGTGTGACGCCGCTCCCCCTGCGATAAGACGAACAAGATTACGAGAAACTATAGTGAAAGCTGATGCTCCGCATATTCCACGACTGCCAGGACCATCTTCTTTCTTAACTCGGCAAGGTCCAGCAATACAAATCCTACAGCATATTCCTTTATATCCAAACGTACACTGTGGTTGCTGTGCAACTGCACGGTCATAGGCGGTCTCAATCTTACTATCCTCTACCATTTTCAACATTTGCAGAGCGCCAGGATCTGTTGTACGAATAGGATTTTTAGGATCTACAACTCTTGGTGCATCAGATGGACGGGCAGTGTGTGTTAAATCACGATATCTAGGCATGTGACAACCTCCTCTTTATTAAGATAGCTTTTCTCTCAAGTTGTTCAAGGATACTAGCGAGAAACAAGTCATCTCCCTCCAATGATTTCTTGATAAATTGTATCTAGTTGATCACTTAGAGACCCTGCAGGTAATTCTTGATTGCCCGTCGTAATAGACATTTCCATCAGTTCATCGCTGTAAGGGATGATTCCAATGAGGTGCTCTATCGCGAAACGGTCTCTAAGAAAATTTTCTTCTTTAGAATTGCGAACTTTATTACCTATGACAACTACTCGTGGAATACCCAGCTCAAGTGCAAGTTTTTGAATAACCTTCACAGTTTGGACACTAACCTTTGACGATTCCGTCACGATTACGAGCACATCGACACCTTGGGCTGTACCTCGGGTGAGTTGCTCAATCCCAGCACCCATATCCAAAATGACAGTATCTTTTTCACCAAGAATCAGTGAATTAACTAAGGCTTGGAGAAAGCTGTTTTCCTTACAATAACAGGAGGTGCCTCCTCCTTTTATGTTACCCATGCGGAAGAAGCGAAGTGTTCCCAAGTTGACACTGTAGTCATCCAATATATCGTCAACATCGGGATTTAGCGCATAGAAAGCACCGCTCCCTCCCATTCTCTCTTCTATCAGCGCTTTCATGTCGACAATAGGTTTTAAGTCTGCAAGAACTTCATCGGAGATTCCCAAGACAGTCCCAAGGCTGGCGTCTGGATCCGCGTCTACTGCCAAAACCGTGGTCCCTTTTTGAGATAGCCAATTGGCAAGATTTGCGGCGAAAGTGGTTTTACCGACGCCACCTTTACCAGAAATAGCAATTTTCAATGACCTTCCACTCCTTCTGTGTGTATATTGTTAGTTATCTTCCTGCAATTACACCACAGTATAATAGTATATTCTTTTTTTGTTTGAGAAATCCTTCTTAAATTCTAAATTATTTGTTATTTTTTATTTTCTTCTGAATAAACTATATATAAGTATATCACACAATATTTAAGTGTTTTATTTCACTTGAATTCAAATGTGAATACCAGGGCTTCTTAAGCTGTCTTTAGATATGAAGATAGCTTAATTGGTTATTAAATGTCAATATAGCATTATCCGTTGTTTATATGTCAACTAATCTTTGTGAATTACTCCCATCAATAAGACACTTTGGCGAAGTGTCTTATTGATGGGAGTAATTAGACCGATTCGCCTCAAGGAAAGGCCAAGGATGAAACGCAAGGCCAAAGGCTCCGGGTCCCACATGAGTGGCGATAACTGCTCCGAGTTCAAACAAACGAACTTCATGTCCTGGAAAACGCATCTTAAGTTCATTTAGTAGGATTTCCCCTTCCTCGGGTACGTTGACGTGCATAACACAAATACGATAGCGTTTTCCCGAAGATAATGCACGATTTAATTCGTCGAGTACACGAAGCCATGCCCTCGAACGTGAACGCACTTTATCAAATACGTCAATTTCTGCATGTTGATTAAAGTAAAGAATTGGTTTTATTTGGAGTAAAGTTCCAACTAGAGCTGCGGCCCCACCAATTCGTCCGCCTTTACGCAAGTTTTCGAGAGTATTTACTATAAAAAAAAGCTTCGTCTTTTGGATTAAGTTATGAAGCTGTGCCATAATTTGCAAAGCACTCAAGCCCTCATCTGCCCACTCCCCCGCGGCCCAGCCTAAGACACCAAGCCCCAACGCAGAAGACCTAGAATCAAGGATGTGAATATTTTGGTTGGAGGCTAAGTCTTTTGCCATGTGGGCTGAGTGAAATGTTCCGCTTATCGCCGAAGAGATATGAATACTCACAATATCCTCGACGCCCTCCAAAAACAAGGATTCATAGGTTTCCAAAAATGTGCCAATAGAAGGTTGAGAGGTTGTCGATAGATTTGAGATATGACTTAACTTCTCAAAAAAAATTACATTAGACAGTTCTGTTTCATAAAACATTTCATCTCCAATATTAACATTTAGAGGTATGACGCGTATCTGAAATTGTTCTAAAATCTCATTTGGTAAATATCCTGTGGAATCCATGACAATCCCAACTTTTCTCAATTCTCTCCCCTCCAATAGAAACCTTATATTGATGTAAGTTATAAGTGTATAAAGTATATCTTATAATATAATGTGACACAATCGCTACGAGCTTTTTGCTTTGTTCTAGAAGCCACGTGGGACAAGGGCAGAGAGGAACCTCAAAATATCTTTTACCCCAAGAAATAGCCGATGAAAGATGGCGTTTGAACATAATCCAATAAAAAATGATAGGTAACCCCCCCTAATGGTAAAATAGTAAGTGAGCAAAACAAATATTTAACCATTAAAGGAGGGTACACCTGCATCGCCATTATACCACAATTAAGATTATTTGGATGAAACAAAATTGAAGGACTTGGTGATTTAGAGCGTCTGCGACTTGTACTAGAGTACATGCCTGATGAAGACCTGCTGCGGTTGTTGGAAGAGAATGCAGCCAGAGATCGAGCATATAAAACCTGAATCTAGTATATTTAATTCATTTCAATTAACCCCGTGTTAGTGCTTAGTCGTATCTGTAGAAATTTACAATACTTACGACAACGATCCAGGATTAATACTAAAACACAAAGCGTGTAAAATACTGAAGGCTTGCGGAGTTTTATTAGATATACTTCGTGTAAATTCAGGAGACAAAATTACCATTTAAAAAATAACTCGGTCAAAAGAGGGTCAAAAGAGGGTCAAAAGTCAAAAAAATAAAGGGTTTCCAATGAAGGAAACCCTTTGATACCAGTGGTCGGGGCGAAGTGATTCGAACACTCGGCCTCTTGGTCCCGAACCAAGCACGCTACCAAACTGCGCCACGCCCCGAATTATAAGAACGACTATTATTTTAACAAATCGCGGTGATCATGTCAACCTCTAATTGTAGCGAGCTTTTTGCTTTGTAGCTATTATTTCTTTGGTTTTTGAAAAATTAAACATTTTGTGTGCTCGAAATAGCTGTTATTTCCGAGACAAATAACGCGGTTGTATTAATGTAAGTCCGTAAGCTCTCTTTATCATTTTTTCATCACCTGACAGAGCTGCGACAACAAGCATTAGAGCCATGGAAAGAGTTAAGATGGGACTTTTTTTTTATCAATGACAAGCAATCTTATCTCAAGCAGAAATGCACTGGCTATAAATACCAAAAG
>Ga0209386_1000450_pt1 | contig 20656 bp, 18 predicted proteins | sample NGEPertwo_FD_184510 | JGI IMG/M metagenome (GOLD analysis project Ga0209386, IMG submission 184510) | Arctic peat soil microbial communities from the Barrow Environmental Observatory site, Barrow, Alaska, USA - NGEE Permafrost154B-two... | ecosystem: Environmental > Terrestrial > Soil > Wetlands...
GATTATTGGCTATGATATTGCAAAAAAAAATAAGTCGGAACTAACTTCTGACCTTAGCGGAACACATTCATACCTATTGGCCGCCGCAACAGCCGATCATAACTTTTTGACTTATGATTTAAATAAGCAGCAGATACTTTTATTGAAAAAAATTCCTGACAAAATCTAGTTAATCAGTTTAGCTTTTTCTATGGCTGTGTCACATCATAAAGTTGATAAATACAAGATATGAATCACTTCTCCGAAGCAGAATCTGTGATAAATTAATAGTAGGATATAGCACCTCATTAGGCGCAACAAAATTAATTGTTTCCCTTGATTTTTCATTATTGCCATCCTTCTAAAATTTTAATAAAAAGGCTAAATCTCAACAATTTAGCCTTTATTACATTTTCGTGGCCAATATAAGACAGCATTGAGCACAAAATGATAATTTAATCTGAGTGAAGCTCAAAAAATGGGTAGACTGGAATGACAAAGGCTGGGAAGGATAGGTGGGTTAATAATCAGTCCGCTGATTGGTGCCCTAGACGAGTTTTACCAGAGGTTTGTACCTAGAAGGAACTCATGGTCAGTGACTCGCTCATTGGCTTTATCGGGTCGTTTGAGGGATGGTGAGGGTATGTGGTGTGGATAGATTGCTTGGAAAACTAAGGGACTAAAAGGAGCAAATAATAATATAATTTCGGTATAGGAAACCTAAGAAAACAAAATCAACTGACTATGTATTGCAAAATAATTGATAATGATTTGGGGGTATGTTAATATGATGTTGATAAATAATTTGCACTTATTGTTTATTAAGTTATATTATACTGAAGAAATTTAAAGTATAGAACTTATAAAAACTGTCCCAAAAAGTGTTGCAATGCAAAAATCCATTTCTCATTATTAAAAGATGTAAAAATATTTTCAATTGGGGAGAGCAAAATAATGTTATTTAAAAATCTGTTTACTGAGTATTATAAGACTGCTGAAGATACAATGGTTTTGAAAAATGAAAACAATTTAGTCAGTTTTTTTGGCTCAATGCTATTACTTATAGGTGCAATAAGCAGTCTCTTGTCACTTCACTATTCCCTGCATTTGGATTTTGCAAAAATATGGTTTGGTTGTTTTGTTATGTTTATTTTGGGACTCCTTGTTTTGTTTATTTCATCAATGAATATTAGCGAAGGTGTTAAAAGATATATGCTATCAGCTACATTTTCATTCTATTTAGGTTTTGTGTCGATGCAGTATTTTGAATATATTGGCCCTGCGGTATGGATCATAGCTATAATCATAATTGCAATTTCATTATTATATACAGATAGGAATATGCTAATAATTATTTTGACAACAACTTTACTTATTACTTTATATTTTGCGTATAATAATTTTGAATTCAAAAATTGGGCTATCTTTTATCAAGCCGAAATTGTAACATTGTTAATTTTAGCAGTGGTTATTACAACTATCCATATGATCAATAAAAAACGAACCGAAATAATACGCAAACAATTTAATGATATTAATAAATCTGAAGAAAAATTGAAATTAACCTTGGAATCTGTCGGTGATGGAGTTATAACAATGGATGAACATGGGAACATAGAACTTATGAATCCAATTGCTCAAAAGTTGACTGGCTGGTACAATGATGAATCCAAAGGAGTGTCGATTGATACCATCTTCAATCTTGTAAATGAATATACAAGAGAGAAAACTGAGAATCCGGTTAAGTTGGTATTCAATACGGGGGAAATTGTAGAGTTGGCGAATCACACGCTACTTATATCCAGAGATGGAACAGAAAAATCTATTGAAGATACTGTCGCGCCTATTAAAGATAAATCCGGAAAAATTATTGGCTGTGTATTAGTATTTAGAGATTCCAGTGAAAAAAAAGAAAAGCAAAGGCTAGTTGAGTATCATAGTTACCATGATCAATTAACCGGATTATATAATCGTAGATATTTTGAAGAAGAATTAAAGCGTTTAGATACTAAAAGAAATCTGCCTATCACTATCGTCTATGCAGATGTTAATGGCTTGAAAATCGTTAATGATGCACTTGGGCATGACCAAGGTGATCAACTCATCCAAAATGTTGCTGAAAGTTTGAAGGCAGTTTGCCGAGCCGATGATATCATTGCCAGAGTTGGTGGCGACGAATTTATGATATTACTGCCTAAAACTGATAAAATAATTTCAGACAATTTAATTGAACGGATAATATCAACCACTAATCAGATTGAAATAATGGGTATTAAAACATCCGTCTCTTTTGGATGGGATACAAAAGACAATGAAAATTGTCTCGTCATGAATATTGTAAAAAGCGCTGAGGAATTAATGTACCAAAAGAAAATTCTCAACAGTAGCAGCAAACGGAATGGAATTGTAACGAGTATCCTTAACACTTTACTTATTAAATCTCCCAGAGAAGAAGCCCATTCTTTAAGAGTAAGCATGTTATGCGAAGAGATTGGAATGGCATATCATTTAAAAACAGACGAATTAAAAGCGCTAAGCATATTAGGAAAACTACATGATATAGGAAAGATAGGTATAGATGAAAGCATTCTTAACAGTTCAAATAAATTATCCGATTCAGAATTTGCTCAAATAAAAAAACATTCTGAAATCGGATATAGGTTATTAGGTTCTACCATTGAGTTTAATATCCTTGCGGATGATGTACTCGCACACCACGAAAGATGGGATGGGGCAGGATATCCTAACGGTTTGAAAGGCGATGCGATTAGTTGGAATGCAAGAATATTATCTATAGCTGATTCTTATGATGCGATGGTTAGTGAACGTTCATATAAGCCAAGTTTGAGTCAGGAAGAAGCGATTGAAGAAATCAGAAGAAATGCAGGTACCCAATTTGATCCTGAAATTGCTACGGTGTTTATTGAAAAGGTTATTGGTAAGCTTTAAGCCGGTGGAGCTTGAAAAAGTTGTTGAGAGCGCAAAATGAAGTCTGCAAATCAACAAACAAGAATAGCTTTCTATGATAAAATAAATCATTGGATTGGCGAATGAGAAGTACCTGCATAAAATAAAAAAATATCCAAATGGAATAAAGCTCGACAATTCTAAAACGCCTCAAGGAATTACAAAATTGATAACAACTAGTATTGCAGGATATCAGGATTAAATAATATTATTAAGAACAATAGAAGCTGACATACCATTAAAAGGCTAAATATCAACAATTTAGTCTTTATTACATTTACGGGACCAATATAAGATCAAATTGGCCACAAAATGATAATTTGTGGAATGAACCCCAAAAAGTGGACAGCCTAATTTTTGCCAATTTGGTGGATTATAAAGGCTGGAATGGATAGGGTTATCACTGGACATTAATATTTTTAGATCAGAGCAAACAATACTGTCTACTAAAATGGGGCTGATTTTACGGTAAATTAACATATTATATTTTAATTTATAACTCACAAACTATAGCTAAATGTCAATCCTCACATAAAGGCGTGGTCGCAGATGTGAATATAACAAAAAACTACACCTGTAATAGGTCATTTACAATATTCCAAACTAATTAATTTTCTTGATTTTTCATTCTTGTTATCCCTCTAAAAATTCAATTAAAAGGCTGAATCTCAACAATTTAGCCTTTATTAAATTTTCGTGGCCAATATAAGACAGTATTGAGCACAAAAGGATAATTTCATCTAACAAAGAAGTACCATTTACTGGTGTCTTCTGCTATGCAACAAGTTTAACTAGTTCTTCCAACGCGGCCACGTCTTTCAACACTTCCATTATTCATTATCCTTAAAAAATCAATAACGTGAGAAAACAAAAAGAACAAAAACAAATATGGATGGCTTCGACAGGGTTGGAATGCTTACCGTAATAAAAAAGGTAAAAGAAAACTAAGTTAGTGTGTGGGAGGGAGGTCTTGAACCATCACAAGAGCTTGTAAAAATGATTTTAAAGGCTATTTAAGTATTTTATGGACTTTGCTTGGTTTATGGGTAACATATACATTTTTTGTTGACAGAGTTCTTTTTTTGCAGTAAAGTATGAATATATATATTTTATGTTCATACAATCACAAGATATAGTGAAATTTATCAGGAGGTTATTATGCCTAAAGGGTTTAGCGATAAACAAAAGGAAAAAATCACAATTGCACTTATTGAAACAGGTAAAGTATTTTTTAGCCGATATGGATTAAAAAAGACCAGCATAGCTGAATTGACAAAAGCAGTAGGAATATCTCAAGGTTCGTTCTATATTTTTTTCCCATCAAAGGAGATGCTATTCTACAAAGTCTTAAAGGATGAAGAAGTAAAAATTAAAGCGCAGTTGATGAAAGAGGTGGATTTTACATCGAGCGATATCAAAGGCAATTTGAAGAAGATAATGTACTGGACACTTACTATGGCTGATAATAATCTATTTATCAAACAAATGATGTCTATGAATGAACTTGGTATTATGATGGATGGTGTATCCAAGGAGACTAGTGATGAGCACATGAAGACAGATGAAGATTTCTTCATGGAGATCATATCCAAATGGGAAAATGACGAAAAACTTATTAATATCAAGACTGAAGTTTTGGTCGGAGTATTTGGAGTGATTTTTACATTGCCATTAAATAAAAGAATAATTGGGGAAGCGAACTATAAACAAACAATCGAGCTTGTAATTGATTCATTGGCTGAGGGATTGTTGAGGAGGTGAGAGAGTGGATGCAATAATACAAACAGAAAATCTATCTAAGAATTTCGGAAATTTTTGTGCTGTCAATAAAATCAATCTAAATGTGGACAAGGGAGAAATATACGGATTCCTGGGCCTTAATGGAGCAGGCAAAACAACTACCATTAGAATGCTTCTTGGGATGATAAAAGCAACTTCTGGGAATGCATATCTTTACGGTAAAAAGGTTGATTCAAAAGATTTGGACTTGTGGAGAAAAATTGGATATCTTGTTGAAGTTCCATATTCATATCCGGAACTTACGGTAAACGAAAATTTGGAAATAATAAAACGTCTTAGGCGAATAGATAATCCACATGCTGTTGATGAAGTGATGGAAAAACTTAAACTTGACATTTACAAGGACCGTAAAGCAAGTAAGCTTTCTCTTGGAAATGCGCAGAGACTTGGCCTTGCTAAAGCACTAATCCATAAACCTGATATATTGTTATTGGATGAGCCTTCGAATGGACTCGACCCCGCAGGAATTGTTGAAATGCGTGAATTATTCATGGACCTTACACAGAATCATGGAGTTACAATATTTATTTCAAGCCATATTCTTGGAGAGGTTTCGAAGTTGGCGAATCGAATAGGCATAATTCACAATGGTATTTTAATGAAAGAGATAGATACAGATAAAATAGATATACTGCGAAAGAAGACACTATTAGTGAACACAAATAACAATGAATTTGCACGATTTATCCTAATTGGAGATGGTTATACTGTGGAAGATGACACTGAAGGGAATTTGGTGATACTTGATGTCAGAGCGAATGAAAAGCCTGATGCAGTGTCGGAACTGCTGGCAATGAAAGGCTGTTATCCAACGATGCTGATGGAACATAAAGAGGATCTAGAGTCTTATTTTTTCGGAGTGATTGCAAATGACGGAGGTTTGGCGATATGAATAACTTGCTAGTAGCATTCAATGTTGAATGGATTAAAATAATCAAATCTAAAGTTCTTTGGATTGTAATGGTTTTTTTTATATTTATACCTGCAATGATGGGAGTATTGATGCTTTTTGTAAAATATCCTGATATTGCAAGCAAAATGGGTATAATCGCATCTACAAAAGCTGAAATGATAGGCGATGCAGACTGGCCGACGATGTTCACGTTGATGGGCCAAATAATCTCGGTAGGTGGTTTTTTCGGTTTCGGATTCATTACAAGCTGGGTGTTTGGGCGTGAATATTCCGAAAGGACGCTAAAGGATTTGCTCGCTCTTCCTATATCCCGTACGACAATTGTGCTTGCTAAATTTTTAGTAATTTTAATATTTTCTATCACTCTTTCTATTTTAATGTTCACTACCAGTATAGTCGTTGGCAAATTCGTAGGCCTTGGAGAATTGACTTTAAATATAATGATTGTTGAATTCTCAAGATTTGAGATTTCATCGTTGCTCTTAATCGCTCTTTGCACACCTGTTGCTTTTTTTGCAAATGTGGGGAGAGGGTACATGCTTCCACTTGGATCTTTGATTATATTAGTTGTATTAGCTCAATTTATTGGAGTATTTGGACTTGCACCTTATTTCCCATGGGCGATTCCCGCATTATACCTCGAGGAGGCGGGTGGAATTGATGCTGGTCTTTCTATCACAAGCTACGTGATATTGTTTCTCACAAGTGCACTAGGATTTTACTTAACACTATATTGGTGGAATAAAGTGGATCAAACTTAAATAACAACAAAATGGTGTTGTCTTATTTACTATATGTCTTCATTTTTCTAACCATCTATATATTCCGTATGTTTACAATTCAGTATGACTAAATTTAAACGATTTGGTCATTTTTTATTATCCTTTGTGGGTCCAATATAAGACAGAATTGACCACAAAATGATAATTTAATCTGGGGTGAAGCTCAAAAAATGGGTAGACTGGATCACAAAGGCTGGGAAGGGTAGTTGGGTTAATAATCAGCCCGCTGATTGGTGGCCTGGATAAGTTCTGCCTGAGTTTTGTACCTGGAATGAACATTGTTCATTAACTCGCTTATTGACTTTAGCGGGTCATTTATGGGGATGGTGGGGCATGCGGGGGATTTATGGATTGATTGGGATGCTGCCATCCTAGAAAGAAAGTGGAATGACCCCCAAAAACCAAACCAGATTTTAAGTTAGAGGGAAAAATGATAAACTAATTTAAAAGAAGTGAAATGAATATAAAAAAAACAAATTACAAGGTTGAGCAGATAATAGTACATCTCAGAGAAGTTGAGGTTCTTTGTGGCCAAGGGAAAACCATCGGAGAGGCAGCAAGACAAATAGGAGTAACGGAGCAGATCTACTACCGCTGGAGAAAGCAATATTAGTTGCCGCATAGGCTAACTTGGAATTTGAAGTATAAATTGGGGGCAGACCATTCCCAATTCTATATGAGGTTTATTTATTGTGGTAGTGGTTTCTAAGAAATTTATCATCATAACAAAACTCAAATAATTTTATACGAAAGGATGCTTGTTTATGGTAATATATAGAAAAAGGAACCTAGAAACTTCGTAACTCTGAAGAAATTGAATTAAAAATCAGGTTAACGCAGAATTTAGGGACAATATATCTCTGTTATATTAGATGACAGGGAACTGGTTTTATTGAAGGAAGAAGGCTTCGGAGTTTCCTTCATTGATTCAAATAAAAGGACACTGATTCCATTACGAAAGCATATGGAATCAATCGGTGCAGTCGTTAGTTATGATGTAAGCAGCAGAGTGGTTAAGGTAATCAAAAATGATATTACAGTAAAGGTTGCCGTAGGGGACAACGTGATTGATATAAATGGGAAAAAGGTCACAATGGATACGAAGGCCATTATAAAGGATGGCAGGACTTATATTCCTCTGCGTGCAATTTTCTCGGCATTTGGATATGATGAGAAGTGGCATGGGAGTAGTCATACCGTATATATTCCTGGGCAATTATAAGAGGGCAAACGACCATGAAAACTTGGGGATTAGATTAAAATGCATGTTTGAATCATTAGGTTTTAGTGATGTAGGTAATGGTTTGGGTTATTATAAAATACACTTCCAAAATCTTTTACAAAGGTAGAGGACCAACTTTCAGGTAATTCAATCCCATACACTTTAAATTTATGTTAGAATTAATATTATAATAAAACTTATAATATTTTGATTTTTCCCTCGAACTAAAATAATTGAAAGATAAAGATTCCTGGAGGCAGCAAAATGGGGCTTCAAATTGAACATGTAAACAAAAGTTATGGCGATAAAAAAGTAGTGAACGACCTGTCTTTTAGCATCAATGAGCCTGGTGTTTTTGGCCTGCTTGGGACAAACGGAGCGGGGAAGACAACAACAATTCGTATGATTTTAGGCATTTTAGAAAAGGACGGCGGCAGAGCTGATTGGAATAGCAAAGAGATAACCAGAGAAAATGTTCGCTTTGGCTATTTGCCGGAGGAACGCGGGTTATACCCAAAGGCAAAGATTAGTGACCAGTTACTTTATTTTGCAAAGCTCAGAGGGATGAGCAGTAAAGATGCCAAAGCTTCTTTAGGGTACTGGCTCGATAGGTTAAAAGTCAGTGAATATGCACAAAAATCGGCAGAGAAGCTTTCAAAAGGCAATCAACAAAAAATTCAACTTATTTCCGCAATCATACACAATCCTGTGTTGATCATTCTTGATGAACCTTTTAGTGGTTTGGATCCTGTAAACATTGACCTTTTCAAATCGGTGATGAAGGAATTGCTTGAAAAAGAAAAATATATTATTATGGCAAGCCACCAAATGCAGGCTATTGAAGAATACTGCAGAGAAATACTGATATTGGACGAAGGGAAAACAATATTAAGTGGCAATCTAAAAGAGATAAAACATAGCTATGGAAGAACTAATTTATTTATTGACTGTGACGGTGATATTGCTGACTTTGCAAGGGAAGAGGGTATAGATAAAATCACATCTACCGCTTCAGGCTTTGGACTTAAAATATCAGCCGATAATCAGGCATATAGGCTATTGGACAAAGTCATCAAGGCTGGGCTAAGGCTTGACAAGTTTGAAATTCGAGAGCCGTCGCTGCATGAAATATTTGTTGAATTGGCAGGTGAATATAAATGAGAGAATTCTTAATCGTTCTTGCTTATACATTCAGCGAGAATATCCGCAAAAAGACATTTATTGTGTCTATAATTATCACACTGATATTAACTGTTGCGATGATGATCATACCTGGACTGATAACCAATTCTCCAGGATCAGGTACGCCGGACGACAATGATCAAAAGAACCATTCGACTGTAATCCAAAATTTTTATGTTGTTGACACTATAGATATGTTAAAGAACGATACCGGGTTTTTAAGCAAGACCTTTACGGATTATAATTTTAAAATGAAAACTTCAAGCGATGTCATTTCATTAATTGACCGTATCAAGGCGGATGAAAATACATTCCTACTAGTATTGGGTGAGAGGGAAGGAAAGCCTACCTTTGAATACTATTTTATGAGTTATGAAGCAGGCCCGGATTTTAATATCCTGGAGCAGAAATTAAAAGATAAATATGCTTCCAATATTCTTGATTCAGCTGGAGTGGATGCAAGTATCGCAGCAAAAGTTACATCAATACCTGACGTTTCTTTGAATGAACTCGGAAAAGGCCAATTAAAGAGTAGGATCTCAAGCATGTTAATAATGTTTATATTAATTATTGCTATTTACTATTTCGGTTATGGTGTGGCAATGTCAGTGGCATCTGAAAAAACATCGAGGGTAATGGAAACACTTATTACTTCGACAAGGCCCTCTCGCATAATAATGGGGAAAACTGTTGCAATGGGACTTTTGGGACTTTCGCAGATGGTACTGATCTTTTTAGTCGCTGTAATCACCTATAAGCTTTTCTTCCCTAAAAACTTTAGAATATTTGGACAAAGCATCGATTTTGCTGCTTTTTCACCACTGGTCATTGTAATGATCATGTTATATTTTGTTTTGGGCTATTTTCTTTATGCAATGCTCTATGCAGTTGCTGGTGCTTCTGTCAGCAAGTCAGAGGATATAAACACATCAATCATGCCTATTTCAATGCTATCAATACTTGCATTCTATATTGCTTATGTCCCGGCTATAATGCCAAACAGTGGCAATATAACTACTGTAACGTCAATTATTCCATTCACATCGCCGTTTTCCATGCCAGGCAGATTATTGATGTCTAACGTGTCATCCTTGGAACTTACAGCTTCAATCACCCTATTGATTGCAACTATTGTGCTGTTCTCCTGGGTGTCGATCAAAATATATTCTGCCGCTATTTTAAACTATGGCAACAGGCTTAAACTTTCGGATTTTATTGAAATGACGAAAAGTAAACATTAAGAAGTTGGAAGGAAAATAAGATAAGGATATACTTGAAGTTTAGGTCGTAACATAAAAGGGAGGGGTTTTATATGAATTTAAAAATAAGAGAGGCGATTGCAAATGATTATCTTGATATTAAAAATCTTGTTTTAGAAGTACATAATTTACAGTTGAAAATAGACCGGATGTTTATTCGGAAGTTGATAATCCTTTGCTAAAAGAGCAATTTGAAAATTTACTAAACAGCAATGACACAAAATTGTTTGTAGTTGAAAATACAGATAATGAAGAATTATTAGCATTTAGTGTTGTGCAAATTATGACTCAGAGTAACATTCAGTTACTTATTCCATGTAAATTTACTTTTATAGATAGAAGAAGGAACCTAGAATCTTCGTAACTCTGAAGAAATTGAATTAAAAATCAGGTTAACGCAGAATTTAGGTAATATTTTATTAATGAATTGCCTGATACAATAAACTAATTAACGGAGGGTAAGAATAGTGTTTAATAATGATTATTTTATGAGGGAAATGGAAAAAATATCCTTATTTTTAGCCAATGCATTATCACAGAAGGATATAGCAATAATTGATATTATTGACGAACAAGGCAATATTCTGGAGGAAAATTTACTGCGTTATGAGCTTTCAAAGATGGTTCAAGAACACAGGATTAATGATGCTGAGAATTATTTGTTTGATAAAATGGAGGGAAATCCAACGCCTGAATATTTGAAAATTGCCATTGATTTTTATTCTAAACTTGAGAAACTGAGTGATTCATATTTAGTTGAGTGCGGATTCGAAAGAGAAGAAATCCTGGATGGGTTGAAAGCTATTAATAAGATATATAAAATGAATGAATAATTCAGAAACAACAAGGTGAATAACCCATTAATGAACATAATTTTAAATCTTAAACGTGGTGCTAGTAGAAACAATAACGATTAACGCAATATTGCTATTGAGCAATAACAAAAGATAAGGCTAAGATTTGATCCATTCAAGACTTTTGAAAGATGCCCAAGTGATCAATGATGGCATTTCTCATTATTATCATTTGCGGGTCCAATATTAGAGCGAATTGGCCACAAAAGGATAATTTGATCTAACAATAAGCACCATTCTTGGTGCCTTCTGCTATGCAGCAAGTTTTACTATTTATTCCTTCTTATTACTACGCGGAAATATACGCCTTTTATTAAACAGCATACTGTATTTGATTTGTTGGAAAAGAAACCGATTAGGTTAGATTACGGAGCCTCTATATTATTAGCTTGCCTCTTTAGAGACGGGGTTTTATTGTAACTATTGTTGAGGAAGTGGTGGATGTGAGGGCAACTACTTTAATTTCACCTTGTTTAAGTGATATATCTAAGCCTGGATGTATTGACAAAGTTGAGTTCAAATGGTATTATGTGAATGTATTCATGAATTAGTTCATATAATTTAGACAAGGAGGATTATTATGAAAATTAGAGAGCAAAAACGAAAAATGTATAAGGATAAAATTTTGTCCGCCGCAAGAGAAGTGTTCTCGGAAAACGGATTTGAAAACACGACAATTGAACAGATAGCAGAAAGAGCGGGAGTAGGGATGGGCACCACATATAACTATTTCAAATCAAAAGAAGCGCTTTTTATTATGTCCACAGCCGAAGAAATAATGGCAATTCCACCAAGCGGTTTTGATAATGATGATTCGGATAATAGTGATGCGACCGAAATTGTTTCTAAAAATATATTGAAGCCACTTAAAAAAATCAAATTTATCGACAAGAAAATTTGGCAGATAGCTTATCCGATTCTATTTAACACTTTGAAATCCGGAAAAATAAAAATTACAGAATTATTTAAAGCAGATTACAAAATGATGGATGATGTTGCTAGACTGCTGAACGAGTTGATAGCCAAACAAAAACTTCCACATGATTTAGATATTGATACTGCTGTTGAGGTTATTTTTGGAGCACTTTTCTTCCAAATGACATTGTATATTTACATGGATGATTATACGTTTGAGCAGATGTGCGACAAAGTAACAGAAGATATCAATTTTATATTGGGAGGCAAAAATATAGCGAAACAAATTACATAAAATGGTGAGGCAGTAGATTTGCTTTTCTTTTTAGCGTTAATGTTACCTGAGATGTTGGGGCAGCATACGCAATAGGGCTTGTATAAATTATTATTAAGGAGGTTTAGCAATGAAGGAATGTTTGGAAGAAAGCTGCACTTGGAAAGACGTGGAACAATGTAAAGGGTGTGGTATTCAAGGTGAATTAAATTGCCGATGGAATTCGGGTGACTTGCTCGTTTTCTTTGTATTGGCATTTCCAGGAATGCTTGGTGCGTTGGCAGGAGCCATAATGATTGGGATGTCGCAAGGGTCATGGTGGCCCTTGATTGGATATATTCTGTTCTTCCTAATAGTGATGGGGATTGGTGAAATCAGGTTCCTATGCAGTCATTGCCCATATTATGCAGAGAAAGGGAAGATTCTGCACTGCTTGGCTAATCATGGGGCTCTGAAAATTTGGCGCTATCATCCTGAACCAATGAACCGCCTGGAAAAAGCATTGATGGTTATTTTTTTATGGTTATATATTTTATTGCCAATGGTTATTCTTGTATATAATATCGCATATTTTTACTTGAATGCGTATGGAAATATGGTTCTTGTTTCTATTATTGGGCTTACGGTAGTATCGGGATTATCACTGGTTGCTTTTGTGGTGGTCCTAGAAAAGCATATATGTTCCGTCTGCGTAAATTTTTCCTGCCCCTTTAATCATGTTGATAAGGCAGTTGTAGATGCCTATCTGATGAAAAATCCTGTTATGAAAAAGGCCTGGGAAGAAAAAGGATACCAACTTGGATTTACCTCTCCTGTTGATAACACAGGAAATTCCTTATGAGTGTAATGTGCATTTGTTCCGAGAATGGGACATAGGAGATACAGGCTTATGAAGGATATAGACAGACTTTGGATCCGGATTTTCTGGTTTTTAGGCGGTGGCAATACGCTGCTGATCATATGTGAAATTCAGGATTACCTTTCTGGGCTCAAAGTGTGAGAACATTTTGAACGTGGCGATGATATTGTCATGCTTGAAGGTTAGATTGTGATGTATTTATGCGGTAAACCCATAGTAGGAGTTGGTTGCAACCGGAGCAGAGCTCAAACTTTGCGGCTATTGAACGAAAAGGTTTTGCTATCAGGATTCCTAAATCCAAAGATCCGTCAAATAAGATTCATAAAGCAATTCAATATATGAAGACGCTGAACAAAAAGCAAAAGAGTATGCAGCAAAATTAGACCAATGGGATGGTCCTCAAAGAGCTGCTGATATACTCACTAAAATGTTTGGGGATTAACTATTGAGACCAACACTTACCTTTTTACAATATCGTAAGTCATTAAAAGTAACTAATTATAACGTTTTTCTTTGTTATCCTTTGCGGGCCCAATATTAGACAGAAGTGATTTACATTTGCTTTGGCTCGGATTATATAAAAAGGGGAAGATTTCAAACATCATAGGGTGATACTAAACAAAAACAATAGAATTAGACTTTGTATTCAGTAAGCAGACTTGGCAGGCGACAGGTCCCATTTTCACAAAAATGAACTGTCGGTAATTGGTCGATGCATTTATCTTTGTCGATGATAATCATGTGAATATCATTTTTATGCAATGAATTGAGTCTTTTGGCTGAATACTCTTTTACAATTTTCTTTTTCGTCTCAAAATCCTTCACATAAATCTTCAATTCCTTTACTCCGGTCTGGAGACTCCTTATTACGCCCATAAAGAAGCTTGCATGAATTTTATATCTGTTCAAATCGCTGCTGAAGAATGTAATCATTTCATCCAGATATTTTTTGTAAATCGTATCTTCAGTTAATCGAAAGGCTTGCAAAAAATTGCTGGCCATCAGGGAATTGCCAGAAGGAATGGCCCCGTCATAAAGGTCCTTTGGATTTAAAATAAGATCATTTGCATTCTGTTCCCCAACAAAAAAACCGCCGTTTTCATTGTCCCAAAACTTTTTAATGGCCAGGTCAATCAAATTAAGGCCTTTTTCAAGATAATAGTCATTCTGGGTTACGGTGTGAAGTTTTAGAAGTCCACGGATGCAGGCACTGTAATCGTCAATGGTTCCATTGATATTACCAGCATTGTTTCTCACACTGACAAGTAAACTGTCGTTTTTCATCATCTTCTCTTCAACATAATTTTCCGCGCCGACAGCCATTTGAAGGGCTTCTTTATCTTCAAAAACCTCATACATGGAGGCCAGCCCAAAGATGGCGAAGCCATTGCTCATGGAGAGTATTTTATCATCAAGGGCAGGTTTAATTCTTTGATTCCTATACTGTAACAACTTGTTTCGAAGTACTTTTATTTCAGGTGAATTAATTGTGTCTAACTTTCCATGCAGCAGATTTATAATGGTAAATCCCTCAAAGTTACCTTTCTCAGAAACACCGTACAGATGACAAAATAGGTTCCCATCATCAGCCCCTAATAATTGAAGAATTTCTTCTTTTGTGAATCTGTAATATTTCCCTTCAATTCCCTCTGAATCTGCATCATATGCAGAATAAAACCCGCCTGAATCGTGAGCCAGTTCATTTTTCATAAAAGTTTTTATCTCCGTTGCTGCTGTTTTAAAGCTTTCGTTGGAGGAAACTTCATACGCCTTGCAAAGGACATCGAGTAGCGGTGCATTATCATAGAGCATTTTTTCGAAATGTGGAATAAGCCAATGTTCATCAACTGAATATCTGGAAAACCCGCCACCAATATGGTCGTAAATTCCGCCTTTTATCATTTGTTCAATGGTTTTTAGCCCCATTTTAATTAATAATTCATCTTCTGATTCAAGCAAATAAACGAGTTGATGGGGTGCCGGGAACTTAGGAGCCTTCGAAAAACCACCATTAAAAGGATCAAATTCTTCTTTAAAATTCAAGGCGACATCCTCTATGATGCCGGGATTTAAGACACCGATAATATTGCTTTCAGATTTTTTCAGATTTTTAATTATTTCAAAGGATTTTTCAGTAATAACTAAAGGGTGCTCTCTAAAAAGATCACTTAGCTGAGTCGCGGTTTCGATTAATCCTAACTTGTTCATATAGTTATGCTTAGGGAAATAAGTACCTGCATAAACAGGGAGTCTGTCGGGTGTCAGCCATACATTCAGAGGCCATCCACCTGAACCGGTCATTGCCTGACAAGCCTTCATATAAATGGCATCCAGATCTTTCCGCTCTTCCCGGTCAACCTTGATGCAGACATAATTCGCATTTAATACCGCAGCGACCTCCTGGTCCTCAAAAGATTCGGTTTCCATTACATGACACCAGTGGCAGGCGTGGTAACCGATGGAAAGAAATATGAGTTTGTTTTCATCTTTGGATTTTTGTAATGCTTCTTCTCTCCACGGGTACCAGTTCACGGGATTATATGCATGGGCAAGAAGGTAAGGGGAAGATTCGTTAATTAAATGATTTGATATTCTATTTGAGTTGGTCATAGGATTAGTTCCTTTCTGTAATAGGTTTTTATATTTATAAATCAATTATGCAACAAACAAGAAAGATTACAAGTTAATTGACAATATTTCTAGTTTAACAATTTCATATATACAGTACCTACAAGAACAGAGAAATCTGCTCTGCGCTTTTATCATATGTGCTTGATTTCTTACTTACAGGATGATACATTTAACTTAATATGAACGTCCAAAGACTACAAAATGAAAATAAAGGGAGAACGATATGGTAAAGAGTGTTTTTTTTGATTTGAATGAAACTTTAACAAATACTGAATTATTAGGATTAAACTTTAAAAAGTATTTTAATGATGAATCAGCAGCGAAATATTGGTTTGCTAAACTTTTACATACATCCGTGATTATGGGATCTATGGAAGCCTACAAAAATTTTGGCATATTAGGTAAACATGTCTTGGATTCTGTTGCTTTAGAATATAATATTGACTTAGGTGATGATGCAAAAATGGAAATCCTTTCCTCATTTAAAGCATTGCCGCCATATGATGATGTTATAAAGGCTATGAAAATTTTACGAGATAATGGCATTAAAGTCATAGTTGTATCGAATTCTTCTTTAGAGATGATAGGACAACAACTAGAGAATGCCGGGATTATTGACCTCGTGGATAAATATTATTCTGTTGATATTGTAAGCAGATATAAACCTTTTAAAGAAATATATGCTTATGTTGCAAATCAAGAGTCAATAAAGCCTGAAGAAGCATTTATGATTGCTTGTCATGATTGGGATTTGTTCGGAGCAAAAAAAGCCGGTTTAAAAACTGCATATATCAAAAGAAAAAATACCTTGTATAACCCGTTTTATGAACAGCCAGATATTCAAAGCGGCAGTTTAATAGAAATAGCAAATTCCATAATAAATAATATTATGTGAATGTAGTTGCTAAAATGGACAAAGTTCACATGGTAAAGCAATATATGTAATAAAGACCATAAAAGGGAAAAGGAAAAAGGGATTACACTTGTCGATTTTTTTTTATAATATATACTATTCTTAAGTTGCAGAACATTTAATGATAACAACCTAAAGAAGAAAGGGTGGTTCGTAATGAAGAATACATTTGATTTAATAGTGATTGGAGCTGGAGCCGCAGGAATGGGCGCAGCAATGAAATGCAAAAAAGGAGGCTTGGATGTCGCTATAGTAGATTCAAGACCTTTTGGCGGAACCTGCGCACTTCGAGGATGCGATCCTAAAAAAATTCTAGTCGGAGCTGCAGAGCTGATGGATTGGAATCAGCGAATGAAAGGCAAGGGCTTTGGTGCTGCCGGTGAAATCAACTGGACAGATTTAATGGCCTTTAAACGTACTTTTACTGAGGGTGTTCCTGAGAATCGAGAGAAATCTCTTCAGGAGGCAGGAATAACCATATTACACGGACACGCTAAATTTATTGAAGAAAATAAAATTCAGGTAGATGACCAGATTTATGAAGCAAAATATATTGTTATTGCAACGGGGTCTATGCCGATTCCCTTATCGTTTAAGGGCAATGAGCATGTGATTGACAGTGAAGCATTTCTTGAGCTTGAAAAACTGCCGGAGAAAATAGTGTTTGTCGGAGGAGGCTTTATCGCCTTTGAATTTGCGCATATTGCTGCTAGAACTGGTGCCGAAGTTCATATTATTGAAACGCAGGACAAACCTCTTGCCAATTTTGATCAGGACATTGTTAAGATGCTGCTGGAAAAATCAAAAGAAATTGGGATTCGGGTGCATACAGGGACAAGTGTCGATTCTGTAGAAAAAATTAAAGAGGGCTATACTGTTAAATGTGTGGAAAATAATGAGAAAGTTGAAATCAGTGGCGGACTGGTCGTGAATGGAGCGGGAAGAATCGCTAATATTGCAGGATTGGATCTGGAAGCAGGAAAAGTTGAGCATATCAACAAAGGTGTTATTGTGAATGAGTATTTGCAGAACATCAGTAATTTCTCTGTCTATGCTACAGGAGATGCAGTGATTTCTCATGGACTTCCTTTAACGCCAATCGCTGTCAATGAGGGGAAAATGGCCGCTGCCAACATACTGAAAGGCAATGTAGTCACACCTGATTATAAGGTATTGCCGACGGTTGTGTTTACTGTTCCTAAAATTGGATCAGTTGGATTGACAGAAGCCCAGGTCATTCAAAAGGATTACATCTATGAAATTATTAAAGTTGACATGTCTGACTGGTATACATATAAAAGAACCAATGATTCCTTTGCAATGGCAAAGGTAATTGTGGATAAGGAAACGGATTTGATTTTAGGGGCACATATCATGGGCAGTTATGCTGATGAACTGATCAATCATTTTGCACTGGCAATTCAATACAGCATATCTACAAAGGAAATGAAACGTATGATATATGCCTATCCTTCCGCTGCTTCCGATATTGGTTATATGTTGCCGTAAGAATGAACAGGTAGAGCGTATTATACTGATGATTGGAGGAAAACAAGATGAAAATTGAAAAATTGACCATATTATGGACAACTGACAATGAAGAAACTGCATTAAATATGATTTTGATGTATACGCTGAAGGCAAACGTTAATAAATGGTGGAAGGAATGCAATCTGATTACATGGGGACTATCAAACAAACTGCTGTGCCAGAGCCTGGAGGTGCAGGTCCTTATTAAACAGATTATGGATGCGGGTGTGAAAGTGTACGCATGTAGAAGATGCGCAGAAGGATATGGACTGGTGGATCAAATTGAAGGTATGGGTATTGAAGTGAAACTGATGGGTGAGCCGTTGACAACATATCTGCAAGATGACAGTTACAGAGTTTTGTCGATATAAATCACGCAGTCTATGAATTCTGATTCACACTCTCGAATATTTTAGTTTGTATTCCTTTAACTCGTCTGACGAACTGGATCAAGGAATCTATGCCCTAGCATTACAATTAAGTTTGACTAGGACAATAAAGAGTGTTACACTAACCGCTGTACTGTTAAAAATATCTTGGGTCAAAAATAGGTTGCCTGACCAAGTATGAAATTTCAGATAGAGAGCATATTTTCAAGAAAGAGGAGGTATTTTGGATGATTAGGGTAAAAGATGTGACAAAAGTATACCCGGATGGATCTAAAGCTTTGGATAATATTTCTTTCAACATCGAAGAAGGGGAGCTGCTTGTACTTATTGGGCCAAGTGGCTGTGGAAAATCGACTACGCTGAAAATGATTAACAGATTGATTGAGCCAACCAAGGGAGAAATCTGGATAGACAATAATGATATCAGTAAGGAGAACCCGGTTGAGCTACGCCGCAATATTGGGTATGTTATTCAGCATATTGGACTCCTGACTCATATGACAATCGGCCAAAATGTAGCATTGGTGCCGAAACTTAAGAAAATGGACCCCAAAATCTACAAGCAACGAGTGAATGAACTCTTAGCTATGGTCGGACTTGATCCGGATATATACCGGGAACGTTATCCCGCAGAATTAAGCGGTGGTCAACAACAAAGGGTTGGAGTAATTCGTGCTCTTGCTGCAGAACCACCCATCATACTAATGGATGAGCCATTCGGTGCTTTAGATCCAATCAGCCGCGATCAGCTTCAGGATGAGCTGGTCAAGTTGCAACAGGAAATTAAAAAAACCATTGTCTTTGTTACCCACGACATGGATGAAGCACTTAAACTCGCTGACTGCATTTGCATTATGGAAAAGGGTAAGATAATACAACTAGACACCCCCGACCAAATCTTAAGGCACCCAGCCAATGATTTTGTGCGCACCTTCATAGGGGAAGACAGGCTCAATGCCGCCGGAATTCTGCCAGAGGTGGAAGATGTTATGGTTAGGCCTATAACAGCCAGACCTGACCGCGGTTTGGCAGCGGCAATTAAGATTATGTATAAGAATAAAGTAGACAGCTTGATTGTAACCGGACCGGATGATATTTATCTCGGCATTGCCAAAGCGTGGAGTGTCCAACAACATTATCGAGATGAAAAGTTGACTCTCAAAGATATTATGGTGAAGGATGCTCCTGTAATTCAAAGAGACAAGTCATTGGAAGAGGCCATAGATATTATCAGTAAAAATAACGTATCTATTCTGCCAGTGCTCAGTGCTGAAGGAAAACTAGTAGGTCTTATTACCAGAGCCAGTTTAGTTGATGTGATGGCAAATAAATATGGAGATCAAAAAATGGATTCCTAGAAAGGAGAGAAAACATGGGATTATATGAAGTTGTTTTAGCCCGTTGGCCGGATATCGTCAAAGGTTTTACTCAACATGTTGAGTTGACTTTAGTAGCCTTGTTCTTCTCAATTATCATCGCTTTCCCCTTAGGAATTATACTGACCCGTCATCGTAAAATAGCAGGGTCGGTCATTGGGGTGACTTCAGTAGCACAGACAATTCCCAGCCTTGCCCTGTTGGGCGTTATGATTCCCCTGTTGGGCATTGGATTTGTTCCTGCTATTGTGGCATTAACAATTTATGGCTTATTACCCATCGTTCGCAATACATATACGGGCATAGTGGGGGTAGACCAAGCTGCTGTTGAAGCAGGAATTGGCATGGGAATGACCCCAAATCAAGTCTTAATGATGGTGGAAATACCTCAATCTCTTTCAGTTATAATGGCAGGAATAAGAACATCAACAGTTCTTATTATAGGAGTTGCGACTCTTGCTGCCTTGATTGGAGCAGGAGGGTTGGGGGATATGATTTTCAGAGGGATTTCAATGTCAAGCAATGACTTGATTCTATCAGGTGCGATTCCGGCGGCACTATTGGCTTTGATTTTTGATTATATATTTAAATTGATTGAGATCAAGGTAACGCCCAGAGGCGGCAGAGCTAATTACTTAATCAAAGTGGAAAGATTAAATCGTTTTGTATATCAATAATTTATAGGAGGAGACTAACTATTAGAAGTCAATAGGTTTTAATAATAAAATTGGATATTATTTAATCGCTCAGCAAACAAGCCTTTCCAGAAGATGAAAAAGGAAAATTGCTAATAAAAATAAGTGACCACTAC
>Ga0209386_1000451_pt1 | contig 20643 bp, 16 predicted proteins | sample NGEPertwo_FD_184510 | JGI IMG/M metagenome (GOLD analysis project Ga0209386, IMG submission 184510) | Arctic peat soil microbial communities from the Barrow Environmental Observatory site, Barrow, Alaska, USA - NGEE Permafrost154B-two... | ecosystem: Environmental > Terrestrial > Soil > Wetlands...
CCTAGATAGGATTTCGCTTCTACCAGATAGACCTCGCTTCCTGCTTCGGATGCTTCCACAGCGGCTGTTACTCCGCTTATTCCCCCTCCGACCACTAGAATACTCTTATATGCCATCCTGCTACCTCCCTTATATGTCGATAGACTCTCGGTATTTACCGAGTCAGTTGGGACAAGGATTTCCCTGAACCACCTTATAGCATTCCTTCTACTATAATAGTAAAAGGATAGTTGCTTTCAATCGAGATAAACTGAAAATGTTATAAAATAAACCTTCTTGATATTTGTGAAGTAAGGCACACTCTTTATTAACAGGAAATGATTTTTTTCACATACGCAAACAATAAACCTTTTTGTAATAAATAGTCTAAAACTAACATGAGATATTGCAGAAACAATTTCATATACAACTTCTTACAATCTAAGACTAGCACTAAAGTCATAACGAGTCAATATGATCGTAATTAAGCTATCATATAACCAAATCAATTGCAGCGAGAAAATTTGATGTAATATCAGGCCGTAATTACACTAATTTTATTACGATCGGACCTATTTTCAAAGGAAAATAAACACGATCGCCTATAAAATCGTCCAACCTTAGGTAGGCAAAGTTAATCAAAGGCCACCTCTGCATGGGTAGGGGTTACTATGAACGTAATTGTCACTCGCTTAATGAGACATCTTGACCTAATTTTCATCCACTATCATCAACCATAGTAATTACTAATTAAGAGCACTGAAATCCTTATATTGGAGTGATCTTCTGTTCACCGGCGCTTAAGGAGATCAGCGCTCAATGGTACAATAACAATATCCCTTTAGGCATATGAAAGAAAATAACAAGTCAAATATGCCTTGGATAGTTTGCGTCAGACAAGGAGGTATGTCTCCAGAGGCCCGATGACAGAGGCCAGAGATCAGAAAAGAATACCCCAATCTGATACCATCCGGTTTCTGACCTCTGACTTCTGGGTTTAGGTGAACATGCCGACGCAGTATGACACAAAATAGACAGGCATACTGACTGGTTATTTTCCTGAAGGTGCCTTATAGTTAAGCATTTTATGAATATAGTTTAATCAATGCCTGGGTTCCACTGTTTTCTTCGCCTTGGTCTGCAAGCTTATCATACAATGATTTAGCCAAATCTAAACCCGGTGTAAGTAGGCCCATTGCTTGAGCGGAATCCAAAGCAATCGTCATATCCTTGATAAAGTGCTTAACGTAGAAACCTGGAGCAAAATTATTGGCTAACATGCGTGGAGCCAAGTTAGTTAATGAAAAACTCCCAGCAGCGCCTGATTCAATACTTTTTAGAACCATTTCCGGATTTAACCCAGCCTTTTTCGCATAGGCCATTGCTTCACATACCCCGATCATAGTCGAGGCAATCGCGATCTGATTGCACATTTTAGTGTATTGACCGGCCCCAGCTTTGCCTTGTAAAATGATGTTTTTCCCCACGATGTTAAAAATTGGATTCAGCGCTTCAAATACATCCTCGTCTCCACCGACCATTATAGCCAAACGAGCTTCTTGTGCACCCACATCTCCACCTGAAACAGGAGCATCTAAGGCATACATCCCTTTAGTAAGTGCCTGATCATAGATTTTTATAGCCAAGGCGGGAGCTGAGGTTGTCATATCAATTAAATAACTTCCCCTCTTAGCATGGTAAATGATTCCTTCTTTTCCTAAGTACACTTCTTCGACATCTTTGGGATAGCCGACCATGGTGATGATCACCTTACTTCGAGCAGCTAACTCCGCGACAGTATCTTGCCAAACCGCTCCCATTTGGATTAATTCTTGTGCTCTAGCTTTTGTGCGGTTAAAAACTAGTACTTCATAACCCGCCTTTAACAGATGACTAGCCATACTCTTGCCCATAACTCCAGTACCGACAAAACCTATGATCGCATTTTCTTTATTAAGTGTCATTACTATATAACTCCCCTTTCGACCCTGATAGGAAAAAGTAAGTAATAATCTTCCATTCACAGATAGACAGACAGAATTATATGAATCCTGCCTGCCTGCCTGCCTGTCTATCTGTCGCCCAAATTATAAATTATTAGCTTTCCAAAGGCCATGAACATTACAATATTCTCTAACTTCTAAGATATCCTCTAATTTAACTGGAAATAATGCCTCAGGTGCTTGGTTTGGTGCTAGTTCAGCTCTAAGAACTTGACCCTTAGTCAAGACTTCAACAAATACGATGTAATGTTTTTCCTCCATTGGGTGAGCGACACTACCTACTTTAATCATAACACCACCGTCTACCGCCTCAACCACGGGGACGTGCTTTTCAAGACTTGCATCCTTAGTGCCTGCCTCCAGTTTATTCATTGGTTTGTTACAGCAGACCAATGAAGATGCTCCAGTATTGACAACCTCAATAACATTTCCACAAATACTACATACATAGAGTTCTCTAAGGTTTGTCATAAATTATGCCTCCATTCATTTAGCTTAAGTAATAGTATTCCCCAAAAACCTGATATTCCCTTCTTATTAATATTTCTTTTTTGAGTTAACCAAACACAAATAGTTTCTTCCACGAATTGGTAAGTCCTCACGGTTCATTCCATCTCTTGAATAGAAAATTGTAGAGAAAATGTTAGTCTCTTGCTAATTAGTATATACTATACTCAGTTGTTGGTAAGGAGGAACATCACCTTATCGTGTTACAATCGTATAAAGGGAGACTGATCGTTACATGAATTTTGAACAAATTTACTATGCTAATAGCCCACACAAGGAACATTTCTTAGCACTTTTATCACAAAAAAAATCAAACGAGTCTGGCTACTATTCTGCCTACTACATACTTACTTCAACCAAGGAAATTTGGTCAGCAACGAAAAGACATACCACTCTAGACGAAATTAATTTCGCTAAAATATTGGAACAGGGGTTTGATAGTAAGTATAAAGCGCTCATTTTGCTGGCCCAGCATTTATATATGGCCAGTTCAAGCTTTGACTTGGATCGCGCCTTGGAAAGCTGGGATCAACCCAGTTACAGCGTAGCTTTACAAGCAATTAAGCTACGCTGGTCACTTTCGCGTGAAAGTATGGAGGACTTTTTAGAGTAAATGGTTAATAGTTAAGTCTTAAGAATAGTTCTCAACATATTAAAGCTGGTTGCTTCTAAGCGCAACCGGCTTTAATATGTTAGCTATAACAGCGGAGAAAACAAACGCGCACTTGATTCTTTAATACGGTTAGACAGGGGACGCAATTTGTATTCTTCCAACCTGAGTTCTTCACTATCGGCAAGATCCTGATGAAAGTCCTGTTCTAGACGCTCTGCAAAGCCACAATCATATATAAAGGCACTGATTTCAAAATTTAAGATGAAACTCCGTATATCAAAGTTAGTCGACCCTACTACTCCAATTTTGCTATCGAGGATCAAGACCTTCGAATGTAGAATACCCTTAGTATAACGATAGATTCGAACACCTGATTCTAGTAGCTCTTCAACATAGGAAAGAGACGCCCAATAAGTAATTTTGTGATCAGGGATCCCCATTAGAATGATTCTGACATCTAAGCCGCTCAGCGCAGCGGTTTTCAAAGCCATGACAGACCCTTCATCCGGAATAAAATAGGGAGTTTCAATATAAATTGTCTTTTCTGCACTCGTCAAGGCCACAAAGAAAATTTGCAACATGGATCCCCAATTTGAATCAGGACCAGTGGCTGCAATTTGTGTAAGTTGACTTCCTAACTGAAGTGGTTGAGGATAGTACTGCAGACCATTAATGTCCTCATGAGTTGCGACATTCCAATCATTTAAAAATACTGTTTGTAGTGAATTTACTGAATCTCCCTCTAGTTTAAGGAAAGTATCACGCCAAAATCCAATTTTCTTATTACGTGACAAGTATTCATCTCCGACATTTAAGCCTCCAATAAAGCCTATCCGGCCATCGATCACAACAATCTTGCGATGATTGCGCAGGTTAAGTCTCCTCGAAAAAAAAGGGAACTGGACAGGATAGAACCCTGCTGTCTCAACCCCAACATTCTTCAACTCTCCGAATCGTTTCGTTAAGGAACGATTTGCTAACCCATCCACGAGCACCCGTATCTTAACTCCTTCAGACGCTTTACGCATTAAAAGGTTAAGAATATCCCCACCAATCCCATCATCATGAAAAATATAATATTCCAAATGAATGTGATCCTTAGCTTTTTCTAGTTCCGAAAATAGTGCCCTGAACGTCTTCTTTCCATTAGTAAGCACTTCAGAGCGATTATTGAGGGTCATGGGCGCATCGGCATCGTTAAGCATAAGTCGTGCGAGCTTCTGATTCATGGGACTGTCTCCTGCTTGGTCCACATCTTCTGCGCTAGGTCTGACTTGTCTGTCCCTTAAAATTTCCTCGGTTTTTTCCAACTTCACTTGCTTGTGGCGAGACAGTTTGTGTTTCCGTACAACGCTTCCAAACAGGAGATAAAGCAGAGCACCTAAAACCGGCAAAACTCCTAATATCAAAAGCCAGATTGTGGTTTTCGTAGGGTCCCTGTTTTCCAGGAAAATAACAGATCCCAAAAAAACAAGTTGTGTGAAAGTGATCAAGAAGATTGTCGCGATGAAAATAGAAATAATCCTGGCCTCCTCTAAAAAACATCCTTTACCACTCTCTGCAAGTCACTAGCAGAACGGCACCGATAAACTTTCGTGCAATACTTTTGATACTCTATCATCACATTATCAGGCTCATTTAGCTCCTCAGATTCTAATGGATTAAGCCAAAAAACGTTGCGAACTTTACTAGAGATCTGTGCTATGTATTCTGTTTGGGCGGGGCGATAGTTATTCTTCCCATCTCCCAATATCACAACTGTAGCACGTGATGATAGGTTTCTAAGTTTGTCTTCAGCAAGTTCCCGAAATACAACACCATAATCTGTAAACCCAGAACTAGCCTTACGCCCCCAACTTTTGATTTCTTGTTTTACTCCGTCCAGATCATTGTCCCACACAAAATCCGATACATCCCACACAGAATCGATAAAAAAGAACACCCGTATTTTTCGGAAACGGACTCTTAGACAGGTCACCATATATATTAGAAACTCAACAAACGCTGCCATAGAATTTGATACATCACATAACACAACCAGCTCCGGCGCACGTGGAATTCTCTGACGGTAACTTAGATAAAATATATTTCCATCAGATTGAACACTTTTTTGAATAATCCGAGAAATGTCTATTGAACCTCGGCGACTAGTTTTCCAACGTGACCCTGGACTTAGCGCCAATTTACGCGCCCATTTTTGAATACTTGACTTTACAAGGTCTTTCTCCTCCTCTGTTAAAGTACTTAACGGTTTAATTAACCAATGCTGTCGTGCCAACGGTTCCCAACTATTTTCGTGGGTAACTTGTGCTGTCATTACCCGCTGCCGAATTTCCTGAATAAGAGATGACCGACTATCTTGATGTTTGTACCAGGTATCCTCTGAAAGCTGTCTTCGCTGATAGGCCAAATCATTGGAATTAATCCAAGTATAATAGTCCATTTCCACCAAAATTGTTTGTACTATTTCTTCAAACTCTAATCCATTAGAAATCATTTCCTCAAGACGGGAGAAAGAAACTAAATCAGTTATCTGTGAAGAACTTAAAATATTGCCTTTTACTGTAAGGCTAACTCCTCCACTTCCTCGTCCTGCTCCGTGTCCGCCTATCCCAAACCTGTCTTCAGTTTCTTCTAAGACAGTTTTTACTGTCCCTTCTCCCGTATAATCCTGAACGCTCGACTCTCGATTTTCTAAGAGGATTCTCCAGATCGTTTCAAAGATCGATGAATCTTGGGGCCGGTGTATGAATAGGGATTTCAAAATCTGTTTGTCCAATATATCAGGAAATCGTTCTAAACACACTTGGGCATTCAGTATATCTTGGGAAGAAATAGAGACCGATACCCGTCTTAGTGCATGAACTAACTTAATAAAATTCCATCCATCCATAGTCTCCATCCCTCGGCATTAGTTTAAATTACTAAACACTTACTTAAATCCTTGCTGTTAACGGCGCTGGGATGCCTCCACCTTCCAATTTTCAAGACGCTCTTCCAACTTAGCAATGTCCTTAGGATATTTCAATAGCACGCTGAGTGTACCCATAAGTTCACCGTAATTCAAGGTCTCTTTACGAAGTGTGTTTAAGGCACGTGCAAAATCGATTGTTTCAGATACACTCGGCAGTTTTTGTAGAGGTAACTTTCTTACTCTAGCAACGAACTCACAAACATCCTTCGCTAAGCGATCGGATAGCTCGGGCGCCTGCGACTTGAGAATTGAGATTTCTCGCTCTAACGTAGGATATGTTAAATAGATATGAATGCAGCGCCGTCTTAAGGCATCACTGAAGTCTCGGGTGTTATTGCTAGTTAAGATCACAATCGGTGATGTTTTTGAGACAATAGTTCCCAGCTCAGGAATAGTGACCTGACGTTCCGCAAGCAGCTCCAATAGAAAACTCTCGAATTCTTCATCACTTTTATCCATTTCATCAATAAGTAAGAGAACTGGTTCAGGAGATAGGATAGATTCGAGGAGCGGACGGGTGAGTAAAAACTCTTCAGAGAAGAGATCGACTTTAATCTCATTCCACTCTTCAGTTTTGGCCAGTTGTAAACGCAATAGTTGTTTAGCATAATTCCAATCATACAACGCCTTATTGAGATCAAGTCCTTCATAACACTGTAACCTAATTAGTCTACGTTTTTCCGTACGCGCAAGTGCTAACGCTAACTGGGTCTTTCCCACCCCCGCTGGTCCTTCTATAAGACAAGGTTTTTCCAACGCCAAAGAAAGAAACAACGTTGTCACTGATTCTTCATCGATAAGATAACCTTGTTCCTTTAGCTGTTGGGCTAAATCTAAAGGAGATGACTGCATAATAACCTCCTAAATGGTCATTCTTAAGAAATCTTACTTTTGCGGATTTCCTTCATTTTGTTATAGTATACTACGAAATGGCTCTGATAAAACTCAAAATAAGCATCATTCTCACTTTAGGACCCTTTTTTTCTTGAATCGACAATTTTGCCTTGGAGCATCTCCTTATGGTTAATGGTTATTTCAAACATGCTTTCCAACCTCTTTATATAGGGAAGCTCTCTTACGTTAACGATCGACATCGCAATTCCACTTTCTCCGGCCCTACCAGTTCTTCCAACTCGATGAAGATAAAGCTGTGGATCTTCGGGAAGATCGAGGTTAAAGATGTGGGTGATGCCTTTGATGTCTAGACCTCTAGCAGCCAAATCTGAGGCTACAAGTAAGCTGACCTTCCCATTTTTAAACTCATCCATCGCTTTTCTACGGTTCATTTTGCTCGCCCCGCCGTAGATACCTTCTGCTTCCAAACCATGAAATTTAAGTTGTTCCACCATTTTTTCAATTTCTTCACTTTTATTAATGAAGATTAAAGCTCGTGTTGGTATAAGCATACGAACTAGCTTTCTTAATACGTCAATCTTGTCTCTTTGTTCACCTAGAAAATACATATGTGAGATGGTCGGGGCAATCATGACCTTCTCCGTAACTCGAACAACTTGTGGATTTTTCAAAAGGTCCCCAGCCCGTTGTAAGGTACCAGCGGGTACAGTCGCAGAAAACAACAAGAGCTGTGTCCTACGTAGCATTGTCTTAATAACAGCTTTAACACTCTCTGAATTATTTTCATCAAGTAAGCGATCCGCCTCGTCAAGAACCATGGTCTTAATCGTTTGTGAGGAGATTTTTTTCTTATGGATAAGCTCTAAAATTCGACCGCTGGAGCCCACTATAATATGTTGTTTTTCCTTTAGCTTTTCTATCTGCCTCGTGATATTTACGTTCCCGATAATTGCTGTTGATGTGACTGCAAGACCAGAATTATTAGCCAAAATTTCAATTTCTCGCTGAATTTGGATAGTGAGTTCATGCGTGGGAGTCAGAATCATCGCTTGAGTTTCTCTTTTTAGAATATCAATCTTCTGAAAAATGGGCAGAAGATACGCCAATGTTTTACCTGTCCCTGTTTCTGATTGCCCAACAACATCTCTATTAGCTAGAATAAAAGGGATCGTTTGTACTTGAATCGCTGTCGGTTCCATGATCCCTTCCTGCATTAAAGCCGCTACTAAAGATTCTTCGAGTCCAAGCTGATTAAAGTTTGTAGTCATTGATAATCCATCCTAACTATAAATTGTGTAACTTTACTTCTTAAGCGCTTACTGAGATGCTTATCACACATTATATCCTTTTTCCTCGTTAAAAAGAAATTCCGTTCCTTTGAACTTATCTCATAATTGTGCTCCTAGTAGGTGATTTATTATGTAATCAAAATATTCAACACTTGACTTGCAATAGCTCTGTGATACCAAATTTGCAAGTCAAGGGGTATCCTTGAAGGTTATACTTTCTGATATAATAGAAAAGAAACCCATTCTTTAGCGGATTGGGTTTCTTTTTTATTCATTTTGACTATGCTTATCGTATGCCGAAAATTAGTGGGCTAAGACTCTTTCAATAATTTATATGCTCATCTTTAGTGAGAAAGCCACCCATACGGTCCTGGACATTGGACATCTTGCCCACAAAGAGTCAATTTTCAATATGACTTAAATAATATTTTATCTTATCTTATCTTATCTTATCTTATCTTATCTTATCTTATCTTATCTTAATTGAGCTTTTAGATTTTCTTTATCGTTCGAATAGTGCAATCGCTTGATTTCTTGCCCTCTATCCAACACAATTACTGATGGATCGGTTTTGACATCATACTTTTGGGCAATATTCTTCTTAGTAGCCATATCGATTTTCACGACTTTGTAGGGTTCCAATAGTTCTTGATTTACCTGTTCCAATAAAGTGCCAAACTCCAAACTTACATTATTCATGGCATTGAAAAAAAGCAAGAGAACTTTTTTGTCACTTTTGATAACATTCGTGCTAAATGCATTCAGTTCCTCAATATAGCGCTCGGCGGCAACTGCGGCCGCTGCCCCATCACCTGCAGCTGAAACAATTTGCCTTAAATATTTAACCCGATTGTCTCCAACCGCATATATCCCTTCGAGATCCGTTTCCATCAGCTCATTAGCGGGAATATAGCCTCTTGGGTCCATCCCAATGCCACTATCCTTGAGAAAATTAGTCATAGGAATCATTCCAACAAAGAAAAAAACACCCTGGCAAGCAAGTTCGCTTGAACGGCCAGTTTTTATGTTCTTGATTTTAACACCCTCGACATTAGTCTCACCCAGGACTTCTTCAATCGTGGAGTTCCATACAAACTCCATCTTTTTATTTTGGAAGGCCCTTTCCGCACTCACTTTATTGCAATCGAGAACGCCTTCATCATGGAGAACAATTACGGTGACTTTGCGAGCGAACTTGGTAATGTACATACCTTCTTCGATGGCTTGATCCCCGCTGCCAACGACAACAACGTCTTCTCCTTCAAAAAACTCGGCATCACAGGTTGCACAATACGCAACCCCACTGCCCCGAAGCCGCTTTTCACCAGGAATATTTAATAGTCTCGGCTCACTGCCACAAGCAATGATAACTGCCTTGGCCATGTATTCTTTCCCTTTTTTGGTACTGATGATTTTGTCATCCTGAGAAAAATTGACACTCACAACTTCATCTCGTGAAAATTCAACACCAAAGCAATCTGCGTGCTTTTTGAAGTCTTTCATAAGATCTGGTCCACTGATTTGGGCATAGCCCGGATAATTGACAATTTCTCGTGTAGTATTGACCAAGCCGCCAACGGCCCCTTTGTTGATAACCAAAGTTCTCAGCTTCGCTCTTCCCCCATAAATAGCTGCCGTGAGTCCTGCTGGTCCCCCACCGATAATGATTAAATCGTACGTCAGATCTCCCATTTTCGTAAATTACTTCCTCTCTGTAGAACGTTTTAATCATTACGACTCTAAAAGTTCCGCAATTTTTTCTATGACTTGGTCTTCGTCAATAGCACCCACTAGTCTTGCTCGATAGTCGCCCTCTTTAAAGAAAAGAATCTGAGGAACTCCTTTTAAGGAGAATCTTTGATACAAGTTTTTATCTACTTCTACATCCACGTAATAGAATCCAAACTTGTCTAGGTATTCAGGTTGAAGCTCCTCCAAAAGAGGAACGACTCCTTTACAAACGTGACAGTCTTTTCTGGAGAAAATAACGAGACATGCTTCCAAATCATCACCGATAACTTTTTCAAAACTATTTGCATTTAATTGTTTTAAGGACATATTTTCCACTCCTTTAAAATAGTTATAATCATTTTTGGGCAAGGATGATCAATCAGCGAGCATCTTATAGAAGTTGTTAAAGAATTTCCTTTTAATAAATATGAATAAAAGATTAAAGGCAGGCTATTCCACTAAATCAAGCTTAAGTGAATTAGCCTGCCTATTTTTATATTAGTATTCTTCGTCTAAAATCTGATAGATTGGAGCACCTTCGCACTGGGCAGGCATTCTTACACCTACTAATGCCGCAATAGTTGGTGCAACATCAACTTGTCTAATTGTCCTAGATGTTGTAAAGTTTTCTTTAATTCCTGTACCTGCTGCTATAAAAATTGGGGTAACAGTAGTATCGAAAGCACCATCTGTAGTGGATAACCCATCACCATGAAGACGGCTGAATCCCTCATCAACAGTGAAGAAGATATCACCACACTGCGGACCGTTTGCTCCTAATACAACAGCGTCTTTATTCCGCATTGCAATTCCTATAACACGATGTCCTGTTTTCGCATCTCTATAATTGTACAGATCAGAAATAAGTTTTCTTTCTAGATCATATTTCTCCGCTGGGTCAACAATGCCATGGGCATCGCGACCCTTTAAGTTGATATAAATATAGTTACTTCGAGTCTGAACAGCTGTTGTCTTTTCCCAATCTACTTCTTTCAGATTTTTACCTTTTTCATCTTTTTTCATAACAGTATAACCTAGTTCTTGCATTACTTGTACATTCATACCGCCATATTCACCAATTTGTGGTGGAAATTCTTCCCCTACCAGTATCCCATGGTCAGCTACAAGTAGCAGTGTCCATCCTTCATCTAACAGATGTAAGAATTCACCTATATATTTGTCTGTCTGAATGTAAAACTTCCGGATAAAGTTCTGGTTTACTTTAGCGTCAGTATGGCTCCAGCGCTCCAGATTTTTCGCTAAATGCCAAAACATATGACCTGCACAGTCAATATTATGCAAATGAGTAAATACTACCTGGAAATCCCGGTTTTTAATTAAATGATTTAAACTCTTTGCTTGCCATTGACTATACGAATCCCAGGCTGGTTCATAAACATTCTCAACTAGGTAAGCATCTTCTCCCCCAACCAAGCTTACAGGCTGAACTGGTCCAACATTTTCTACGATATCTTTTAGCAATTCTTTTGGATGCCATAATTTATCCTGGGCAATATCCAATGCATTACTGATCCACATTTTCACGGATGTACCATCCGGAGAAAGTTCTAATAGTTTCATAGTACGACATGCAGGTTTTAATACACCCTCTTTATTAATGTCATCCACAATACCGGAAACCATTCTCCCGACTTCTAACACTACAATTGGACTCTCAGCCTTCTTATTTTTATAAATTGCTATGTGGTCATAGATGCCATCAGCATTCTTTAAAATCAGGGTGGGTCGTCTTACAATACCATCAGACGTTAAAATAGTGAATTCTTTTGCATCTGCCGGTGCTGCTGCCCATCCTTCTGCATCTTTCAACGGGGAATTGACTACGTCATAATGAGGAATAGATTCAATGACCATTTCCATATTTTCTGGTCCCATGATATATTCACGGATTTCACTGCCTGTCATAGCAGCTTCACCATACCATAATTCCATCATATCGGTAGTTGGTTCTTTTTCTTCAGTAATAGCACTCAGATCGGAAATCATGCAGCCAGTACCAGCAGGACGTTCAAGTTTTGGAGCATATTGTAATTCTTTAATTTCCTCACCAGCAAAGATAATTTTTTCCCAATCAAGTTGTGCCACCCCCATGTTAACAGAACCAGGCTGTGTTCCATCAACAACGCTTAAATTCGGGTTGTCACTGGTCGGAGGCCAAGCAGAGCCAGGCCAATGCCATACTAAAGTTTTCAGACCGGCCTCAGCAGTTACATTCCATAACTGTTCAGCTTCACAGTTTCTGGAATCCATATTATATACTACTGCGTCCAAGCTATGTGGTGACTGTCGCCAAAAGCAGGTAATACCGTGTGTTCCAGGATAAGCACCCGTTGCTAAGGTCGTCCAACATGCGGGCGTAATCGTTGGCAAGGCACCTAAATGGCCCATATCTTCTCTTGCTGAGCCTTTTGCAAGAAATTTTTGTAAGTTTGGCATTATCCCTTCGTCCATGAACTTCTTGGCTAATTTGGGATCCATCCCGTCTACCCCTAATACCATTAATTTCTGGGTTAAGGCTTCTCTTTTCACTTGAGTGATCTCTCCCTTACTTTTCCTTTGATAATATCAATATATCGAGTTTTGTTTTAAGCCTAGAATCAGTAGTTATGTGGGGCACTGAAATCCATTCCCCCACATAACTTAATCTAATGAGAAGTGAAATCAATGTGTAAGTAACCGCCAAGTGTTCCTAACAAATATATTCACCCTGGAACTATCTGTTAGATCACATAGATGAGTTACTTAGAACTGACACCAAACTCGATTTCTGTCTCAACGACAATCGCGCGCAACGCTGCTTGAATGCTTTCGGGTAAAAAGTCAGGTTTGTAGTCTTCTAAAATGGACCTAGCCACTTCATAAGCTCTCTCCGTAAAATCCTTACCTCCGTCTGCAAGCCATACATCTCTCATTCGACGATCGATCACTTTAGTCTTTGATTGCGTTCGCATATGCTTGAAGGTGTGCTCTTCGCTAATAAAGTTACCAGCGGTACCTACCTGCTTAATAACATCTACCGCTAAAGTTTCATCAGACACGCTAATTCCACAAACAGCTTTTTTGATCATCCTAGCCATCTCGTTATCCATCACCATTTGAGCATAGTCAAAGGTGATACCGAGTTCTAACATACCCGCTCCATAGATCAGGTTGGACCCTGCCAACGCGGTCAGCATAGCGGTAATCGTGAACTCATGAGATGCTTGGGCGTCCGGAACTTTGCTATCTACCTAGCCACCAGCTACCCAGCTAGGCAGTAAATAGAATTGGGCCAGTTTTGCCACGCCTGCATTGATCATTCCTAATTCGGGAGAACCTACCGGAGCAGTGGCAAACCGCAAATCCATAATTGTTGTGGAACTGCCATAAATCACAGGTGCCCCTTTGCAAGTGAGCTGGCTCAAAACGATACCACTCAAGACTTCTGCATTGTGCGTAACAAGGCTACCCGCTAACGTAATAGGCGATGTTGCTCCCGCCATAGCCATGGATAATACATTCACCGCTATACCAGCACGAGCGCCCGCAATAATCACCTCCGTGCAATGACCCACCAATTGTAAGGGACTGGTTGGGCAGACATTACATGAGAAGATCGGACGTTCTCGTAACTTGTCTTCCCCGCCAACAATCAAAGCTGCCATTTTTAAAACCTTATGGAAGTTTTTTCCACCTTCTGTGCCAATGAACACGTGCTTGGTGGTATTATTGAAAATAACCTCAGCGTTGTGAACTACGGAAGCCTGAGCAGGTACATCTTGTGGTGCAACTGGACGTAATACAGCATCCATTTCATCCATCGCATCGCAGAATCTAGTAATATCAGCGACGTCTTGCTTAGTGGTCTTTCGATATTCTTTAGTGTACGGGTCAATGATGGAAACACCTTCACCAAAATTAATAAAATGAACCCTTTTGCCACCTAAGACAATATCATGTTTTGGATCTCTTCCAGCTAATAACACCGTATTTGGGGCGGAATGAATAGCAGCTTCCACAATATAGCCGGGAATCTTTACGATATGAGTTTCAAAATTAACATTGGCTCCACCTGCAGCGAAAATTTCTAAAGCCTCTTTGGACTCTACTTTAATCCCAGTTTTTTCTAAGACTTCCAGAGTTCCATTATGGATCTCATAAAGTTCATCTTCTGAAAATATATTAAGTCCGAAGCCCTCTACTTTTGCAACACCTGCTTGAACTTCACTTCTCAAGTGATTTCACCTCCACTATTTAATCTTCAAACAGTCCACTTCTATGGGCTGTCAGGTAGTTCATGCAATATGAATCTTGACCTAATAATACTTGAGAGACTTTGATCGTTCCCATCATGCCTTTATCGGTCGGATTTAAGATATACCCATCCATACCTAAGGTCATTGTTTGAACCACGAATAAGCGATTGAGAATTTTTCGGTTGGGCAATCCATAAGAAACATTGCTCAACCCGCACATGAAGTGAACGTTAGGGTAGGCCTTCTTGATGGCTACTATAGTCCCTAAGACCTCCTGTCCAGCCGTCTCGACACTACTTACAGGTTTAACCAAAGGATCAAAGTAGATATCTTGTTCAGGGAACCCATTGCTGGTCAACTTACCGTACAGACTTTTTACGACTTTCATTCGGTCGTCAGAAGTCTCAGGCATTCCTGAATCATCCATGCATAGTGCTACGAGTTTCGTCTTGTACTTTAAAGCCATCGGGAAAACTGCTTCAAAGCGTTCTGCTTCGTCCGTGATTGAATTGATCATGGGTTGTCCGTATTTGCACAATTCAAGACCTGCTTCCAAAACCTTTGGGTTTGGACTGTCTATGCATAAGGGCACCTGAACTGCTTCTTGTACGGTATTAACCAGCCATACCATGCATTCCGCTTCGTTGTAGACTTTGGTCCCGCAATTGACATCTAAGTAATCTGCTCCAGCAGCTACTTGTTCTAGTGCTATCTTCTTAATGTATTCTGCATCACGGTTATCAATCGCCTCGTTGATCGCTTTGCGACTGCTGTTGATCAGTTCTCCAACAATTAACAAATTTTTCACTCCCTTTTAATTTAAGAACTTAGCAGCCATCTCTTTGCCCGCCATGGCGTCCGCACAATAACCGTCGGCACCGATTTCATCAGCGAAGCTTTGAGAAACTGGAGCGCCACCGACTAGAATTTTAACAGAGTTGCGCAGCCCTTCTTCTATGATCAACTCAATCGTCGCTTTCATATTAAGCATCGTAGTCGTTAACAGTGCCGACAAACCGACAATTTGAGCATTATGCTCTCTAATTGCAGCCACGAACTTTTCTGGTGATACATCGACGCCTAAATCCACAACATTGAAGCCGCCGCTTTCCATAATCATAACGACTAAATTCTTACCAATGTCATGCAAGTCTCCGGCTACTGTACCGATGATGATCGTCTTGGTTACTGCGGCATCTTTTCCGGCAAGGAGTGGTTTCACTATTTTCATACCTTCTGCTAAAGACCGTGCACTCATCATGACCTCCGGAACATACATATCGCCAGCTTTGAATTTCGGACCAACAATATCCATTCCCGCCAGTAAACCTTTAGAGATTATTTCCATAGGATCGCTACCAGCATCCACCATCTTTTGAGTCAATTCTTTTACACCATAAGCATTTCCTTTGAACACATAATCAGCCAATTGATCAAAATCACTCATTTAAAATCCCCCTTACGATTATACATATTATGAATTGATAGTTAATTAATTTTAGACTAATCAGTCTATTTGTGTTAATACGCCTTTTTACCCGGGTATAAGTTTAAGAGAATATGAGATCTCTACTCAATGATTTGATATAGCTTTACCAATGTAGTTTTTAAGTACTTTATCCGTTTCTGGATCAAGTAAGGTTTCGGGCGCATCTTGAAGAATCTGTTTAAACTTGCGATTTGCCCTGACTGTCACGTCTTCAGAACCAGCATTTTCCCAATCGCTATAATTCCCCCAGTCCGATACCGAAGGAGTCCATAACGTGCGGAAGCTTTTAAAAGTACTCTCGTGGGATAAATAATTGGCCTTTTGCCCCATCTCTTGAATGATATCTACCGACAATGCTTCATCAGAAGTATCAATACCCTGCGAAATCCGCTTAACTCTTCTGATTAATTCTTCATCAATTACAAACTTCTCATAAGAAGTAGTCATGATAGCATCTAATACGCCTAAACTTTGAACCGACATGTGAGCGCCACTCATCATTCCCATTAACAAACTTTGCATGGTTTCATACCCAGCTTGACAATCTACTGTTTTGGAATGGGTAATGCCGGACATTGTTCTCACTGGTAGGTGGTAGAAATCTAAGCCCATTTGCAAACTGGCAGTATTGATCAGCATCGCTTCTGGTGTCCCAGCCGCAAACGTAGCCTCCTTCATATATCCCGAGGTGGAAGCTGTGGCGTAGACTAGAGGAGCGCCAGGATTAATTAATTGGACTAACACTAATCCTGCAATCGTTTCCGTATTTTGAAGCACCGCTGTCCCTAAGAGGGAGATTGGCCCACTCACTCCCGCCATGATGCAAGGTGCGAGCATGATTACCTGATTGCACTTTGCATATTCAATCATTGTCTCAATTGTCTCAGGTGCGTAGGCTAAAGGACTCAGAGAATTAACCAACACGGCGGTGCAGTGATTCTCCATGAGGAAACCAGGTTTGCCTATTACAAGCTCAACCATATCCAGCTGCTCACGAACTTGTTGGGTGTTAGCGCAGAAACCAATGACAGGTTTATCTGTGTTTTTCAGTGCCTCATACATCATCATCAGATACTTATCTTTGCTTGCAACATCACTGGGGTCAACTGGAATAGTTCCTACTAAGTCAACTACATCGCTAGCCTGACACAACTTTTGGATATTGGCATAATCCTCCAAGGTTGCCTCACGACGTCCCTTATCAAGATCCTGAATATAGACTGGACCGACGTTAGGCTGTACTAAAAAGCCTTCTCCTACCGTCACTGAGTACTTATCGTTGCGCGCATGCATTCGAAAGGTTTTAGGTGCTGTGCTCAATGCCTGATCGACCATTTCTCGGGAAATAAATACTGTTTTGTTTTCTACTCTTGCTCCGTGTTTTTTGAAAAGGTCAAGAGCTTCATCACTGTGAAACACGACACCAGTTTCTCGTAGGATCTTCAGGGTAGCCTCATGAACTTTCAGCAGATCATCTTTAGTCAGAACTTCTAACTTAGTTTTTAACCCCATTTTAGCGACCTCCTGTTTGCGTGTTGTTATCATTTCTAGCTCATTCTTAGCTTATGTAAGCCTCCATGACTCATTTAAGTCTATTTGACTCACTCTAGCTCACTTGAAAACAGTCTAATTTAATCGTATCAATGTATTTTAGTTATGTAAATGGCGTCCTCTCCAAAATACATGTACTAACTTCATTGAATACATTTATATAATGCAATTTCCATGCCATATTTAAAAAACTAGATTGAACAACTGCGAGTTAATATGTGCACAGCATTTTCACCCAAATATACCTAATATATGTAGTTACTCTAATTACAACATATTTTCGCATTACTTGCAGGTAATTTGCTACTTATAACGAATACAACGTAGAGCAATTAATCTTTTGCCACCCTTACTATGTGGCCATCTCTTCCCCTAGTTCACATGCTCTAGTGGGACAAGAAGATCTATCCAAACATATACTTTCTGATAGTAAAACAAAGGAGGCGTTGAATTTGCCTGATACTAATGAAGGTTTTTTAGTTAAAGAAGATTATAAAAGGATATTGGATAATTCGTTTGATGAAATTTTTGTTGTTGACCGCAACGGAATAGTAACTTATGTTAATGATGCCTGCATTAAAAATTATGGCCTTAATCCATCAGATATAATAGGGAATACTATAGATCGTTTACTCAGCGAGGGATATTATTCACCTGCCCTTGCGCCAGTTGTTCTGAAAAATAAAAAGGTTGTTACCTTAGTACAAAAAACTCGGGCCGGAATCAATCTCATCGTAACTGCAACTCCTGTCTTTGATGGCAATGGCGAGATCGATTTCATTGTTATGAACAGTCGTGATATTACTCAAATTGAACAATTAAAACAGGATTTAGATAACACTAAGAAACTCGTCAATCATTACAAAAATAAAGTTGATGAATTAGTTCAAAAAACAAGCTATTTTAATGGTTTCTCTTTTACCAACGAAAAAATGAAGTCATGTCTGGAAATGGTACAAAGAGTGGCGCTGGTCAATTCAACGGTCTTAATCCTTGGTGAGTCCGGCACAGGGAAAAACGTTCTAGCCATGGACATTCACAAACTGAGTCCACGAAAAGAACGACCCTTTATCTGTATTAACGGTGCCACAATACCTGAACACCTTTTAGAATCTGAACTTTTCGGTTATTGTCGTGGTGCTTTTACGGGGGCCGATAAATACGGCAAGGTTGGTTTAGTAGAATTAGCCGATGGTGGTACCCTATTTCTCGATGAAGTCGGCGATATTCCTTTAGGGGTCCAAGTTAAATTGTTGGAGCTTATCCAGGAACACCGATTCCTTCCAGTTGGTGGAAAAGAGCATAAAATAATTGACATTCGAATTATTGCTGCGACGAATAGAGATTTACCGCAATTAATTCAAGAAGGAAAATTTCGTGAAGATCTGTATTATAGGCTAAGTGTTGTCGAGATTGCTCCTCCCCCTTTACGGGAGAGAAGCGAAGACATTATCCCCTTATTACAGCATTTTTTAGATAGATATGATTATAAGTATAAATACTCCCATCAATTTGACCCTCGATGTCTTGAAATTCTCACAGACTATTCTTGGCCAGGCAATATCCGTGAAATGGATCATTTAGCGGAACGACTAGTCATAACCATACCGGAAGGTAAAATTCTACCTAAACATTTGCCAAGCAAAATTTCCAAAGTTCAAGTCCCCCAATTAACTGGCAGCCTTGTTGAAGATGAGCTGACAAAATGGAAGACTATCCTGAAACTTAGTGATGAGGATGCGATTATTATTCGTTTGTATAAGGAGTTTAGAAGTTCTTATAAAGTTGCAAACACTCTAAGCATCAGTCAAAGTAAAGTAACCCGAATTATACACAATTATAAGCAGAACTGTAAAATGGGCCAAGATGTTGAAGGATCTTCAAACTAGTGGGCTTTAGGCATATGAAAGAAAATAACAAGTCAAAGATGCCAAGGATATTTTGCGTCAGACAAGGAGGTATGTCTCCAGAGGCCCGATGACAGAGGCCAGAGATCGGAAAGGTAATACAACGATCTGACACTTCCGGCTTCTGAGTTTAGGTGAACATGCCGACGCGGTATGGCGCGAAATAGACCGGCATACTGACTGGTTATTTTCTTGAATGTGCCTTAGGTTATTCCACAACGGTCCAACCGCCACCCTGTCTCACAAGTTCAAAAGGAATTTGTGAAGCCCTGAAATCCTTGTGTGAAATTGCCGCGCCCTTTTCAAATAGCAACTAAAACGTAAGAGGTCTCTTATCTGTAGAAAGAGCAATACCAAAGAGGATGGCCGTGATCAGCCATCCTCTTTGGTATACTTTTACTTATTCAAAATCATTATACGTTAGTATCTCACATTCTACTTTTATCTAATCCTAAGACTCCCACTTCTATAAGTGGGGGCGTTCTACGTCGCTTCAGTGGGGGTAGGATCCCCTACTGAAGTCTCGATGTTTAGCTTAAGCTGAACGAGTTCACTATAGTCCTCCCGGGATAACTGTAATATACTAAACACTTATACGGGATATAATTAGAGGTGCAGCCAGGCATTGCTTATAATTTGGCGGCAAAAGGCGGCTTCTGGCTGAAGCTGCCTTTTGCTATTTTCCGGGCTGGTCTTACTGCGACAGCCCTGTTATGATTAGTCTTCTTCCGGATAATCGATAACTTGAATTTCTCTTTCTCCGCCGAAATCCTCCTTGAGCCACTTGCGTAGGGACAGCCCTAAGATGATGATAATAAATATAATGGGTATGCTGGTGGCAACAGATGAAAGCTGAACTACTGGTAATCCGCCCACCATCATGATAGCCACCCCGATCACAGCAAGGAGTGCACACCAGAAAAGTCTTGTCCAGCGGGGAGATTCCTGATCATTCCTAATCTCTTTGCAAGTAATCATGGAAATAATATATGCATTGGAATCAATGGTAGTAGCTTGGAAAATAAGCATCACAACTAAGAAATAGGGAATCACTATTCCAGTGAAGGGTAAGGTATTTAAGACTTGGGTAATCATTGCGCCGGGACCGGCCACCGCCATAGTCTTATCAAGTGCTATCCCTTGATTAAGCAGAAGATCTACTGTATAGGTGCCGAACACTAAGAAGAACAGTGAACATCCGATTGTCGTTACAACCATCATATTTATAACAACATTTTTGATAGTTCTCCCCTTGGAGATTCTGGCAACAAATAATCCGAAATACATGGACCATGCTGCCCACCAGGCCCAGTAAAATACTGTCCAGTCTTGAGGAAAACCGGATTTGGTAATCGGATCTGTATATAGACTCATCCGTAAAAAGTTAGTAGCCAAAACCCCTAGGCTGTCAACATAATAGGATAACATAAATAAGGTGGGGCCTGCAAGCATAACAAAAGCTAATAATCCCATACATAACCAACTATTT
>Ga0209386_1000452_pt1 | contig 20605 bp, 19 predicted proteins | sample NGEPertwo_FD_184510 | JGI IMG/M metagenome (GOLD analysis project Ga0209386, IMG submission 184510) | Arctic peat soil microbial communities from the Barrow Environmental Observatory site, Barrow, Alaska, USA - NGEE Permafrost154B-two... | ecosystem: Environmental > Terrestrial > Soil > Wetlands...
CTGAAGGAACAAGGATTTTCTTTGATTTAATCTCTCCACCCAGAAAAGTTAAATAATACACTGTTGCTATGTAAACAACGAGACAAGCCTTGCTAGATGCAGGTTTGTCTCGTTTTAGTACAGATAATGGCAGGCCGGCCTAGCCCCGGGGTACGATGAATATTACGGTGTGGCAGAGGTTCTTCGGTATATTTGAGTATGGAGGCCCAAAATAAAAAGCTAATGTATAATTTTAGCCCTGAGAAGATCCAGACCAGCCCTGCCATACATGGTACGTTTGATCATTTTTAGCCGATTGTTGTTACCTTCAAGAAAACCATTACTGTGGGACATTGGGGTCGTACCCCACAACGATTCGACAAAACGAGAAGCGAGTCATCCGCTTCGGTGGGGGCTCTCTTTGAGGTTATTCCTTACAGACCTTCTATTCAATTGTCCAACTTCCTCCGATGCATTTCAAATCATAATAAGCTGCATATTCTAAATTCGCACCGTATTTGAGTATTAGGGTAATTGTATCTCCGTCAACAAATTTTTTTGGGTTACTTCCTATTTGTATAAATTTAATTGTGAGCATATAGCCAGTAGTACCGTTTGGGGTAATATTCACGTTGTCCTTGATAAGTGAATGATTAGTAGCACCTGGAGATACTACAAAATCTTCTAGTTGAATAAGTTTATCAAAGGTAATTTCCACGTTTTCATCATCATTAGCACCTATAAGTTGTGTCACAGGATATTGTAATTCAGCAACATGCGCTTCTGGTGTCTTATATTTAACGCCCACTCCTCCTGCACTACCTGTAGCTTTTGAAGTGCCATCGGGTCTAATGATATTTAGCATTAGAATTTCAGATGTCACTTCAAACTGTTTACTGTCGTTACTATTCACACCTCTTAAATTATATTGCAATCTGTTCACAGGAGATCCTATGGGAGAAAATTCTAAAGGTATGGGTGCATCTGTGTTCAGTCGAAACCTTTCAATGGATTCTCTACGAAGCTTTACAACTGATTTTGTACTATAATCATAAAATATATAAGTATCATAAGGTGTAATATTTATATATATACCATTATCTTTTGTAAGTAAATAAGCAACGTGCGAGTCATCTAAGTCATGTGCCTGTAAAATATCCAAGTCGGTTGGATAACGCACGTCGTTAGTTAATGCTTCTATCGCAAATCGCACATCTGCTTGTAGATTAGATTGAGTGTTACCTCCTCTAAACGTTTTATTACCAAACGAGAATATTGAAAAGGCAGCTGTTATGACTATAGAAATTAGTGCTAACGCTAGTAGTAATTCTACTAAAGTAACTCCTTTTCCGTTTCTATTTATCTTTTTTATCAACTAAAATCACCTCCTAGGGTACAAGGCTACTCAATGTAACAGAACGGCCAGGTGGATATGTAACAGTGATTTTTATAAGTCTAAGACCACTAATATTGGCTGTTTCACTCACAGTGACATCTGGTATAGCTTCAATGGTACTCACGGCTTCACCATTGTAAATCTGATCCATGTACTTCTGCGCTTGATTATTCATGGCTTGTGTTTTACGACCCATAGAAAATATTGTAGAAAATCCATTTGTAAAAACAGTTAAGATCGGAATAGCTATGATGCCAAGAATAGCTAGGGAAAGAATAACTTCAATTAAAGTAAAGCCTCGTTTGTTATTCCTAAACGCATTCATTTAACACCTCAATCTTAAAATACTTGTAACAACAAAGATTGCTATGGCAAATAATAATACCGTCTTCAATTCTACTACTCATTATTCCATAGTGCTGTACCTGAACCCATGTTCATCCCTATCAGACCATCAAGAACCGCAACGATAGGATCACTATCTTGAATCTTGATAAGATCTCCTTGTGTCAATTCAATGGCTGCATTATGAAGATCAACGCCTTTGTTATCGTTAGCAGCTCCATTAAAATAGTAATATCCTTTATCTGTAACATTAAAAGCTGTAACATTACTAGCGTTTTTGATACCACCACCTAGTTTTACTACACCATATCTTCCTAACACATTAAATGATTGACTACGAGTTGCAGTCGAATTATTTATGAAAGCTCTATATCTATCTAAACTTTCAAAACCTACTGCATAAGCATTTGTTGCCGGTGTCGGTGAGACTGTTCCAGGTCCATAGTCTAACTCAACTGGCGACCTTCCTGGAGTACCTGTAGTGTTTGGAAAAAATGGATTGTAGGCATACGTTTTTTGTTCAAGTACCTCATCAGAGACAGTAAGATATATAGGATCGTTGGTACTGTTAAGTTTAACATCACCTAAAAAAAGCATTATTTCTGTATCAAAAGTTAAATTTATAGAATTGTTTATCTGACGAAGACTTCTTCCTTGATAATCTTTTACTGCCAAGATTGATGCTCGAAATTTTGAAGGATTACTTGACCCTTTAGCAGAATGAATATTATTCTTTGAATTTTTACTTTCCAACATTACAGCGTACCCAAGGTAAGATTCACTTAGATTAGTATCGGGATCAATACCTTTATCTAAGTTTATACCAGTCATCCACTGGCTTGATGGATTAGTATAACTATAGCCTGTGCCGAGTTCTTTTTTATACGTTACTGTCTGTGTGGAAGGTAGATGTCCAATAGTCGTTCCCAAAGAAGTTATTTTAATTTCACCTGAGTAAGTATCCTCACTAAATTGTATAGTATAAGTGCCAACATCGGGAATTGTATAGGGATTAACTACTGCAGCTTGTAATTGAGTAACTAATTGGCCTACAGTTTCATTAAAAATTGGAGGACCTGCCAATTTTTGTTGCATCATTATTATTCCACGATTAACACCCGAACGACCTAAATAATGGGCCTGAATTCTGTTATTTTGCCATGTAGCCTGTTTTGTATCGGCCATACTCACTTGTAATAGTGCTATTCCTAAAATTAATAAAACCATAGAAACCATAAGTACAAGAGGTAATGCAAAACCCTTACTATTTTTCACTAATTTCATTTCCAAACATATCCCACCTTCCAATGAAATCCTCTCATTTAAATTTTTATGTAGTTCTTTTTAAACCATTATCCGACAGACTGCTGCGATCCAGTGGGTTGTTTTTGTTGTGTAGAAGTTTTTGTCGAGTTTTCGTCCAGCATATCCACTCGCATAATCTGAACACTACGTTCCTTGACGCGGCTCACCTGTTTCTGCGTCATGCCCATCTTTTCAGCCACCTGCTGCTGAGTCATATCCCGATAGAAGAGCATATGAATAACTTTCTTCTGAACCTCCGATAATTTCTTCATGGCCTGATAGAGGGTTAACTTATCCTCAATGGGCAAATGGAAGGTCTCATACGCGGAGCTGTGGATCTTAGTGACATCGATTTCATCGAAGCTCACCATGCCCGCCTTCATGACTTCGCTCACACTCTCCTCTTTGATATTGAGGCTCTGAGCAATGTAAGCAACCGTTGGGACATCTCCATGGATCTTGGTATAGTCTTCGACCATTTTGTCCACCCTAGACTGGATCTCGATAATGCAACCCGGACGGTTGTAGGAGGCCTGCTTACGCACCAGATGCCTGATCTCTCCCATGATGGAATGTGACGCATAAGTAACAAAGCTGGCCCCTTTTCCAGGATCATAGCTTTTTAAAGCTTTCAGCATTCCCAGATTTCCCGACTGAAAAAGATCGTCTTCGGCACATCCCCCGCCGTATAGGCGTGCAAAATAGCGGATTAGGCCAGCGACTGATTCAATAACCTGTCGGAGGGAATCTTCATCCTGGTGTAGGTAATAATTATCAGCCATTGTGTTCAACGAGTAGGCGCTTTGACGGTCTTCCATTCTTATCACCTCGAAATCATGCTTTTACCATTTAAGAAATACTATCTTTGCAACCACTCCTTGGATCGTTAATTGAACAAATCTGTTTTTCCATAGCTACCCTGCATTGTCCAGATGTTAAAAGAATCTGCGCCGTTATCCACCTTTTCCAGAGCGTAGAAGGATAACGTGAAATTGGCGGTTACTTCTCCAATTTCCGATGTCCCCAGATCGATACTTTCGATAGCGACAGCCCGTTTCAGATTCTCTAGATCGGCAATTACCGCCCGAATTTGTTTGTAACTCCCCTTAACTTCCAGCGTAGCGGGCAGTCTAAGCAACGCGTCGGCCGGCACGGTTTTATCGGCGGAGTTTGGTGCTTTAGCAGCAGCGGTGACTGGCTTAGCTACCTCGCGAATCGCGTTCGGGTTGGCACTGTTGATTTTCTTGACCAAATCCTGTAGCGGATAGCTTGGTAGTTCAAAAGGTTTGTCTTGTATTTGTTGGGGAACTGCGCCTACCACTGGATCGGAGAAGGAGATCTTGTTTGCGGTGGCTCCACTTTCTTTTACAGCTTTTTCCAAGAGAAGGATATACCGATCCATATAGGGGTAGACCTTCGGGAAAAAGGGGCCAGTATTTATGTTCACCTTATCCAGAATCGTCGTATAAGCCAGAAGAAGCTGTGCTTCATTCTTCAGATCGGTAGTAGCGGCAACGACCTGAACGTCGACTTTTGCCTTTTCACTCTGTAATGTCACTATCTTGGCGCTCATGGGCTGGTAGAGAAAATAATAGCTACTCACAATGAGGGCAAAAACCCCAAACACGGCTAGGAGCTTCTTATCCCTTTCCGTTACTTTTAAGGTAATTGTAGGTAGGTTCATCTTCTTAATAAAGTTTAGATTCGGATTCATTGCGCAGCCACCTCCTTCAGATCACAGAGTATGTCGAAGAGATAGGTGCCCGCATCTTCATTTTGGCTTATAGAATTGACCTGCACTCGACTGAACAACCCACTGGCCTCCAGATTGTGAGTTAATTCTGCAGTCGTGGTCCAGATCGGTGCGGTGCCTTGAAGGGTAAGTTGGGTTTCTTTCAGAGAAAGGTCCTTTAATCTAACGGAGCTGGGAAAGGCTTTCTGTAATGTGTCTAGAAATTCGCTGCTTACCTTATCTGTGCTGGCGACCTTTTGTAAAACCTTCACGATCTCGATATCATACTTTTTCAAACTCGAGGTGGCTACTTTATTAGCCCGAATTTGAGAGAGTTTGGTATTGACCTCTGAAGAATTCAGGTAGTCGTTACCGGTTTGAATTCCGTTAGTGAGGTACAGGATTCGGAAGCCCAGAAACCCGTAGAACAGACCAACTACTAAAATCACACCTAAGACCGCGCCCCAGATTAATCTGGATTTTTTAGCTTGACCTTCCTTGAGCTTGACGAAACTAGAGAAAAAGTTTATGTCATTCATCGTTTCACCTGCTCTGTTAGCCGAATTAGTGCCCCTGCAGCATTGATAAAGAAACGGAGATCAGTTTGCTTGTCGCTTACCTCAATGTTATTGAGACTATTTAGCTTGTGAACCCCAAGGCTGAGACCCTCAGAAATATAGTCTGATAATCCGGCTAAAGAAGCGCCACCACCGACCAGATAGATGTCACTTAAGGTCTTGTCATCGCTACGACTCCAAAACTGGATCACCTTTCTCAATTCTTCCAGTAGTTCTCCATAGAGCGGTCGGACCATTGCCAGAACCTTATTATCCACCTCAATGCTAGTGTCCGATAGAAACTCTAGTTTTCTTCTGACAGCTTCCTCCTCGTTGAGTGAAAATAAATTTGCAAGAAGGTCATCGATCGATTTCCCACCGAATTTAACTGATCGAAAGAAAGCTAGATGACCCTGGGCGATGATATATATCATGGAACTGGAATATCCGATGTCCAGCAGGATAACATTCTTTTCTGCCAGACTTTCCTCATTAGTGACACTTTCCGGTGTGAAGAGTTTAGAGATCGCATTGGGATGGATATCCAAGGCGATTGGCTTTAGTTTAAGGTTTAAGAGCAGATTATAGTATCCGAAGGCGATTTCCCGGTTCATCACCGCTGCCCTGACCTTTACTTTCTTGACACCATTAACCTCGAGCTCCGAGAGCTGCCTGTACTCGACGAGATCGGTATCGGAAATTCCAAAGTATTGCCTGATCTCGTTATTAATCATCCCGTCGAGTTCCTTCGGATCCCCATTAGGGATTTCAAATTCGCGGATAATCAGACTATTAGTATTAATGGTAACTACCGCCTCTTTAGCAGACGCGCCACTCTTTGCAATGGCTTCCTGGACCACCACTGCGAGCGCTTCTTTGTTGGTGATGAGGCCGTCATCGATCGTTCCTCTCGGCAGCTCTACATTCGCGCTCTTGATAATTTTTATTATATTTCCCTTTACTTGGGCTTCAACAAAGTGAAGATTCGTATTCCCTATATCTAACGATAAAATAGTATCTGACAAGAGTGGTTTTCCTCCTTTACCTTTCAGTTAACTGTAGAAGAGAGCTCCATCATGGGCAGAGCAATCGCTATGACGATAAATCCAATCACGACTGCCATCACGACGATGAGCAACGGTTCAAAGATTGACAGTAATCTCGTGATCGCCACATCTGCTTCTTCATCATAATAATCCGAGGTCTTATCGAGTATCACTTCTAAGGAACCCGATTCTTCTCCAATGCTGATCATGGAATAAACCATGGCAGGGAATACGCCTATTTTCCGAAGCGCTTGGGAGAGACTTGATCCTTTACTCATATCTTCCTTGGCATGTAAAAGCCCGTCGCTCACAAACTTGTTTCCCAGAACCTTCGCAGTGATCTCCAAACACGTCAAAAGCGGAATCCCACTGCTCAGCAGTGTGGATAAGGTTCTGGCTAAACGAGCCGAAATAATCTTAATCATGGTAGACTTGAGCACGGGAATCCTCAGTATAAATCTGTCAAAGTTGAGTCGGCCTTCCTCTGTCTTCAAAGATGTCTTTCCGGCAAACACTAAAGTGACGATAATAAGCAACAAGATATACCAGTAGCTGGTGAGTGAATGACTGATTAAGAGCAGGATTTGAGTGAGTTGCGGCAGTTCTACTCCGCTGTCTGCAAACATCGTCACAAAGGTTGGGAGGACGAAGGTTAACATGATTCCGACGACGAGCACACACATGACACTCAAGATGGCAGGATAGGTTACGGCGGTGACAATCTTGGTATGCAACTTGCGTTCCTTTTCAAAATGCTCGGCCATTCTATTCATGACCCGTTCAAGCTTGCCGCTTGTTTCACCTGATTCCACCATATTAACCAAAATCTCTGGGAAAGTGTCCCCTTGCTTGCGCATCGCTTCAGACAGGAGATCGCCTTTTTGCACCATTTCATAGACCTTTAAGACGACTGCCTTAACCTGTTTACTTTCCGTCTGTTGATAGATTACGTCCAACACTTTAATGATGGTCACCCCCGCCATCAGAAGCACGTTGAACTGACGACAGAAGATCACAAGATCCTTCGCTTTCAGCTTTTTCGAGCTTGACTTGACGGTCTGGACAGCTTGGCGTTTTTCCGATACTTCGATGCAGAATAGCCCACGTTCTTTCAACAGACGATAAAAATTTTGCAGGTCGTCTGATTCCAGAACTCCGTTAGTTTTCTGCCCAGAAAAATCTTTGGCTGTATAACTATATAAAGACATAAAAAAAACATCCTTCTAAATAAAATAGAGATATTATACACTGGTAGCTGAAATATGTATACTCTACTATCGGCTACCATTACATTTTCCATTAATGAATATTCTACATAAAATACCATTATCCTTTCTACTCTTGAAAAAAGTTTCTAATTTTTGTATTTTTTATTATTTATTACCTTTGTAAGCTTACACAAAGCGAACGCGTAAACACGTTGCTTCCTTCTCGTTTTTAAAGTTGTTGGAAACATTCTTATTGAAATAATAAAAACCCGCCTTCCCGGTTGTGTTCGGGTGACGGATTTCTCAAAATTAGAAGTTCCTGCAGGACAGTAAAGAACCTAACCCTATTTTTGGGTTAGGTTCTTTACTGTCCTGTTCTCCAATTATCCTCAGATAAACTCGAGCTCAATCGGCATCTCCTCGATAATCGTCTTCAACTCGACCCAGCACTGCTTTGTCGTTTGAATCATCACTTCTCCCAGTACTTTATCGGTCGTGGTGACAACCCCAAGATGACCTAAGCCCTCCACCAATTTACAGAGCATTTGGATTTCTGAGCGGTCTATACGGGCTTTGATGATCATGTCACTATCAGAGTAGTCTTCACTCGTTTGCATTATATCCTTCATCGACTTATCTCCCCTTATTGATACCATAAATTATTTCTAACGAGTCACATAAATTCTATTTCAAACGGCATATTTTCTATGGCCTTCTTCAAATCTGGCCAGCAATCTTTCGTGGTTTGGATCATCACTTCTCCCAGCGCTTTGTTCGTTGTCGTAACAATACCGAGATAGTCTAATCCCTCGACGAGTTTATCTAACATTTGCATATCCACTCGATCTAGTCGCGCCATCACGACGACATCAGCATCCTCGTACCGAGAATTTTCTAGGGAGTCCTTGGTACTCACGACCTCAGGTTTTATTTTACCACCACTACCATTCATCCACGCTTCCCCTTACCTCAGATAATTTCGCCCTAGGCTTTCATTACTTCTTCTCACACTTTGCCCGCCGAAAGATGCTATACGGAAGAATCTCCTGGGGTACCGCCAGCCTGATCTTTTGCTGGGCATGACGAGCTGCTTCTATTGGCTCCCCTTTTGTGTCCCACATCTCCGTCACTTCGAAGGACCAAGAAATCCCCTGGGGCGTTAATACTTCCAGAAACTCTCCGCGCTTAAAGTAGTTCCGTTGCTCGATCCAGGCTGTGTTTTCCACAGCTTCACAGTTTGCTGCTTTCTCATCACTTAAAGTTACCCCGACAAAATCATAATCTCGAACGTAATGAGAGGACTCTAAGTTATGTGAACTCGCCCCTGGTTTGCCAAAGAGAAAGCCTGGGGAATAATCCCGGTGACTCACTTTATCCATTTCCTCAAGCCATAAAGGCAGCTTTTCCTGAAACGCCGCCTCCCCTTGATCCCACAGCGTATCGATGGCGTCACGATACACTTTAACCGTACTGGCAACATATTGAATACTTTTCATGCGACCTTCAATTTTAAAACTGTCAAGGTTGATTTCCTTCAATACGGGCAAATGGGGTAGCAGGCATAAGTCATGGGAGTTAAACACATACGTGCCTCGTTCATCTTCTTCAATAGGAAAGCTTTGCTCTGGCCGAGTTTCCTCGACCAGACTATATCCCCAACGACAAGGCTGACTACACTCTCCACGGTTAGCATCCCGACCGTTTAAATAGTTGCTCAGTAGACACCGTCCGGAATAGGACATGCACATGGCCCCATGAATGAAGATCTCAAGACCTCCCTCCACCTTAGAGCGCACTTCTCGTAGTTCCTCCAGGGTCAGCTCTCGAGCCAGGACGACCCGTTTTATCCCCTGTTTCAGCCAAAAGCGAACCGAATAAGAATTAGTGTTATTGGCTTGGGTGCTTAGATGAAGCGGTAGTGCCGGCGCAACTTCTTGAGCGAGCGCTATGACGCCTGGATCAGACACAATCGCCCCGTCCACACCCAGTCCTTCTAACTGCTTCAGATAAGCCGGCAGCGCCTCAAAATCCGGCTCGTGAGCAAAGATATTCACCGTGACATAAAGCTTCTTGCCTAACCCATGGGTCCAGCGAATTGCCTTCTCCATTTCCTCAGAACTGAAATTTCCCGCATAAGCCCGCAGGCCAAACGCCTGACCACCCATATAAACCGCATCTGCCCCGTAAGCCAGCGCGTATTTTAACTTTTCCCAATCTCCGGCAGGCGCTAATAATTCTGGTTTTCTCATAAGAATCCCCTAACGTTTACTTTTAAATATAATTCAAGAACTCATCGATATAGTTTATCATAAAGAAAGGAATTTTAATAAGTTATGGCGCTTCAATTTGCAGTAATCATCAAGGATGATGAAAAGTATGGCAAATCCCCTGCAAGCTATGGACAATAAGTGGTAGTATAAGAGTTATGACATACAAAGACGATGAGGAGGACACGACAGAATGACCGACCAAATATCTTATCAAGGCACTGAGGATTATATCGTTTCCAATGATCTCCGCAATAGTGTTAATATCTCCGTGGCGTTACAAAGACCCCTCTTAATTAAAGGAGAGCCGGGCACCGGCAAAACAGTCTTAGCGGAAAGCATTGCTCGTTCACTCGGTCTGCGCTTGATTATCTGGAATATTAAATCTACCACGAAGGCTCAAGATGGTCTTTATGTCTATGACACGGTTCAGCGCCTATATGACAGTCAATTTGGTGAGCAGAATGTTTCAAATATTAAACAATACATTAAGCTAGGCAAACTCGGCGAAGCCTTTGAATCAGATGATCGGGTTGTTTTGTTAATTGATGAAATTGATAAGGCTGACATTGAGTTTCCCAATGATTTGCTCTGGGAATTGGACGTCATGAACTTTTACATACCGGAAACTAAGGAAACCATTACAACAAAACATCGGCCTATTGTGATCATAACCAGCAACGCTGAAAAAGAACTTCCCGATGCATTTTTACGGCGTTGCATTTTTCATTACATTGACTTTCCCGACCAAGAAATGATGGAAGAGATTGTTCACGTCCATTTTCCTAAGTTGGAAACGAACTTACTCGCGGAAGCTCTAAAATCGTTCTATTGGTTGCGTAGCATTTCAGGTTTACAGAAAAAACCGAGCACCAGCGAACTGCTCGACTGGATACAAGCCTTGACCATCGGGGGCATCGAGCCCTCTAAGATTTCTCAAGAAATCCCTTTCTTAGGGGCGCTGTTAAAAAAGAATCAAGATTTCGAGGTCACTTTAAAGCAACTCCATGCGCGCGGGACAGAAAATCCGTCTCGGGCCAAACGTGGCTGGTAGGCTATGTATACAAACTTTTTCTATGCACTACGACGTGAGGGTGTCCCTGTTTCTATCACAGAATGGATGACCTTAATGGAGGCACTTTCGGTCGGATTAGCGGAATCAAGCCTGGTTGGGTTCTATTTCTTAGGAAGAGCTGTCTTAGTTAAAAGTGAAAGCCATTTTGATCAATACGATGTTGCGTTTCAAAAGTATTTTAAAGGGATAGAAACCCCTGAACAATTATTAGATCAAGTGGCTCAATGGCTGGAAAATCCTCTGCCCTTAAAAATGTTTTCTGAAGAAGAACGAAACGAGCTGTTAGATCACTTAGGGTTGCCTGATTGGGAGAGCTTAAAAGCAGCTTTGGAGGAACGTTTACGCAAACAAGATAGTCCCCATCATGGTGGAAACACTTGGGTTGGCACGGGCGGAACCTCGGCTTTCGGGCACTCAGGTTTTCATCCGGGTGGCATAAGAATCGGGGGGGAGTCTCACGGTAAATCCGCCGTCAAAGTCGCCAGCGAGCGCAATTATAAAAGCTATCGTAATGACAAGACCTTGGGTATTCGTCAGTTCGAAGTGGCCTTACGCCGTTTACGTCAATTCAGTACACGCCTTGAAGGCGTCAAAGATCAATTAGATTTAGACACTACGATTACTGAAACTTGTAAAAATGCTGGACGCTTAAAGTTGGTATGGACGAGACCCCGCAAAAACGCCGTCAAGGTGATCGTTTTGATGGATGTTGGTGGTTCGATGACGCCTTATACCAAGATCTGTAGCCAATTGTTCTCAGCGGTTCATAAGTCTTCCCATTTCAAAGATTTAAAGTTCTTTTACTTCCACAACTGCATCTATGATCTTCTGTATTCAGATGCAACCATTGATCCAAGAAAAGCACTTAAAACAGAGGATGTCCTACGATCCCTCAACTCAGACTACAAAGTGGTCATCATCGGGGATGCCGCCATGGCGCCCAGCGAACTCATGATGAGAGATGGTAACATCTATTGGGATCTCAACAACGCGGAACCTGGAATTACTTGGTTACAGCGTTTAGCTAGGAAGTTTCCGTATAATGTCTGGCTCAATCCTCTTCCAGAAAAGTATTGGGAACAAGTTCACGGCGCCCATACGCTGAGAATAGTGCGCGATATTTTCCCCATGTTTGAATTAACGGTAGAAGGGCTTGATCGGGCCATCAAGAAATTAATGGTTCGTAAATAAATTATCTACTTGATACTCGTCTACACAACAACCCTTGACGAATCTCTCCTGCTATAATACAATACAGAAAATCCATATTCAACAGACTATGATGAGAATTAGTAAGTCTTTGTGGAATGTCTTAGCGAGTCAGAGTCGGTGAAAGTCTGATACAATTTCCGTAGACCGAATGGATCTCAGAGTCGTAATCCGAACACGCTTCTAGCGTCAGTAGGTGATACCGGGGGTTTCCCGTTACAGAAACACGGATATCGAGAGGACGACTCTCCGCATCTGCTTATTCTTGCACGAGAATCGTATATCCTACTTCGTATCTAAGCTTGAAATATGGGCATTACTAACTAATCCCGTATGAAAAAGGTGGCATAATGGAAATTAACTTTCCGTCCTTATAAGAGGGCGGAAAGTTTTTTTATAGTTAATTTTAGAGTGGAGGATTTACACTATGAAAAAGGGTTACTTTGGTGAATATGGCGGAAGCTTTGTCCCACCGCAATTACAACAAGCGTTAGATCAATTAGAAGATACCTTCGAAATGTATAAAGACGATCCAGCGTTTAATCAGGAACTCGACTATTATCTTCGTCAATATGTTGGGCGACCAAACCCCCTATACTATGCAGAGAAGCTCTCTAAACAATTGGGGGGCGCGAAGATTTATCTAAAACGAGAAGATCTAAATCACACAGGTGCTCATAAGATCAACAATGTCCTAGGCCAAGCGTTACTGGCCAAACGCATGGGTGCCAAACGGGTGATTGCAGAAACTGGTGCTGGGCAACACGGCGTGGCGACAGCAACTGCCTGTGCGCTCTTTGATATGGAATGTATTATTTACATGGGAGAAGAAGACACAAAACGTCAATCCCTCAATGTCTTCCGCATGGAACTCTTAGGCGCCAAAGTAATCTGTGTGACGGCAGGTACACGCACCCTGAAGGATGCTGTGGACGCAGCTCTTGGAGATTTCGCAGTGAACTATGACACCACCTTTTATATGCTCGGTTCTGCCGTGGGACCTCATCCCTTCCCCACCCTCGTGAAACACTTCCAATCAATTATTTCACGGGAAGCACGCCAACAAATTCTGGAAGCAGAGAAGAAGCTCCCCGATGTGGTCATGGCCTGTGTCGGAGGTGGAAGCAACGCCATTGGAATGTTTGCCAACTTTATCGAAGACTCCACCGTCAGACTCATAGGCGTTGAACCTGCTGGTTTGGGCTTAGACACTGGCAAACATGCCGCGCCGCTCACTGCGGGAGCACCCGGCATCGTACACGGCTTCCGCTGTTACATGATGGCGGATGAAAAGGGTGACCCGCTCCCCACCCATTCCATTTCAGCCGGTCTGGACTATCCCGGTGTTGGACCCGAACACAGCTACCTGAAAGACCTCGGCCGTGCCGAATATGTGAGTGTTACGGACCAAGAATCACTGGATGCGTTTCACAGACTGTCCAAAACAGAGGGCATCATACCCGCCTTAGAAAGTGCACACGCCATTGCTTATGCACTAAAGCTAGCCCCCACGATGAGCGCTGAGCAAATCATCATCGTCAACCTATCGGGCCGCGGTGACAAAGACGTCGAGCAAATCTATCATCTCTCCCAAAGTACCCTTTCACAGTAAGAACTCTCAGGGTGCACCTTACAGGTCCCGTTTAATGTTTTCCAAATGCTCGGCATAGGTTTTAGCAAACGCGTGGTAACCGTCTTTCTTGGCCACAAAGTATAACATTTCCGACTCGGTAGGGTGTAACACCGCCTGCAACGACGCATGTCCAGGATTGGCAATGGGGCCTGGTGGTAATCCTTTGTGGAGATAGGTATTGTAGGGGGAAGGAATCTGAAGATCTTTGTTATAGAGTTTCTCCTTGGGTGTACCAAGCAGAAACTGAATCGTAGCGCAAGATTGCAGAGGCTGGTCGATCTTTAACCGGTTCAAAAATACTGAGGCAACCTTCGGACGATCCTCCTGCTTCACCGCCTCTTTTTCCACCATAGAGCCCAAGGTGACCCATTGCGCCACGGAAAGTTTACTGGTATCGAGTTGCTTTTGCACGTCCGGTGTCAGTTCTTTTGCAAACTGTCGGAGCAGCAAATCAATCATTTGATGAGGATTTGTTTTAACTGGGATGTCGTAAGTGTTGGGAAATAAATAACCTTCTAAACGGTGAATTCCCTTGGGCGCATCCTTTAAAAACGGGTATGGAAACTCATCGTCCTTCACTACTTTTGTAAACGCTTCCTTATTGGCAATTCCTTTGAGTACGAGAAGGTCAATAATTTGTTCCGTGGTATACCCTTCCGGAATCGTCACGCGATTCGAGGCTAAGGCTGCCGAGCTATCCAAGAAGCGTTTGATCATCTCACTGGGGGACATTGCAGGCGTCAATAGATAATCACCCGCATAGATTTTGAAGTCAGATTGCTCTGAATGCACGATATATCTAAACATCAAGGCACTACGAATCAGATGACGTTCTTGTAATTTCTCTGCCAGTTGAGGTACCGTTGTTCCCATAGCAATCGTAATCTTTTCATTATCCCCGACGGGGACGTATGGTTTTGTTGCCCAACTCCACCACGTCATAATTCCTATGCCCCCGACTAGGAGAACAAGAATAAACCCCATATAAATGTTCCGCCCTATTTTAATCCTGGGGGTCATAATCTCACGCTCACTTTCCACCTACATTTTAGGAACTCCTCGACTGCCAACGCGCAATATGCGCTTAGTTGGAGCATACACATCACGACTTAGGAACTGCTTCGTCTCGTTACCCGTACCGTCTCGGATCACTTTCCAAGAGTTGACGATCATTCCCTTCGAACCAGCTTGTACCTGAGCAGTTCGTCCCACGGCCATTTTAGGGTCCCGGCGTGTTTCCGTCTTAAAGTTCATTTCTTTCTCAACTTGTCGCTCAATACGTATGGACTGATCTGTCTTCTTCCCCCAGATTTGGAGTGTCAAATTACCTGGTTTAAGGGCCGTTCTTAAATAAATTAAATTACCCGTGTTATTCGTAAATTTAAAATCCTTGTTGGGATAGTTAACGGTTGCATCTTGACCCTGTGGAACATAACTTACGGTGACACTATGCGGTGATCGTTCTACAATTTGTAGATTGCTCAGCAAAACAGCATTATATAAGGTCGAGGACACTTGGCATACGCCGCCCCCTGGTCCTTGTACATATTTGCCCTTGATAATCACATAAGCGTCTTTGTAGCCCGCTTGATGGTTGCGTGGACCGACTGTATCATTAAAGGAAAAGGTTTCTCCCGGCCGAAGAACTTTGCGATCCATGGACATCGCGGCAGCCGTCAAATTCACTGTGCGGTTTTTTTCTTTGACGGAAAAATTCGTGGTAAACTCACCGATGACCGTATCAAAAGCTAAGGCCTCAACAGCCTCCGTGGTGACAGATGCGGGCTGCTCAACCATCGGAATAGCTAGGCGCTTCGGAACGTCACTTAACGAAGTCTTTTGAAGATCGCTGATTAATTTATCTATGTCAACTGTCAGACGACTCTCTGCTGGAGCCACGACAAACGTATCCTGTTCAATTTTATAGGAAGCATCTTTCGCAGGGCGGTTAAAAATATTCAATTTGTCTTGAAGTGCTTGACTCGTTTTTACAGAACCCACCTTAAGGACACTAGACAGAGCGGTTCCAGGATTTCGCGCCAGCTCATCATTAATGGTTTGTTGCTCCACCTCAATCCCCAAATCTTTCAAAGTCATTGGAATCTCCGTATCATTGTACAACAGTACACGTGTTTCTTCCAGCTTGTCCTTAGACCAATCTCCAATTTTTATTTGGGCTTCTAAGAGGGTGCTGCCACTTAAATCCAAATCATCCACTTTAGTCCCCTCCGACAAGACCCCACTTTCCGCTCCTCCCTGATTTGGTGTTGTCTGATTGGAGGGAATCTTCGTCTCTTGGGAATCGCTTGAAGGGGTACAGCCTCCCATTAATAACGTCAAGATAAATAATGCCAGGGCCTTAACGAAAGTTTGTACGCCTGATTGTTTCATTGCCTAAATCACCCACTCTTCCATTTTAGTCAACGTTAGTATTTCCGTAGTGATTAAGGTTTATTTCTAGATTTTTGTCTTTCAGAAATAAATGTCGAAATCAACCGATTGACCAAGAAGACTGGCTGGCTAAGCGAAGGAACTGCAACTAAAAAGAACCCACCGAGATGATTCTCAGCGGGTTCTTTTTAGTTCCAAAACAGGTGTTAGCTTATGTCTACTCTGTTTCAGCTTCTTCAGATTCTACGAGGGTTTCCCAAGCATCAGCCACTTTTTCCCACTCTTCATCGTCTTCGATGTCGAGCAGCATTTCTCCACCCTCAGCATCTTTGCCGAGTTTAAGAATAATGGCCTCATCATCTTCTTCATCTGCGGATTCGTCTTCCGAAATAGGCATCAATACAAAGTATGTTGAGCCTTCAAGTTCCAAGGTATCTAGATGAAGAAACTCATGGTCTACTCCCTCATCATCTGTGAGTACAACTGTGTCAAACTCTTCAGCGTCATGTTCTTCATGGTTATGATCATCGCAATTGCAATTTTCATGGTCATGTGATTTTTCTGACATAAAATTCACCTCTTATTAAATTAATATAGTAATTGTACTATTGTAGATAATGATTGTCAAATTCTCAGATTTGAATATTTTTTGCAGAACGACGATCCAGGTAACCTTGAAGTATAAAAACTGCCGCCATCTTGTCAATGACTAATTTCCGCTTTGCGCGCGACACATCCCCCTCCAGCAAAGTCCGCTTTGCCGCGACCGTACTTAATCGTTCATCCCACAACGCCACTGGAAGCCCAAACTCCAAACGTAAAACCTCCGCAAACTCATCCGTCAAAGCACAACGAGGTCCCAGTGTCCCATTCATATTCTTCGGATAGCCAAGCACAATCTCCATCACCTCATACTCGCCAATGAGATCACGCAAATCCTCCAACTCCTTCTTGGAACGCCTAATCGTCTTAACCCCCTGAGCCGTCCAAAAAAAAGCATCACTCATCGCCACACCAATCGTCTTCGAACCAAAATCCAAACCCATAATCCTCATGATATCCCTCCAAACCAACCTTTATCTTCACACAATAGACGAATTTTCTATTCATACCTAATCTCTATCTTTGCAAACCCATTCCAAAGCTTCATTAAAGTACTACCACACCGTTCAAAAAATAATTGCTAATAAATATATCAAGCATCAAAGACGCTCACGCACCAGCTCTCCAGCGGCCCCGTCTATACGTTCCCAACCTCCAACTATCCAAGCAATAGCCCAGGCATATAGCAACCCAGCACCAACCTCCAAGACCCATGAGCAGGGGCAGCGTTGCGTGGCCGGAGCTGAGCGTCAAACGCAGTGTGCGAAGCGTAGCCCACCAACGCTCCCCCACGCATGCACGTCATTCCTGCTACGTGCGGCCTCGGTCTTCCTAAAGTCAACGCAAGCAAGCACCGAGGCATATTGCACCCAAGCAACATCCTCCAAGACCCATGAGCAGGGGCAGCGTTGCGTGGCCGGAGCTGAGCGTCAAACGCAGTGTGCGAAGCGTAGCCCACCAACGCTCCCCCTGACATGCACCGTCACTGCTTCGTCCCTCGGCCTCGGTCTTCCTCAAGTCAACGCAAGCAAGCACCGAGGCATATTGCACCCAAGCAGCAATCCTAAGACCCCCAAGCAGGGGGCGCGTTGCGTGGCCGGAGCTGAGCGTTAAACGCAGTGTGCGAAGCGTAGCCCACCAACGCTCCCCCACGCATGCACCGTCACTGCTTCGTCCTTCGGCCTCGGTCTTCCTAAAGTGAAACCCCCACTGCTAGTGAGGGTTTCGTAATACTTATTAATCTTTTTCGATCACTTTTTCAGGTGCTTTGTCATCTTGCAAATAATTTCTCACGAGCTCCTCAATCAATTCAAAGCGTTCCAGTTTACGAATGTTCGCGCGCGCCTGATTGTAACTGGTAATATATACTGGGTCTCCGGACATGAGATAGCCTACCATTTGGTTAATAGGATCATACCCTTTTTCCTGCAACGCAGCATACACTTTCTGCAGAATGTCCCGAGCAGAAACGTCTTCTTCTCCCACCGCTTTAAACATCATGGTTTCTTCCATCTTGTGATCCATTTCCCGATCCCCCTTTCGTCCATTCAGAGCCTTGAATACTTCTTAGGATTTTATTCTGGACATCCCATACTTTTCCCTCTATTTTTCGAGAAACTTTCGGAGAATTGTTGGCACGCGATCGATCGCTTCCCCTAGCTTACTGGGATCCTTACCGCCTGCTTGTGCCATATCCGGTCGCCCACCACCGCTACCACCTGTTATTTTAGCGACTTCTTTTATAATCTGTCCGGCATGAAGCCCACTTAAACCTGTTGGACTGACAACCGTGACTAAGTTCACCTTACCCTCGTTGACGGAACCCAGCACAATAACCCCAGTTTTAAGTTTAACCCGTAGGAGATCCGCCATCTGACGAAGGCCCTCCATATCCAAAGGCCGAACCTGAGCGGCTAATACTTGAACGCCTTCTATGTCCTTAACACGCTTAAGTAACCCTTCCGCTTCATTCTTACCGAGTTTAGCCTGAAGTTGCTCAACTTCTCGTTCAAGGTCTTTCACTTGAGCTAACAACCCGTTCACACGCTTACCCACATCAGCCGGCTGCGCCTTAAAGATTTGGGCCACCTCCATGACCTGATCATCAAGCGTGCGAAGGTAGGCTAACGCTTCTAAGCCGGCCACTGCTTCAATCCGACGCAGGCCTGCCCCTATCCCCCCCTCAGAGAGAATTTTAACCAACCCGATTTCCCCAGTGTCCTTGACATGGGTCCCGCCGCATAATTCTTGACTGAACTGGCCCATCTGAACGACCCGCACAATCTCTCCATATTTCTCCCCAAAGAGGGCTGTCGCTCCACTGAATTTAGCCTCTTTTAGCGACATTTCCGTTGCTTGGATAGGCATATTTTTCAACACGGCTTCATTAATAAGGGTTTCTGCCGCCCTTAATCCCTCCGCTGTCATGGGTGAAAAATGGGTAAAGTCAAAACGCAAGCGTTCCGGGGTGACTAAGGAGCCCGCTTGTTGAACATGTTCCCCTAGGACAGTACGCAAGGCGGACTGCAAAAGGTGAGTCGCACTGTGATGACGTGAAATGGCCTGTCGCACAGAGCTATTGATGGCCACTTCCACCGTTTCCCCGAAATGCAATACCCCGTTGATCACCTGAACTCTGTGATAAAACGTCCCTGTGACACCTTTTTTCACTTCGAGCACACGAGCCTCAGCCCGAGGTGTTTTGATGACGCCAACATCAGATACTTGACCACCGCTTTCTGCATAAAACGGTGTATCAGACAGGAAGACGATGACTTCTTCCCCTTCTCCAGCATCCTGAATTTCTTCTCCGTTAACAAACAGTCCTTCAATTCGCCCCGTTGACAAGCCTTGTTCATAACCGACAAAGGGGGTCACGCCTAAGCGTTTTGCCGTTTCAATTAAGGCTGGGCTTTCAACCACAGCACGCCTTTGCTGGGATTGATCTTTTGCACGAAGACGATGTTCTTCGACCGCCGTTTGAAAGGCGATCATATCCACCGCCAAACCTTGTTCTTCCAGTATTTCCTCCGTCAACTCCACAGGAAAGCCATAGGTTTCATAGAGATAAAAGGCATCTGGCCCCGTTAAAACCGTCTCGCCTTGCTTCACGAGATCCTTGACCTTTTCCTGAAGCAACTGAGTGCCTTGCTCCAGCGTGGCTTGGAAGTTTTTTTGTTCTAGATTTAAATGGTTTAAGATGAAGTTCTCATTTTCGAGAAGTTCTGGATAAGCCTGACCATAGTCCCTTTGAATGATCCGAAAAGCGGATTCAAAGAAGGGTTTGTCAATTCCTATGAGTTTTGCATAGCGGACAGCCCGTCGTAAAATTCGACGCAGAACATAACCTCGCCCCTCGTTATTGGGGCGGATTCCATCAGAGAGCATAAATGATACCGCTCGAACGTGGTCTGCTACCACTTTTAAGGCCCTATCAGTTTTGGGATTATCTTTATATTGAATGCCTGCCAGCGAGGCAACATGGTCAATAATGGGACGGAATAAATCCGTATCGAAATTAGTTTCCACGCCTTGCATCACCGAAGCAATCCGTTCTAAGCCCATCCCCGTATCAATGTTTTGTTTCGGCAAAGGGGTTAAGACGCCTGCTTCATCACGGTTATACTGCATGAAGACCAAATTCCAAATCTCTAAAAAGCGGTCACATTCACAGCTCCCAGCGCCGCATTCAGGTTTACCACAGCCTCTGGCTTCTCCGAGATCGACATAGATCTCAGAACAAGGGCCACACGGACCTGTAGGACCGGCTGCCCAAAAGTTCTCAGGGTCCCCGACGATCCGTTCCGCCTTGACTCCAGCTTTCTCCATCCATATCTGTTTTGCTTCATCATCTTCAGGA
>Ga0209386_1000453_pt1 | contig 20557 bp, 22 predicted proteins | sample NGEPertwo_FD_184510 | JGI IMG/M metagenome (GOLD analysis project Ga0209386, IMG submission 184510) | Arctic peat soil microbial communities from the Barrow Environmental Observatory site, Barrow, Alaska, USA - NGEE Permafrost154B-two... | ecosystem: Environmental > Terrestrial > Soil > Wetlands...
AAACGATACCCAACGCCAAACACCGTCTCTACATATTTTGGTTCACTGGGGTTGTCTTCTAGTTTCTTACGCAAATTTGAGACATGGGTATCAATGGAACGCTCGTAGTAGAGATACTCCTCACCCATCGCTTGACGTAATAGTTGAAGTCGGCTATAAACCGTGCCAGGACGGGTCGCCAGTAAATGAAGAATATTGAATTCCGTAGGTGTCAAGGAAAGTTCCTGCCCTCTTTTCAACACCTTGTGGCTAGTTATGTCAATGCTCAATTCTCCTCGGATTAAGACCAAAGAGGCTGAATTTTCCTGTACTGCCCCAGAGGAACGTCGAAGCACAGTCTTAACGCGCGCTGCCAATTCTCTCAGGCTAAACGGTTTGACAATATAATCATCCGCCCCAAACTCCAGACCAAGTACTCTATCGATTTCTTCCGATTTTGCGGTCAGCATAATGATGGGGATCGCGCTGGTCTCACGCAAGCGTCTGCACATTTCCAAACCACTCATCCCCGGAAGCATCCAGTCCAGTAATACGAGATCCGGTCTTTCACGTTCAATGAGCTGCATACCGTCTGTTCCATTCATGGCTGTCAGGACACTAAATCCTTCCCTTGAAAGATAATCTCTAACGAGGGTTAGTATTTCCGACTCATCATCTACTAGTACTAGTTTCATTCCCATACTCATCACCCCCAATTAGTTAAAAGACTAAGCCGTTGATTTCGTCCTCACTAGACTAGTTCACCTAGAACTTATTTATTAAGTATACCGCTTAAGTTTGAGATGTATTTAGGAAAGTTCTCAAGATTGTATGAAGATTATGCTAAATGATACAAAACCTTCACATTTTATGCACGAGGGGCTTTTCGTTTGAATCAGGCCCTATGGCCTGAACATAAGTATTGGGGTTTAAGTTATATAGATCGAACGCGAAGAAAGTAGCCCAATATTACGTAAAGCACCCGCATCCTCTTAATAAAGGACGCGGGTGCTATTGTTAAATAAAGAATACAGCGATTGGCTGAATGTAACACAACGCACTTGTGTTACATTCAGCCAATGACCTTACAATTTAAACGCTCACCGATCAGGCTCTAATCTATATGTGTTTTAACCTTTCTTCTGTTTCTTTTCTTAACCTATAAGTTCTTTCTAGTTTTTGTGCAGCAATTTTCACTTGTTCCAAAGCATCCGAATCTTCTTGTACTTCTCCTTTTTTAAACATATTAAGGATTTTAACAGTCGATAGCACTCTATATCCTAGGCCTTGAAGGGGCAGCTTCATAGCTTCGGCTGTAAATCCCATATCTTCTTCATTATTTTGCTCACAGATAGCTATAACTACAGCATATTTTCCACCAAATACTTCATTGACACTTGACCAAACCGATCGATCATTGTCTGCAAAGACTTGAAAACAATATAATCTTTCAATAAAAGCTTTCATATCTGCAGTTATATTATAAAAATACGTTGGAGAACCTAAGATAATAGCATCTGCGTTTCTGATAAGTGGATATATTTTCTGCATGTCATCCATTACTACACATTTGTATGTATCTTTACAGCCCTCACATCCAGTGCATCCGCTAATGTTATAATCTCCAAGATAAATCAGCTGTGTCTCTACGTCTTTAGATTCAATTTCATTTAAAGCTTGTTGCACTAAATATGCTGTATTACCTTTTTTCCTTTTACTTCCTACTATTCCCAATACATTCATTTCGTTGCCTCCATAAATTAATTCCCACTCCTATCCACCATGTCCATACTTTCAACACTTCATGATTATTATATAAAAGCATTCACAAAAAATAAAATCATCGACACGAGCACCATTTAAGCAGTCTGCTTACTTACAAACGCTTCCCACCCAGGGGTGTCGCCAGCAAAATCGACAAAACTCACGTTAAAGGAATTCAGTGCCAAAAACCCTGATATTTGATAATCAATGCCTACTCCAAATTGAGTGGGCATTGATATATCACCGTTGCTATAGATATGGTTTTATCGGACAAAAAGAGGATGCATGCATTTATAATACTAGACGATTTGTGTGCCTGCAGTTGGTCCAGCGCTTTGGTCGTATACAGCCGTAGGATTAAAAATCCATAATGCCCTCATGGGCATACCCGCTTTTTTCATCTGATCTGAGACTTTATTGAATAAATCGCCTTCAGTTTGTCGCTCTGCGACCATTGCATTTACCAGATAAGACTCCTTACCTTTCACTGTTAAAACTGCAATGTTTTTGTTGGTTTTAAGATTTTCTGCGGTCTTTTTCATAAGAACTTCCGCAGCACATATTGTTTCGTCATTAGCTGCCATGATGCTGCCGACGACGATTGAGTGTGGTATTCCTTCGGCTGAAATAGTTGTGAGCACTTTCGAAGCACTGGGATCATTAAGTAAATTTAAAACTTTTTCCGGAATTTTCATATTAATACCCCATTCTTTTATTTATTGAAAATCAAATCTGCATTCGTGAATTTTTACACCTATGAATTTGAAAACCCTTTAAAAATCAACGTTTCAGTATTTTACCTCTGTTTTTCCTTCGTGCATTATGCCTACTATTTTGATGTACATATAATTACCTGCTTGTATTTCAGAAGATTCTACAACAACTCTTCTACTTTTTCTGCCTTAAACAATACCAGTTTCTCTTCTATGCAGGCTTTGCCTTCAAGCCTAAAGCCTTTGGGTCCACCTTCCATCGTTGCTATTACAACCTGCATGTTTCCGTTGTCCTTAATGTTCTTCTGGGTAACCTCCATCTTGTAGATACCAAACGCCAGGATGTCCCCGTCTCTGACTTCCACTACTTTTCCCACCACGATCATGTGCGGTTCTCCATTCGAGGAAACAGTGGTAATAGGAATAAACGGAGCCTTTGATATAACTTCTTTAATTTCTTCAGTCATAATCATAAAAATCAACTCCTTAAATTTTTTTGCGCATATTGCACAATTTACTGATAGGGTCCTTATGCGGGTATAGTACTATCATATCAAGTATGATAGTATTAACAAGTACCCTTATTTTAATAACATAGTACTAAAATGGTACCTTGGAGGACGAAAATATGCCCATTAAAAAACAAACTATATTCGATGAATGTTCAATGTGTTCGCAACCGGAAGAAATGAAAATTCAAATGTGCTCTGTATGTGTGACGCAGAAGATAATTAGAGGAAAATGGAAGATTGTTATTATATGGCTTCTTAGAGATGGTGAAAAAAGATTTTCAGAATTACAAAGGAATATACCGCGGATAAATCAAAGTTATTTAACCCATCAGCTAAAAGAACTTGAATATGACGGTCTTTTGAATCGGAAAGCTTATAACGTAATTCCTCCAAAAGTTGAGTATAGCTTGACCCAAAAAGGAATTGATTTTATAGGTGTTATGGAGGTCATGGACAACTGGGGAAAACAATATATATTGGATTTTAAAAACGGTAATATATAATGCACCCATGAATCCAGACAAAGTTATCGGAGTTTTATAACTAATATTATGTTAAGCCCCCTCGTTCCTATGGATGAGGGGCTATTTATTGTCCGTTGGATGATGCCAGAAAAATATGGGCATGCTAAATAAAAGATTAGTGTCAGGACGGTATTAAGTGGACCGTTCCCCATCGAATTTTTCTGTTCGCCATTATATGGCGTATGTGGGTACACTTGGCACAACATAACTATTTTTAAGGATTATTGGAAGAGTAGCACCGAATGACTTACAAGGAGGCTTTGATTTAAAGATGTTTACGATCCCCGGCGTGGAGCATGCCAATGATTTACTACATGAAGCAAATGTTATTCTGCTCAAGACATGGATAGAACAAATTGTTTTTACCTGGCGATGGTGGCTAGAGGTGTCTATTTCAATTATATCATGGGTCTACTTTTGGTTTTTTTTACGGAAAAAACCAGATACCTACCGATTAATATGTGCTGGGTTTTTTTCAATGGTAGTGTCTACATATTTAGATACTGTTGGGATGGCTATGCGTCTTTGGGGTTATCCAAGCAAAGAAATACCGTTGATGCCTCCTTTTATAACATGGGACTTATGTGTGATACCGGTAATGACCATGATAGTCCTTCATTACAAACCGAACATTAACCCCCTTATTAAATCTATAGTGTTGGGCGTATTTGGTTCACTTATATTACAACCCATTGCTCAGTTGCTTGGCCTATATAGTCCCTACCGTTGGCCACATTTGTACTCAATTCCAATGGCAATGATGATTTATTTAGGTTCGAACTATTTCTATAATGAGTTTAGTTTCCGAAGACCAAAGCCTCCTAAGGATGAATAAATTATTCAATCCTTAGGAGGCTTATTGCAAGTAAGGCCTTTTGCTATTGTAAAACCTCCATAATGCATATCATTCTTCTGTAGATCCTCTAACGTGGATAATACGGAAAGTAGACGAACTTTCATTTCCTCATTCCCCGGTATATTTGGCTTTGAAGGTTGATTTACATGTTGTAAATAGGCAATTGTAAAACCTAATTCATCTTGGCAAACTACCATAAAATGGTATATAATTACTTTAATGAAAATATGTGGATTGATAAGAATATTTAGGGATGGTATGATATGAGTAATAAGAGAGGGTCTCATAGGAAATTTTTAGGAAAAAAGATAGGCAAAGGTAAGGTGATTGATATGCCAGCATTAGCAAAACATGATTTTTCTTCAAGGGTTGGAAAACTGCATGAGTTTTTTCCTTGGGTAATTAATAATTATCCAATTGAGGCACATAAAGAAACAGTATGACTTCATCGTACACAACGAAGCCATACTGTTTCTTTTTATACTGTGTTGTAGGCTTATTAGTACCAAGAATACAACGTATTCAATGTAAACACCGTAGGTGGAATATTTTCTCTATAATGCCCAGTGTATACTGGGCAAAGGCATTTTTATACTAACAGTGGGATTCTCATGCCCACTTGGAGTATAAAAATGCCTTTTTATTTGTCCAAAAATATATAGAGAGGAGATTGGCGCATTTCCGATATTCTAAACCTTCGCTATGATAAATGCTTAGACCGTACTCTCCAGGGGTAGTATCTTTGCGGAGATATTGATCAAGTGGAACTCTGTGGATAGGTAAAAAGGTTGATCGAGCTAGGAGACTTAGAAGGGTCCGTCACCCCTGAATCCGTACTTGAACTGCTTGGGATAATTGGGTTTGAACTGGAGGATCCCTTTACTAAACTCGCTTTATTGACGAGCATTGTGGCATTGATCATTCCATACTTGGTCAGCGGTGTTCCCTCTATACGAATCTGAACTTGTTTAATTGTTGAAAACTGCGTCAGAGTGTTGACCAGCCCGTATAACGCAACTTCCTGTGAAACCTTAGCATTGGGTTGCATAAATTCTTCACTTAAATTGACAGTGATAACATTTTCTTTCAGGACAATATCTCGTAATAAAGTGTTTGTAGGCACTGCAGCAAGCACCGCCGTGCCCTGTGTTGCAGGACCTTTTAACCACTCAGTCACCGTTTCTCTCGCCAGACTGACCGTCTTGGGCAATGTACGTTGTTCTTTGACCAAATATTTACCCGTTGAATCCGCAAAGTACAGTGCTACCGTCTTGGCTTCACCAGCTGTTGTCGCAGTTGTCGCAGCTGGCAGAGTACCTGTTTTATCTGCGCCAATAAAATTCCCAAAGGATGTTGACATATCTCCATCCTTTTTCACTAACGTCTCCAGCGTCCCACAGCCCCCAACAAAAATGAGGCTGAATACAACAACCCCCGTGAGTATCTTGTTCCAAATTCGTATTTTCATATTTTTCGCCCCTCCCCATATAGCTTCCCATCCAGCCATATTCATCTCACTTCAAGCCTATGCCTTGTCCGTAAAAACAGTACAGATTTTTTTGTATAAAGCACGACGTTGAGCCATAAATATGGATATTGTTAGGATTATAGAAAGGGGCCAATGAACGACATGTACGGAATCGTTTGGATTAGTATGATTGCCGGCCTGGCCACAACGTTTGGCAGCCTCCTTGTCCTGTTGTTTGGTAAACCTCAAGAACGTGTTCTTGCCGCCCTCTTAGCCGGGGCAGGCGGGGTGATGCTCGCAGTAGTCAGCGTTGACTTACTGCCCAGTGCTTGGCGGACCGGTCAGCCGCTTCAAGTGAGCGCAGGGTTTGCTCTGGGTCTACTCTTCATGTTCCTTGCGGCTAGACGTCTTAACGTCTCCAATAACACGTTACCCTTGTCCCGTCGCCAGCGTCTAAAAAGGACCGGACTCCTCATCGCGACCGGGATCGCCTTACATGATATCCCGGAGGGAATGGCCATTGCCGTCAGTCAAGAAGCCGGACTAGGCCTTCTTATTGCCTTTGCTATTACCTTGCACAATCTTCCGGAAGGAATGGCGACCGCTGCGCCCTTAATGATGGCCGGGATCCGTTGGTGGAAAATCCTTCTACTTAATATCGCCATAGCCTTTTTTACTCCCCTTGGAGCCTTGCTAGGGATCCTCGCCCTCGAACACGCGCAGAATTCCCTGGCCTTCTTTCTCGCCCTCGCTGCAGGTGCGATGACTTTTCTCGTCTTCGCCGAGCTAATACCCCTCTCTCGTGAACGCCACCCGCATTATGCCCTACTCGGGGGAACCATCGGCTTTATATTTTTTACGTTAGTAAGTCTGCTGGGATGAATGCAAATGAAATTACACGTTCACCAAAGCTCCGATGCGGCTCGCTTGTTTACGAAGCTAACGCACATAACCTCTGGCTTTCTGCAAGTTCGACCAATGTGCGTCTTAACGCTTCTCCAACTGCACTCGACACGCATCTCCCGCTTGATGGTTCTCTTAGTAACTTCATTTCATTCATTGGCTAGGTCACGACGCAAGCAAGGTCCGTTTGAACCCTTTCGCCTTCTCCTAACCACAGGGAGGGTCGCGAGATACAGCGCGAAGCCTATGCGCGAGTCGTAGACAAACTAGGTGAAAGTGTTCATTCATTGAGGGGCGGAGGACAGGACGTCCGAGGCTGGCAACCAGACAAGGTCCCCCTCCCGCCATCCTTGGCTCCGGTGACACTCGGCCATACATGGCCAGCGGATGTCTGATTTGCCAGGAACCCCTCAACTTGCATAAAACACTTGCACCCTAGTTTGGCACGATAAGCGCGTGGCTGAACGAAGTATCTCGCGACCCTCCCACTTCGATTGCATGACAAAAGTGTAGTTTGAAACCCTCCTCTATTTCAAAACCTGCGCCGCATAATCCCCCATCGCTTTGTACCCTTGGGCATTTGGATATTTATTATCTTTGGATAAATCACTTAAGTATTTCCCATCAGCATCAAACAATACGGTAGAAAAGTCCAGAGTCAATATATTTTCCTTCTGAGCGTAGCTCAGCTCCCACTCCCGTGTCTCTTTAATATTTTGTTGTGCGCCGGGATATCCAATCGGCAGGGCAAGTATTGGAATAATTTGGTTGGATTTTGCCTTCTTGACCATTTCTTCAATGTTCTGTTGGACCTCTTTCAAGGCCACCTCCTGAATCGCATCTCCAATTCCTGCGAAAATAATGACCCGACCCGGTTTCTCGGTCACCACATCTGCGTCGAAGCGGGCAAGTAAGTCTTTGGTCGTCTGAAACGTTTTCCCCTTATTAACCACCGGAACCTCCAGAACATTCTCCGTGCGTTGAGGCCAGGAATCTTTCACGTCAAGCGGATATCCTAAAGTGAACGAATCGCCTAAAGCGACAATCTTTGCATTGCTGAGTTCATTAGTTACCCCCGGCGCCGTTGTTTCATCAAGCGCTTTGCCGCCCTGCCCCCAAAGTCCAAAAAATCCAGCGATCAGTACCATTGAAGCAAGCCCAGCAGCAACTTGAATCAAGCGTATCTCCAAGCGATATGTACGCATAAAAATCCACCTTTCTATAAGACCTGAGATTCTAAACATTCCCCATAAGACATGAGATTCTACACTATTCCCTAAATTTCCTTCTTCATCACGATTCAATCATCTACTCTTCCATCTATTTAGAAACCTATCATACACCAGTGCGCCCTTCAAAGCATATTTTATATAAGGAAAATAGGAGGTGCCTCTATGAGTTACATTGCCAAGGCCCGCGAATTAGGGAAAGCCCTGTCTCAAACTCCCGAAATTCAAGAATTAAAGGCTGCAGAAGCTTCCATTATGGCTGATCCACTAAGCCAAGCTGCCTTTATCCAGTATCAGGAAAAAGAGCGCGGGTTGGTAACCACTCAATTGATTAGTAAGATCGTTCCTGAAAAAGAATCTCTAGCTTTAATCGATCTAAAGATCCGTCTTATGGGCAAATATCCTCTGATCAAAGCGTATTTTTTACAGCAACAAAAGTTTGAAAAACTTATGGCCATGGTAAACCTAACCCTAACTACTGCAATGCATGGCATGCCCTCTGCCGATGATCTACCCATACCAGACGAGTTGAAAGGCATGGCCCAGAAAATTCTTGACAGCATCGGCGGCACAGACAGCCTGGAGAAGATGCAAATCTCGCCGGAAATGTTAAAAGGCCTTAAACTCCCGCCCGGATTTTCTCTGAAATAGTGGATGAAAGGAAGTGTTATTGAGTGCGAGTTGACGGTTATCAAGGAGTTAGGCTCGTTAACGATATCACACATCCCGTGACCTTCATCGCCTTCCTGATCATCGTGATCTTAGGGTTTTGGGTAACAATTCGCACTTGGTTTTGATGGAATACATTTAGGAAGGAGAATTGCCATGATCAACCAAGCTTACTGTTCACCCCAGTTGCCGGCAACTCCTTTCTCTTTTTCCATCTTAGTAACCAGTCCTATCCGGCGCGACTTGAAGTTTTGCCCCGTCAGTGCGATGATCTTCCCTTTGGCATCGGTTGACGTTAAATTCGCCTCCATGATTATCGTTGGCATGGATGTGCTCATGTCATTTCTTTTTAAACGATCCTTGGCTCATCCTCCAGATTTGTCACGCAAAACCTCCAATCTTGCCCCCATGACTCTCAGCTTGGGACAACTAAACCAGCTTGTCAATGCAACTATCAAAGGGCAAGTTCCCATGCCTGCACCCGCTTCATTCGCTCCTGGGCAAGGCTCTGGCCCCGTAGGTTTCGACGAACCGCTTTTTCCCGATAATTTAAGCGTGTCCTTATTTATTACAGCTCCGTTTGCGCCTTTTGACGGAAGTCCGGATACTTCGTTTAGCGTCCCATTATTTGAAGTCCCAGGAGCACCCGGCAACCTGCTCATTTCAGTCGGGTTACTCATTGCCCAGTTCTTTGTTGAACGCACCGGCGTTGGAACTTCCCCTGATACAGGGAACGGAGGGAACACCTATGGATTTGCTAACTAGGCCCACAGATCCCAAAGCAACGGATACTAAGGATAATGAATCTAAGCGCCCTATTTTATTTCTAGAAACCCCGGCCGTTGGGGCGGGGTTTGTGGCGATGACCCTCTTCATGTTGATTGCTTTTTTCTCCAATGTACTGTTAGCACCAGTAACCATGGCGACACTTGGTATCACAGTGACCTTAGGCACCCTTGGAATCCTCGCCCTGATCTTACTCATCCTCTTTCTCTTCTAGGGACCGCTGACCAAGGATGGGTCAAATAGGGGCACGATGCATCGTGCCCCTATTTGATACGTATACCAGGGTTTAATCACTGGTTCGGTGGTATAAACGTCGGAGGTACTCCTGGGGCCACGCCCATTTGATTGAGTGATTGAAGAAGTTCTGGACTTATTGGTGCGGCTGCTTCCGGACCAATCTCCGGTTTCTTCTTTCTACTCTTGATTAATCCCGAGACCTTTCCCCAAGCAGTCGTTGCGGTGTTCTTCATCGGGGTTAGAAATGCCATCATCCCCAGGGGCTCTTTGACCTTTAATATGATGGGACCATTCGGCGCCTGCCCGAGATGTGCTGGATTTTCCACGGAGACTACGACACGGCTGTAGTGATGAAGAGGAACTTGGCTTTGGAAATGAGCTCGATAAACTCCATTCCCTACAGACCTTAAAGCCCCAACTAAAAATCCCGTCTTTCCCTTGTCATCCACAAGATAAGACACATACATACCTGTTTGACCTTGCCCCAGGAACGTTTGTGGTGCTGGAAGATTAGCAATCAGAAGAAAACTATTGTCCGGCGAGATCGTAGCCACACCATTGCCAACAATCCCTTGTTGTGCGGCTTGCAAGATAAGTTGACGCGCTGGTGCTTGATCATAACTTTGGTTTTGATTATATCCCATGTTTTGCTGATAACCCTGGTTTTGATTATATCCCCCCTGGTTATACCTATGCCCCACCTGAGTATTGTTCATTAAGCCCTGGTCGTATCCAGTCTGTTGTTGAGGGATAAAACCAGCGCCTTGCTCAGGCAGAGAGGTTTGATATGGCATCCCTTGAGGCGACGGTTGCTTTGCTCCTAAGAATCCACCCCGTGAGTTTTGGATTTGTCCGTCTTTCTGGAAGAACCCACTTGCTTTTAATCCTGAACCCAGCGTATCTCGAATAGTGCCCGGAGAGTATCCCTGTACGTATTGACTGTTAGGTAACTGCATAGGAGACCCCTGAGGTCCCATGGTCTCATAAGGATCATATGGCTCATTCCCACCGAACTTCACCATGTTCCCCTCCTTTTTTCTAATTATTTAAATGTAGCCTCATAACATGATATGATAGATTTAATAGAAGGGTTCTGAATACTAGAGGTATATAAACAATAAGTGAGGAGGCAACCATGCCCGAAAAGCTCCCTCCATCGCTATCTAACAATATATCCCGGCGCAACTTCTTCCGTGGCATCGGAGGTTTTCTAGCAAACCATTGGTTACTTTCTGCTCTACCCCTCGGGGGGGTTGGAGTTCTGAGCTATGCAAGACATGATACCCTAGATCTAAAAAGGGAACGATGGGATTTATTTTACCCCAATCTACCGACCTCGTTAGAAGGAAAGACAATCTGCCAACTCAGTGATTTGCATCTGGAGACCCTACGAATCTTGCCTGAACACATTGAACAAATCGTGATGACTCAAAAGCCTGATTTACTCGTCATCACCGGAGATATCCTTTCCAGCAGAACAGATATAGATAAACTAAAGAGCTTTCTGGGAGGACTTACAGCCACCTACGGAAAATTCGTCGTCTTGGGTAACAACGATTATAGTAACCTTTCTCACACCCTTTTTAAGCGATATCTTCAACAGTTTCAACACTTAGGGTGGACGCCCTTGCTTAACAATGCTGCTTTTTTGTCCAGTCTCAATCTCTGGATCATTGGGGTCGACGACCCAGCTACTGCTCATGACGATGTGGATCTAGCCTATCAAAAGGTTCTCTCGTCCCGTGTCCCTTCCACTCCTCCCTTTCGCCTAGTCTTAGCCCATTCCACAGATTGCCTAGACGACGTGGCGAAAAACGGTGCGGATCTTCTTCTGACTGGACATACCCACGGTGGTCAAATCCGCCTTCTTCCTGGCCTAAAACCCCTGATTACCAATACTTATCTAGGAGACCACGGAATTTATGAGGGATATCATGTGGTTAACGGAATTCCTCTTTACATCAACCGGGGCATTGGCGAAAGCCTTCTTCCGATACGGCTTAACGTCCCCCCAGAAATTGCTTTTTTTACCTTGCACCAGGGAGACTCAACGCCGAGACACGTAACAAGCTAAGAAATGACCGTGTTTACTAGCCTGTGCATATTATGCCATAGGTCTTAACACAAAGGAGGAAAAACAGATGGCATTTAGTAATGAAAATTGTGGTTGCGAAGGACACGGAAAAGGTATGGGTACAGGAATCGCTGCAATCGTTGTAATAATTCTTCTTCTGATCGCTATGGGAATAGTATTCTAAGTGAACTCGTTCAACTAAAGATAAAAAGCTTTAGATCATTATTTGCATAGTGTTGCAATTCGTACTATGCTAATACCATACAACGCATGGTATGGAGGAGAGCATGAATCGCAGCCGAAAAAGTGAATCTCGTAGGATAACCGTATGGGAAGGAAAGAACGACTTGACGCAAACACAATCTTTCATTAAAGACAAGATTGAGGAGCATTATGCCCAGCGTCACCTGAAGCTGAGCGACAGTGGCGAGGCGGAGCTGATCAATTCGTTCATGCCACCGAAATGTCCATTTTGCGATTCGGACAAGTTCAGGAAGTACGGCTTGACGGCCAACAGTGTTCAACGTTATCGATGCACCTGTGGCAAAACGTTCTTGCCTACAACAGGCACGATATTCGATGAACATCGTATCTCCATCAGTGAATGGATAGAGTATTGCATGAACCTGTTCCGGCACGTGAGCATCTCTGTCGATTCATGGAACAACAGGAATGCATTTTCAACGTCCCGATACTGGCTTCAAAAGGTGTTCCTGACGCTTCAAGGCTCTCAGGACGGCATTGTTTTATCCGGAGATGTATGGCTTGATGAGACGTATTATTCAGTCATCAGCATGGATGCTGTTCGTCACGAGGATGGCAAGAAGCTCAGAGGCATCTCCAGGAATCAGCTTTGTATCGGCGTAGCAACGGACAAGAGACACACGCTTTTTCTTGTTGAAGGTTATGGTAAGCCATCTCAAAAGAAGACATTTGAGACATTCCATAACCACATTGCACCTGGTTCAACGCTAATCCACGATAAAGAGCAATCCCATGCGAAGCTCGTCAAATTGCTTGCCTTGCAGAGCACAGTCTATGCTTCGGAAGAATTGAAGGGGTTGCCCGATAAGGAGAATCCGCTTGAGCCCGTGAACCGGCAACACGCATTGATGAAACACTTTCTGAACGCTCACGCAGGTTTCCTTCGTGAGAACCTGCAAGGCTATCTGGATCTGTTTTCTTATGTTACGAATCCACCCTATGACCTTGCTGAAAAGGTCGACTCTCTGCTCGATTTGGTTTTTCATAATCCCAAATCGCTACGGTATCGGGACTTTTATCAAGCAAAATCAAGCGATTCGGAATTCTAAATGCAACACTATGCAATAGATGATCTTAAAGCTTTTAACTTATTATACGTCCTCTACTGCTTTCCGCTGGCTAACTTATAACTTTCCGGCAGTTTCTTCAATTTCATTAAGACTAAAGGAGCAAGGAGAGCCCCTAGACCTAATGACGAAAAAGCAATTCCCCAAGAATGTGTTTTGTCTACGATGTAACCAAACACAGTGGGAGAAATAATAGTGACACCAAAACCCATAACTGATTGGATTCCTAAAGCGAGCCCAGAAACCTCAGGATCTGCAAGTTCTGTTATCGCAGTAGAAAAAATCGGGCTATCCCCGATGACAAAAAAGCCATATACAAGTGCCATAATGACAACTGCATAAATGGACCATTCTCCAACCCAGCCAATCGTAAACGAACAAGTGATACTTCCAACTAAAAATACAAGGATGCTATTAATTCTTCCCTTCCGATCTGAAACTAATCCGCCGATCCAAGTCGCTATACAGCCTATGATTACACTCAAGCCTCCGATTATATTCCCATACATCATAGCATTTTGAGTCGAGTATCCATGAAGTTTAAATACGGCCACGAGAAAAGGAGCTATCCATGGCCACATCGCATATAGTTCCCACATATGTCCTGTATAGGCTAAATTCATTAAGACATTGGGGCGGGAGAAGGCCTTCTTAACCTGCCTCCAACTGAATTCGCCTTTGACAGTAGTAAGAGATACTTCACCCATCCGGTAAACTAAAAAAGCTCCTAATAGTGCACTTAAAGAAGTTAATATTATAAGTGTATTCCAATCTAAAACTCTTACTAAAACACCGGATAGAAGCAGTGAACTACCCGAGCCGACAACAAGGGAACCTACATAAACTCCTATCGCTTTTCCTCTTGTTTGAGGTGGAAATATCCCAGCAATTAACCTCATACCAGGTACGTAAACTCCCCCCATCCCTATGCCCGCAAGTGTTCTGAAAATAAAAGCACTGTAAAAGTCTCGTGCAAAAAAAGCGAAAAACAAACTGGATATTCCAGCAACCAAGGCTCCAAAAACAAAAATTTTTTGAGGGCTACGTGAATCACTTAAAAAACTGAAAAAGAAAACTGCAAACACATATCCTAATTGAAACCCTGAAATAATCATCCCCGCTTGAAAGTTCGTTAAATCCCATAAGTCTCTAACTGTTGAAAGTATAGCAGAGAAATTATACCAAACTTGCATAATCATAAATTGTGCAATCGATATAATCCATAAAATTCTATTTCGATTTAAAGTCCCATCCATCTTCTAAATTTAACTCCTCTTACCATCTTTCTGTTTAAATATTTAATATCCTAACTCCACTAGTTTATTTAATCATTCTCTTGAATTTCGTTTATAGAATCCCGTAGATTGACGCATGAAAGGCCAACACCTTGTGGCTTTTCTTTCACATTATATCACAAGCCTTAAGTCCGCACCTTGCAAGGTGGGATTCAAGGCTTGTGATTAAAATTCGATACATAATGGGCTATTTCACTGCACCAATAAATCCTACCGCTTGCTCTGCTGCTTCCATCAAGGTTTCCGGTAGTGACGGATGTGCATGGATGGTGTCTGCAATATCCTCCACTGTAGCTCCCAACTTAATGGCTAGTGCAGCCTCTGAAATTAGGCTCGTAGCCTGAGGCCCAAGAATATGTACCCCCAGTATTTTGCCACTGCCCGCCTCGGCAACAATCTTAACAAGTCCCTTATTTTCACCCATCGCCAAAGCCTTGCCACTGCCGATAAACTGAGACTTCCCAACAACAATCTGAATCTCCTGACTTTTGGCCTGTTCTTCCGTAATACCTACGCTTGCTAGTTCCGGTGAGGTGTAAATACAGCTAGGCACTACGCTATAATTCATTAGTTTTTGCCCGCCCATGGCATTTACTGCAGCTGCTGTCCCTTCTGCAGACGCAACATGAGCTAGCAAAATGCCGCCCGTTACATCTCCTATGGCATAAATGTTCGGAATACTTGTTTCCATTTTGGAGTTAACCTTGATTTTTCCATTTTCCACTTGAACACCTATTTCTTCAAGACCCAAATCCTCATAATTAGGACGTCGTCCAACTGCTACCAGAACTTTATCTACTTGAAGCTCTTGAAGTCCTTTCGGTGTATCTACGTTCACCAACAGGCCCTCTTCCGATTTAGTAATTCCTCCGACCTTTGTTGCAGTTAAGACATTTATTTTTTCCCGTGTCATTAATTGTTTTAAAGCGTTGCTTACCTCTTCGTCTGCGAATGGCAAAATCCTATCCATTGCCTCGACCAGCGTAACCTTCGCCCCAAGCTTCTGATAAATACTCGCGAACTCTACGCCGATAGCTCCCCCGCCAATAATTAGGAGGCTCGCAGGTATGCTAGACAACCTTAATGCATGATCACTATTCATAATCCTTTGCCCGTCCGGTTCTAAGCCCGGTATCACAGCCGGTCGAGACCCTGTAGCAATAATGATGTTTCGTGTCCTCAACTTGATCTGATCATTCGGGGTGGAAATTGTCACTTCATCTGTCCCTGTAATTTTCCCTTCTCCCCTGAAAACTGAGATTTTGTTGCTCTTCATCAGAAATTCCACACCAGTATTAAGACGTTTAATAATAGCCTGTTTTCTGTCGAGAATTTTTTCTATAGACACTTCTATCTGGCTTGCTTCCACACCAAAATCCTTGGATTTTTTAACGGTCTCAAGCACTTCAGTAGATTTTAGCAATGTCTTGGTAGGGATACATCCCTGATTCAGGCAGGTTCCTCCTAGTGCCCCTTTTTCCACAAGTGCTACCTTACCACCTAGAGCACTGGCTTTTGCGGCGGCGGTATATCCGCCGGGTCCGCCGCCAATAACAATCACATCATATAGTTCGTACGTCATTTAACTGCCTAATACTGGTTTCTAAAAACGTAACATCTCATGACATTACGCTATTTCACCCTGTCTACCAGACAAAGTGGTAGCATCACAGTTTCACCCATCCCCCACTTTCAAAAACGCATCTTTGAGATATAGGCTAATTTTTAAATAAGCATAATCCTGCGACGCTAGAAAAACCAGTCCTCCTTTCTTGAATTTATTTATTAACCAGCTTATGCGCTTAAACCTATAAGTTATATTCAAGGTTATAAGGCTTAAGCAGCTTCATTTCCGGTCGATGTAATCCCTGATTTCTTAGGTATTACATAGATTATTACACACACAAAGATTGTAGCTACAATGAGGAAGAGATTCAAGCCGATTAGGCCTTTCTTAAAGAGCCAGCTAAATTGGGTTATGGCTGTGAATCCCAGTAAAACCATGGTCGCAATGGAGACAAGCCCTAAAATTTTTCTCCCAGGTGACTGATCTAATTTAATTTTCCATTGTCCGGCATTGTCCACCATGGAAACAACCACCATCAATAAGATATTAAAGGTCATACCGATAAACACGGGATGAATATTAAAGAAAAAGTTAACTGGGTCCCAGCCACCTAGGGCATACCAAGACAAACCAGAAATGAATCCGCCCAGCAGAGCAGCTATTGCCCCACGACGCGTCGCCAAAGGCCAGGCCAAGGCAACAACGTCGATCCGTTCCGAAGTGTCCATGCTAAAACATTCCACCAGGAAGCGTTTTCACTGCGCATTAGGCCTAATAAAATCATCTCTAAGGTTAGCGCAGCCAGGGCATACTTTGTGTACTTAACTTTGCGTTCATCACTTAAGAACGGATTAATTGCACCCATTACGTCACGTCCAAGGCTTGTGGCACCGGAGAATTGGCAAGGAGCACCCCACCCTAACGCCGCGGCCCAAATTCCCAGGAAAAACACGCCTACCAACGGAGCTGGTAATACTTGAGCCAGATATTGCGGTATGGCAATCATGCCACGAGCGCCGCCTGGCACAACTGCAGCTGCTGACAAACCAAACAAAACACCGAAGGTAATGAAGAAAATATTAGCTCCAAAAGCCATTAATAAGCCTTTTCTTCCTTCCTCAGGAGTGCGGCAGGATAAGGCCATCTGAAATGCTGCTTGGGCTACAAACACATTGATCAAAAATGTCGCGAACCAAGCAATGATCACTTGCACCCCTACAGTTGTAGGGGAAAACATGGCAGGTTTGGCGGCTGCTAACAGGGCTAATCCTGCGAAACCAGGTTCTTTTAAGAAGGCAATACACCCAACGATAAACATTGCTAAAAATGCAAAACTATTTGCTGTTTGAGTAACAACAATTGACCACATCCCACCTGATTGAAGAAAAATCAGTAACGTTATACCTGTAATCGCGATGGCAAAGGGAAGTGATAAGGGAGTAAATACGTGAAGAGCAGAAGCAAAAGCAAGAGCTGTTGCTACTGACCACATGGGAAAGGTAAAGGCTGTAATCGCGCCGCTCACACCCAGTGCTAGACGCCCGAATTTATCCCCAATTAATCCGGAAACAGTTACCACTTTCAGTTTACGAAGATTGGCAATTAATAACAGCGCAATGATTAAGACGTGAACCATTTCAGCCACGCCATACCAGGCCGCCGAAATCCCCACTTTATAGGATAATTCTAAAACAGAAATAAACGAAGATCCTGAGAATAAGCCCGTAATACATACGAAGACCATCCAAGGTTTAAAGCTGCGGCCTCCGACCCAAAAGCTGTCTCCACCCGCTCCAGCTTCAGCTTTCTTTTTGGCATATCTGCTAAGGACAATAAGGACAACGGTATAAGTCAGCCACAACCCTACAATCCATGCTCCAAATGAATTCATCAGTACTCCTCCTCCACATTATTTAAAACATTCTAAATTTAGATGAAATCATTATTACGGCGGTGGGTGTCTCTCATCGCAAAATCCTAAAAGTTATTGATCTGACTGAGCTTCATATTTATGGGCCATACCATTAATTTCTATCGCATAAGTGATTTTCGCTGATTTATTGACCATGTTTGACGCTGAACAATAGACCTGCTCAGCCATTTGGAGAGCTTTATTCACCTTATCGGCAGGGATATTCTTTCCCCTTAACCGGTAAACAACTTGAATATCGTTGAACACCTTAGGGTGCTCTTCTACTCTATTTCCAGTAACTTCAATGTCTAAACGATCGTACACGACTCTCATTTTATTGAGAATGTGCCCCAACTCGATGCCTGTACAACCACCAAGAGACATTAGCATTAATTCCATTGGCCTTACGCCTTCATTTTTCCCGCCATAAACTTCTGACGCATCCATAGGTATTTTAAACCCACTATCATCGGTCCCTACAAATTTCATATTTCCTTCCCAAGCAATGTTTACTTTCGACATAAATAACCTCTCCTTTTTTATCATAATTACTTCGTTGCTCAGCTAATGGTAATTCTTGATCTCGTAATCCATTTTCCAGATCACGTGCTGCCTAAATTGTTAATAGTAATCTTTCTGTTAACTCCACCACCTTATTAAAGAATAAACGCCTTATCCTTGTGATTACTATTGCAAGTACCATGCCATATTGTAATAAGGCGAATAACCTAACGAAAGTATATACTAGCAAAAAAACGTGGTGCCTGAACGCACCACGTAAGAAATCATATTAATATTCTTCGTGAAAGAACCCACTTACACAAACCTTGCAAGTCCTGTTCCATCCTTGCACCACGTTTTCCATTTTTGCACCACTTCATTAGTCAGTGTAAGAAATTCCCAAAGCCCTCGCTTTACGTAATAAGGTAGAATGGGCTACTCCTAGGATCTCTCCTGTACGACGCAGACTATGATACTCCTTCAAGGCCTTTACAATTAACTCAGTTTCTACAATCTCCCGAGCCTGCTTTAACGGAATGATCTTATCGATAGATACTCGGAGAGGGCTAGAGGCTACTTGGGCAAATAATGAGGCGGGCAACTGGTCTGGGAAAATAGCATCCTGTTCTGACATGATCACCAATCGTTCTACTAAATTTGCAAGTTCTCGGATGTTTCCAGGCCAGTTATACTCCTCCAAGAGTTGGTAGACCTCAGAGGAAAAATACTTTTGGACACTGTATCTGTCGTTAACCTTATCCAAGAAATGTTTCGCTAAGGGTAAAATGTCGCTTTTCCGTTCCCGTAACGGTGGTATCTCAATGGGCACGACATTCAGACGGTAGAACAAATCTTCACGAAATTTTTTTTCAGCTATTAATTTTTTTAGATTTTTATTAGTGGCGGATAGAATCCGAATATTAAGTTTAATAGCAACACGTCCACCAATCCGGTAAATCTCTTGCTCTTGTATTGCTCGTAATAATTTCACTTGTAGGTTCATGGGCATGTCGCCCACCTCATCCAGTAATAGAGTGCCGCCGTTTGCCAGTTCCATCAGACCGGCTTTTCCTTCCTTATTGGCCCCAGTAAAAGCGCCCCTCTCGTACCCGAACAACTCAGATTCTTGTAGGTTTTCCGGTATTGCTCCAACGTTAATTTGAATAAACGGTCCCTCTGCCCTGAAACTATTTCTATGAATAGTTCTGGCGATCACCTCTTTACCTACTCCAGACTCGCCGGTAATAAGAACCGTGGAGTCCACCCCAGAAACCCGCAACGCTTTATTTACAACCCGTTCCATGGCAGAACTTTGGTAGATTAAATCTTTCTGCTCCTTGGCTCTAAGTGATTTGAGTTCTTGCGAGAAACGCTCAGATTGGTGTTTTAATCGATTTAACTCAGTAAAGTCACGAATGCTAATGACTACCCGTACTGGGTGGTTTTGATCATCTAGGACAGGACTCCCTGTAATGGTTAACTCAGTTAGATTTTTTCCCTTAAAAGTGTCAAAGCAGACATTTCCTTCGGCCATAACCCGCCGATAGACCTGAATGACCAGATCACGACACACAATAATAAGGCGTTCTATGGCATCTCCCGTAGGATCATTAGAAGAGCCCTGTACCCGAAAAAAACTTTTGTTCACTATCTCAATCACACCTTGGTCATCCACCACAATAATGCCGTCATAAGAAGCTTCAATAATGCCTCTTAACTCCTTGTTGACCTCATAGACTTCGGCCAATTTGTGCTCGGAATGCTCCAGTGCCCCATGCACCTTATTAATCAAATCAATCCGAGTTAACACTCCTGTAAGTCTTTGATTATTATTGAAAATCAGGAGCCTATCTATTGTCTGTCCACAAATATCATGAAAGCAGGTATCTTCATTAATAATTTGTAGATTGGTGTCCATTATCTGGTCCACCCTAGTATCAAAGGTTACTCCCGCCTCGATCGCCTCGAGCAATTGAAAGACCGTTAGTATCCCTACCACATTATTATCATCATCCACAATCGGAGCGCAGTTAACCTTGGTTTGCCTGTATAATTGACTAACATCCTGTAACGTCTTACTGTAATGAAGGGTCCGAGGATTCTCTAGCATAACTTCCTTTACTTTCATAACTTCTCCTCTTGTCCTAATGTCCTAATCTCTTAATCCAATCGTTAGACTCCCACTTCTATAAGTGGGTCTGGTATTCCGTTACCCTGCTTCGGTGGGGGTAGAATCC
>Ga0209386_1000454_pt1 | contig 20554 bp, 10 predicted proteins | sample NGEPertwo_FD_184510 | JGI IMG/M metagenome (GOLD analysis project Ga0209386, IMG submission 184510) | Arctic peat soil microbial communities from the Barrow Environmental Observatory site, Barrow, Alaska, USA - NGEE Permafrost154B-two... | ecosystem: Environmental > Terrestrial > Soil > Wetlands...
GGCCTTCATCAAGGAGGCCCACAGCCGCGGCATCCGCGTCATCACCGAGCTTGTCGTCAATCACACCTCCGACCAGCATCCGTGGTTTCAGGCGGCACGGCAGGCGCCCCCGGGTTCGCCTGAGCGCGACTTCTATGTCTGGAGCGATACCGACAAGCGCTACGACGGCACGCGGATCATCTTTATCGATGCGGAGACGTCGAACTGGGCCTGGGACCCGGTGGCTGAGTCTTATTATTGGCATCGCTTCTACGCGCATCAGCCCGATCTCAATTTCGACAACCCTAAGGTTCTCGACGAGATCATCGATGTCATGCGCTTCTGGCTCGATCTCGGCGTCGACGGCCTGCGTCTCGATGCGGTGCCGTATCTCTGCGAGCGGGAAGGGACCAATAACGAAAACCTGCCCGAGACCCATGCCATCCTGAAGCGCATCCGCCAGGAGGTAGACGCCCAATATCCCGACCGCATGCTCCTGGCCGAGGCGAACCAATGGCCCGAGGACACGCGCCCGTATTTCGGTGACGGCGACGAATGCCACATGGCATTCCATTTTCCGCTGATGCCGCGCATGTACATGGCGCTGGCGCAGGAGGACCGCCACCCGGTCACGGACATTCTTCGGCAGACCCCGGAGATCCCCGAGAACGCCCAGTGGGCGCTGTTCTTGCGGAACCACGACGAGCTCACGCTGGAGATGGTGACCGATGACGAGCGCGACTATCTGTGGCGCACTTATGCCAACGATAGCCGCGCCCGCATCAATCTCGGCATTCGCCGCCGTTTGGCCCCGCTGCTCGAGAACGATCGGCGCAAGATCGAGCTTTTGAATGCCTTGCTGCTGTCGATGCCCGGCACGCCGGTTCTCTATTACGGCGACGAGCTCGGTATGGGCGACAACTTCTATCTCGGCGATCGCGACGGCGTGCGCACGCCCATGCAATGGTCGGCCGACCGCAATGGCGGCTTTTCGAAGGCCGACCCGCAAAGGCTCTATCTGCCGCCGATCATGGACGCGAATTACGGCTATCAGACCGTCAACGTGGAGGCGCAGCAAAGGGACGCGTCGTCACTGCTGAACTGGACGCGCCGGATGATCCAGGTCCGCAAGACCCACGCCGCGTTCGGGCGCGGGTCTTTGAGCTTTCTTTATCCGCGCAACCGTAAGATCTTGGCCTTTGTGCGCGAGCATGAGGGGCAGACGCTGCTTTGCGTCTTCAATCTCGCGCGCTCGGCGCAAGCGGTTGAGCTCGATCTGCGCCAACATGCAGGCAAGGTGCCGGTCGAGCTGACCGGGAGCTCAGCCTTTCCGCCCATTGGCGAACTCACCTACATGCTGACCCTGCCGGCTTACGGCTTTTATTGGTTTATCTTGGCGGGCGAGGAGGAGGAGCCACGATGGCATGTGGCGCCGCCCGAGGCTGCGCCGGATTACATCACGCTCATCGCCTCGGATGGCTGGCGGAGCGTGTTCGCGGATCGTCAGAAACGGATCATGGAGCAAGAGGTTCTACCGGACTTTGTCGTCCGCCAGCGGTGGTTTGGGGCGAAGGATTCCCATTACGTCCAGTTCGAATTAAAGCCTCTCGCTACCCTTGAGGGGATCCACGGCACCTATCCTCTGGCCGTTTGCAAAGCCTCGATGCCGGGCAGCGATACCCAAAGTTACTTCCTGCCGTTCTCCGCCAAATGGGGGAGCGAACATGTGCGGGCGGGTGCGCCGCAGCTGCCCTTCACCCTCGCCAAGCTGAGGTCGGGTCCGCGCGTCGGCGCCTTGCTCGACGCCGCCAACGATCAGGACTTCATTCGTGATGTCGCGGGGGCCATCGGCGCGAACAAGACCATCGAGGCCGAGGGCGGCCGGGTCGTGTTCTCGGCGAGCCCAAACTGGACGCCCATCGCGCAGGACGCGCCGATACGCGCCGTGGGTGCCGAGCAGAGCAATGTGTCGATCATCGTCGACGAGCGCATCATGCTGAAAATTTACCGGCGCCTTCGGGCCGGCATTCAGCCGGAGTTGGAGGTCGCGCGGTTTCTCACCGAGGTTGCGCACTACGCCAACACGCCGGAATTTCTGGGCGCCGTGGAATATGTCGCCGACACTGGCGAGCATACGGCGCTGGCCATCGCATTCTCCTTCGTGACGAACCAGGGCGATGCGTGGACCGCGGTGGTCGAGGGGCTCGACCGGGCCTTGGAGGATCTCACGCTGCGCCAGGATGAAGAGGCCAGCGTGGAAAGCGACCTGGAAGGGCTTTACGGGTTCCCGCTCGATCTTGCCGCGCGGCTCGGCACGCGAACGGGCGAGCTGCATCGGGCGTTCGCCACGCCCACCGACGACCCGGCCTTCGCGACGGAGCCGATCACGCAAGGCGACATCGCGCGGTGGTCGCAGACGCTGCGCGAGGAATCAGATCGCGTTCTCAGCGAGCTCGAAAACGCGATCGAGTCTCTGTCGGAGACGGCCAGCCACCACGCCAAAACGTTGTTGGGCGCGCGACAGGCGCTCAGTGACCGGATTGACGCGATTGCGAGCATGCCGCCGCTGGGCGTTAAGACGCGCATTCACGGTGACTATCACCTCGGCCAGGTGCTGGTCTCCAAGGATGACGTGATCATCATCGATTTCGAGGGTGAACCGCGCCGGTCGCTTGCCGAGCGCCGTGAAAAGAGTTCTCCCCTGCGCGATGCGGCCGGGATGCTGCGCTCGCTCGACTATTCGGCGTCCGCCGCGGTCGACCGCTTTGCCTCGCGCAAGGGTGAACTGCCCGAGCGGGTCATGGCGGTGGCGACGGCCTGGCGCAACCGCGCCAGCCGCGATTTTCTGACGGCCTATGTCGAAGCCGTGCAGGGTACGGCGATCTATCCGGCGGACCGGCAGGCCGCCGAGAGCCTGCTCGACCTGTTCCTGCTGCAAAAAGGCTTCTATGAGATCGCCTATGAGGCCGCCAACCGTCCGCACTGGCTGTCGATACCTTTGCGCAACGTAATCGATTTACTGACGGGGACGAGAGCGTATCAAACATGATCAAGGCCTCGAATAAAGCCATCGCAACCGGGCCCGCCTGGCGCCCTGAGCAAGCCGCCGTCGATGCGCTCGTTTCTGGCAGGCATGGCGATCCCTTCGCCATACTCGGTCCGCACCGTTGCCAAGGCGGTGTGTCCATAAGGGTCATGGCACCGGCGGCACAAAGCGTCGACGTGCTTGACGCCAAGAGCGGCAAAGTTCTCGCCTCGCTTGAGAAGCTGCACGATGCGGGCTTCTTTGCTGGCCTCGTCGAGACTCCGGCGGAGTTGCCTCCCTACCGGCTCCGCTTCAGGCGTGGCGAGGCGCAGTGGGAGGAGGACGATGCCTATCGCTTCCCGCTCTTTCTTGGCGAGATGGATGTTCACCTGCTGGCGGAGGGCACCCATCGCCGCCTCTATGAGAAGCTCGGCGCTCATCCCATCGCCCTGGCGGGGGTCGAGGGAGTCGTTTTTGCGTTATGGGCGCCGAATGCGCGCCGCGTCAGCGTCGTCGGCGATTTCAACGGCTGGGACGGCAGGCGCCATCCCATGCGCAAGCGGCACGACGCCGGCGTCTGGGAGCTTTTCATCCCCGGCGTGTCGCGCGGGGCGTTCTACAAATACGAGATCGTCGGCGTCGATGGCTCGCAGCTCCCATTGAAGTCCGATCCCGTTGGCTTCTCTGCCGAGCCGCCGCCATCGACGGCGTCGCGCGTGAGTGGGCTCGTGGCCCATGACTGGAACGACGACGCCTGGATATCGACCAGGGCCGCCTTGCAGGAGCGCTCCGCGCCAATCTCGATCTACGAGGTGCATCTGGGCTCCTGGCGGCGCGGCGAAGGCAACAGCTTCCTCGACTACGACCGGCTTGCCGACGAGCTTATCCCGTATGTGCGCGATCTCGGCTTCACCCATATCGAGCTATTGCCGATTAGTGAGCATCCCTTTTCCGGCTCGTGGGGCTATCAGCCAATCGGTCTGTTTGCGCCCACGTCGCGGTTCGGCGATCCGAACGCGTTTGCGCGGTTCATCGACCGTTGCCATGGCAGCGGCATCGGCGTGTTGATCGATTGGGTGCCGGCGCATTTTCCGAGCGATCCGCACGGCCTGGTGCACTTCGATGGCACCGCGCTCTACGAGCATGCGGATCCACGGCTCGGCTTCCACAAGGACTGGAACACGCTGATCTATAATTTCGGCCGGCGGGAGGTCGCAAACTTCCTGGAGTCGAACGCGCTGTTCTGGCTCGACCGCTACCATATCGACGGCCTTAGGGTCGATGCGGTCGCCTCGATGCTGTATCTCGACTACAGCCGTGAGCCCGGTGAGTGGGTGCCCAATGTTCACGGCGGCCGGGAGAATCTCGAGGCGGTGAGCTTCCTGCGCGAGATGAACATTCACGCCTATGGCGATTTTCCCGGAACGATAACCGTCGCCGAAGAATCGACGGCGTGGCCCGGCGTGTCGCGGCCCGTGGACGGCGGCGGCCTGGGATTTGGCTACAAGTGGAACATGGGCTGGATGCACGACACGCTGTCCTACATGTCGCGCGATCCGATGTATCGCAGCTACCACCATAACGAGCTGACCTTCGGCCTCGTCTATGCCTATTCGGAAAACTTCATCCTGCCGCTCAGTCACGACGAGGTCGTGCATGGCAAGGGTTCGTTGCTGGGCAAGATGCCCGGCGACCGCTGGCAGAAATTCGCAAACTTGCGGGCGTATCTTGCGTTCATGTGGACGCAGCCGGGCAAGAAACTGCTGTTCATGGGCGGCGAGTTTGGCCAGGACCGCGAATGGAATCACGATCAATCATTGGACTGGCATCTGCTCGCCGACGAGTCTCACCGTGGGGTCCAGTCGCTGGTGCGCGATCTCAACCATCTGTACCGGTCGATGCCGGCGCTTCATCAGCTCGATTGCGAGCCCGCCGGGTTTGAGTGGATCGACGGCGGCAATGCGTCTCAGAGCTTGCTGTCCTATATCCGGCACGGCAAGCCCGGAACGGCGTCCGCCGTTGTCGTGTGCAACTTCACGCCGCAAGTCCATCGCGGCTTTCGTCTCGGCGTGCCGAAAGGCGGCCGCTGGATCGAGAGGCTCAACTCCGATAGCGCCGGCTATGGCGGCTCGAATGTCGGCAATCTCGGGGGCATCGATGCCCAGAAGAGGACCGAGCATGGACGGCCCTTTTCCATCGAGATCACCGTACCGCCGCTGGCGACGATCGTGCTCGAGCACGTCGATGACTAGAGGCGCTGCATGAGCCACAGCAACGATTCGGTACGCTGATGGGCGCGCGCTTTGGCCTGGAGCGAACCTGGGGAGCTGAGGTTTTGCCCGGCGGCGGCGCCCGTTTTCGCCTTTGGGCGCCTGCCCATAAGACCTTGTCGCTCGTTGCCATGCCAAGCGGTGTGACGCAGGAGATGAGCCGCGCCGTGGGCGGCTGGTTCGAGCTTTCCACCGACATGGTGAAGCCCGGCGACAGCTATCTGTTCCAGCTGCCTGACGGCATGCGCGTGCCGGACCCGGCCGCGCGGGCGCAAGAGGGTGACGTCCATGGGCCCTCGAAGCTCATCGATCCGCGCAGCTATGACTGGCGGACGGGGGAGTGGCGCGGCCGTCCGTGGGAAGAGGCGGTGATCTACGAGCTGCATCCGGGCACGTTCTCCCCGGAGGGCGATTTCGCCGGCATAGAGGCCAGGCTCGACGATTTGGCGAGCCTCGGCGTGACGGTGGTCGAGCTTTTACCGGTGGCGCAGTTTTCCGGCAATCGCGGCTGGGGTTATGACGGCGTCCTGATGTATGCGCCGCATGTCGCCTATGGCGCACCGGACCAGCTCAAGCGCCTCGTCGACGCGGCGCATGCGCGCGGGCTAATGGTGTTTCTCGATGTGGTCTACAATCACTTCGGCCCGGACGGAAACTACCTCAACTCCTACGCGCCGGATTTCTTCGACCCTGACAGGCATACGCCCTGGGGTGCGGCCATCGCCTACCACCGCGCGCCTGTACGCGCCTTCTTCATCGAGAACGCCCTCTATTGGATCGAGGAATATCGCTTCGACGGCTTGCGTCTCGATGCCGTCGACCAGATCAAGGACGACACCTTGCTTGAGGACATCGCGACGACGGTGCGGCAGCGGGTCACGGATCGCCACGTTCACCTGACCACCGAGGACGACCGCAACGTCGCCTTCCTGACCGAGCGGGTGGACGGCGCTCCAAAACTCTACTCTGGCGAATGGAACGATGATTTCCATCACGCGGCGCACGTCATCGCGGTCGGCGAATCCGACGGCTATTATCGTGACTATACGGATGCGCCGGTGGCCAAGCTCGCCCGGTCCTTGGCGGAAGGCTATATCTACCAGGGTGAGCCGTCGCCGTTCCGTGACGGCGAGAAACGCGGCGAGCCGAGTGCCGGGCTGCCGCCGTCGGCCTTTGTCGATTTCCTGCAGAATCACGATCAGGCCGGGAACCGCGCCTTTGGCGAGCGTCTATCGACCTTGGCCGAGCCGGACGCCATCGAGGCGCTGACCGCTGTGTTGCTGCTCGGCCCCCAGACGCCGCTCCTGTTCATGGGCGAGGAGTGGGGCGAGACGCGGCCCTTTTTGTATTTTACCGACTTTCACGGCGAGCTGGCCCAGCAAGTGCGCGAGGGGCGGCGCAGCGAGTTTCGCAAATGGCGCATCTTCGCCGACCCCAAGAGCCGCGAGCGCATCCCCGACCCCAACGCCTTGAGCACGTTCGAGGCCTCAAAGCTCGACTGGAACGAGCGCGCGCGCTCGCCGCACCGCGAACGTCTCGCTCTGGTGTCACGCCTGTTGGAGATCCGGCGTGAGTCGATCGTGCCATTGATCGCCGGCATCGCCGGCAATGCCGGTACGGTTCTCGCCGCCGACGAGAGCGGTCTCGCCGTGGCCTGGCGGCTCGGCGACTCGCTAGCGCATGGCGGCGATCTGACGATGTTCGCCAATCTCAGCGACGAGGCTTGGCCCGTGCCCGCAGAACTGAAAGATCACGCAGGCGTGGGCGCTCTCGTTTATGAGACGGCGGCCGGCGATACCGGACTACAAGCGGGCACGTTGCCGCCCTGGTCCGTGGTCGTCCGCATCGGTAAGCCATAGCGATCCCATGATCACGCCCACCGCCACCTATCGCCTGCAGTTCCGTAACGGCATGACCTTCGATCATGCCGCCAAGCTTGCGCCCTATCTGGCGCGTCTCGGCATCAGCCACCTCTATGCCGCGCCGATCTTTCAGGCCGAGCCGGGCTCCACCCACGGCTACGATGTGGTCGACAATCGCGTGATCGACTCTAGCCTTGGGGGAGACGCGGGCTTCGAGCGCATGGTCGCCGCGCAGCGCGCCGAAGGGATTGGGATCGTGCTGGATTTCGTCCCCAATCACATGAGCGCCTCGACCTACAATCCCTATTGGCGCGACGTGCTGGAATGGGGCGAGGCCAGCGACTGCGCACAGTTCTTCGATATCGACTGGTCGGCGTCCAAGCTGCTGGTTCCGGCGCTGGGGACCAGCTACGGCCGGGCGCTGGAGGAGGGCAAGTTCGGCCTGCACTTCGACGCCCGCGACGGCGGGATGACCTTCACCTATTACGATCTCAAGCTCCCGTTGACGCCGACCTCCTATGCGCAAGTGCTCATGCGGGCCGAGGGCGAGGACTTCGCCGAATGGGCGCGGCGCTTCGCCGTGGCGACGCCACAGACCTCGGCCGAGCTCAAGACCGAGTTGGCCGTGGCCGCGCAGGACGCGACCGTGCGCGGCGCCGTCGAACAGGCTCTTGCGGAGGTCGCTGGCGACACCGAGGCGCTCCATGAGTTGCACGAGATGCAAATTTGGCGGCTCACCCACTGGCGCGCGGCGCGCGAGACGCTGACCTACCGGCGCTTCTTCGAGATCACCGATCTGGTGGGCATCAAGGAGGAGAGACCGCGCGTGTTCGACGAGATGCATGTGCGCCTGTTCGAGCTTGTGGAAGCAGGCCAGGTTGACGGAATCCGCCTCGATCACATCGACGGTCTCGCCGATCCAAAAGGATATTTGGAGCGGCTGCAGAAAACAGTCGGCGAGGTCGACCCGTTCTATCTCGTGGTCGAGAAGATCCTGGGGCCCGGAGAGGAGCTGCGCGCCGATTGGCCGGTCGCCGGCACCACGGGGTATGAGTTTATCCGCGCGCTGGCCGAGCTGTTCACCGATCCGCGCGGCGAGAACGGCATGACGCGGGCTTATTGCGACTTTCTGCAGGAGGAGGTCGACTACGAGGCGATGATCCTCGACGCCAAGCGGATGATGATGATCCGCAACCTCGCCGGCGAGCTCGAGCATTTGAAGGATATGGTCGGGGCTTTGGCCATGCGCGGATTGGCGACCCGCGATCTCGGCAATGACACCTTGCGCCGGGCGATTATTGAGCTTGCCGCGGCGTTGCCGGTCTATCGCACCTTTGTGGATGTCACCGGCGCGCAAGATGAGGATCGCGCCATCCTCGCGGCCGCGGCCGAGAAGGCGAAGGCGGCGCGTCAGGTCGAGGACGAGGAGGCGATCGATTTCCTGCGGCGCGTGCTGGAGCTCGATCTCGAGGCGCCGGAGGACCAGGCCGCCGCGCTCGAATTTGCCATCCGCTTCCAACAGACGACCGGGCCGGTCATGGCCAAGGCGCTCGAGGACACGGCCTTCTACCGCTACAACCGCTTGATCGCCCTCAACGAAGTCGGCGGCGAGCCCGACCGCTTCGGCGCCCCGCCTGACGCTTTCCATGCGGCCATGGGGCAACGGCTGCGCCATCAGCCGGCCGGCTTGAGCACCACGTCGACCCACGACACCAAGCGCGGCGAGGATTCCCGCGCGCGGCTTTACGTATTGAGCGAGATGCCGGAGGCCTGGGCCGCCGCGGTTTACCGCTGGACCGTTCTCAATGCGGAGTTTCGCCGCGTCTCCGACGACTTGGTAACGCCGGAGCCCGAGGTCGAGTGGATGTTCTACCAGGCGCTCGCCGGCGCCTGGCCGCCCGATCTCGCTTGCGACGACGCCACCCGTTTGGCCGCGCTCGCCGACCGTGTGGCCGAGTTCATGTTGAAGGCGGTGCGCGAAGCCAAGGTACATACCAGCTGGACGGGGCAGAATGTTGAGTATGAGGCGGCGGTGGAGAGCTTCACGCGCGCCGCCCTCGACCCGGCCAAAGCGGGGCCGTTCTTGCAGAATTTCACTGCCATGTGCGGCCTGGTTTTTCTCGCCGGCGCGCTCAATAGCCTGTCCCAGACCGCGATCAAGCTGACCGCGCCGGGCGTGCCCGACATTTACCAAGGGGCCGAGCTGTGGGAGCTGAGTCTTGTCGATCCCGACAACCGCCGCGCGGTGGACTACGAACGGTGCCAGGCGCTTCAGGCGACGATTGGCGAGGCGGCGCCCGATGCGCTGCTGGCCGACTGGCGCTCCGGCGCGGTCAAGATGCGGCTGCTCCACGCCGTATTGGCGTTGCGCGCGCGCGCCCATGATCTGTTCGCCAGTGGCGAGTATGCACCGCTTGTTGTGGAAGGTTCCGCGGCCGAAAACATTCTGGCCTTCGCGCGCGTGTCCGGCACGCAGGCTACCATCACCATCGTGCCGCGGATTTGCCTGAGCTTGCTCTCGGGAGAGAGCACGCCGCTGGTGCCGGCCGAAAGCTGGGGCGACACCAAAGTGAAGCTGCCGGCCAATCTCTCCGGACAAAGCTGGCGTGACGTCGTCACCGGCGCGGCGCACGGGGGGCAAAGTCTTTCGGTCGGTGAGGTGCTGCGGGCCTTTCCCGTGTCGATCTTGGCGAGCGACGGGCTGCAATAGAGTCTGCCTGGCGGACGTGTGGAGGTTGGCGTCTTGGCCTTTCCGAAAATTCCATCCGGCCTGAAGTCTCCCAATGAGGGAGGCTATCAGGCGCCGAGGTAACGGCGCTCGATATGGGACTTGAAATAGCGCGGATCCAGCGCCTCGCCGGTGACCTCGGTGAGCAGCTCGCGCGCGGTCTTGAGCTGTCCGCGCCCGTGAATTTCCCGGCGCAGCCAGCCGACCAGCGGCGCGAACTCGCCCGCTTCGATCTGCGCCTCGAGGTCGGGGAGGGCGGCGGACGCCGCGGCAAACCATTGCGCCGCCATCAGCGCGCCGAGCGTATAGGTGGGGAAGTAACCGAACAGCCCGGAGAACCAGTGCACGTCCTGCATGCAGCCATCCTTGAAATTGCCGTCCGTTGAAAGCCCTAGATAACGCGTCATGCGCTCGTTCCAGGCTTGCGGAATGTCCGCCACGTCAAGCTCGCCCGCGATCAACGCCCGCTCCAGCTCGAACCGCAGGATGATGTGTAACGGATAGGTGAGTTCGTCGGCGTCGACGCGGATATAGGCGCGGGCGACTCGGAGCGAATGCGCATGGAGATTGTCCGTGCTCCACGCCGCGTCTCCCTGCCGGCCGTCGAGATGCTGGCGAATGTGCGGCGCGGCGAAATCCATGAACGCAGCCCCGCGCGACACCTGCATCTCCACGAATAAAGACTGGCTCTCATGCACCGCCGCACCCAGGCAACCGCCCACGGGTTGCCGCCGCCACGCGGCCGGCAGCCCCTGCTGGTAGAGCGCGTGCCCGGTCTCATGCAGCACCGCCATGAGCGACTCCAGGAAATCGTCGTCGTTGTAGCGGGTCGTGATGCGGGTATCGTCGGGGACCCCGCCGCAGAACGGATGATGGCTGACGTCCAGGCGCCCATGCGCGAAGTCGAAGCCGAGCGCACCCATCATCTCTTCGCCCAGCGCCCGCTGGCGCGCCTTCGGGAACGGCCCGCGCAGAGGCAATGGCTCGGCCTGCCGATCGAGAACGCGGTCGATCATCTCGGGGAGAAAGTTTTTTAGGTCGTCGAACAGACGCGCGACGTCACTCGCGCGCGCGCCTTCTTCGTAGGAGTCGAGCAGCGCATCGTAGGGGTCGAGCTTCAGCGTGTCGCCGAGCGCTGCGGCTTCCTCGCGCGCCAAGCGCAGCACCTCGGCGAGCGGGCCTTCGACCGCATTCCAGTCGTTCGCGCCACGCGCCACGCGCCAACTGCTGGCAGCGTGTCGTTGCAATCTGCGTGGCATGCACCAGCGCCTCAGGGACCGCACCTGCGCGAATATGCATCCGCCGCATGGCGCGCAAATTGGCCCGCTGCCAATCGTCGAGATGATCCTTGCCGGCGTCCGCCGCGTCGAGCAGGTCGCCGGCCTCAGGCGCGGTCAGCGTCCGGTGGATGAGCGCCGCAAGTGCGGCAAGCGCCTCGCCGCGGGCAGGTCCACCGCCGGGCGGCATCATCACCGCTTCGTCCCAGTAGAGCATGGCTTGCGCATGCCCGATCTCGTGCAGCTCCGCGAAGCGCGCCTCCAGTTGCGCGTAAGGCGTCATGGTGTCCCCATTAGCCGTACCTGCCGGCCCTGCCTGTCGGTGGTTTCTCCGGCTTGCGCTGCCGCCGCGACATTTTCAAACAGAACCGTTCTGCCGCCCCGGCCGAGTGGTGTCAGCCGGCGGCCTGAACGCCCTCAGGCCAGCGCCCTTCGCAGGACCCCGCTCAGGTTTGTCTGACAATGCCAGCGCGATGGGCCATTGCGCTTTCAAATATTTGCGGAACCACACGCTGTATCTCTGTGGTGTTGTTGACACGTCGGCTTGTACATCCTGCAAACGCGCCCACTGATGGTCTTCGGCCTCTTGGGGGTCTGGCGCGACGGTACCGTCATAGAGACACCGAAATACGTGAACAATCTCGTGCTCGATCATGCCCTGATCGAGATCTGCGCGGTAATAGATAGTCCCAAGAGCCTCAAGGTGGCAGAGAAATCCCATCTCCTCTCTCAGTCGACGACGTGCCGCAACGGCGATGTCCTCTCCGGGCCGCGGGTGACCGCAACACGCATTGGTCCACAAGCCGCCTGAGTGGTACTTGCTGGGATGGCGCTTCTGCAGGAGGAGCCGCCCCGCCCGATCCCAGACGATAACTGAAAATGCTCGATGCAGAAGGCCTTGCCTGTGGACCTCAAGCTTTTCGCCCGTGCCAATTTCGCGATCGCTATCGTCAACGAGAATGACATTGTCATTGGTTTGCATCACGCGAACCTCCTGGATCGGATTGGCTTCGCCAAGGGACCGCGGGTCTGGAGCGACCCTATCCATGCAATCTGGCCTGAACCAGCCTTTCGACGTTGCGTTAGCTGATAAGCTTCGCGCAAATTTGGACCAATCACGATGCGCGGGCGGCATGTGCATGACAGAGCCTAGCCATACCGCCCATAGTCCATCGGGTTAGGGAATTGCTGCGGCAAACCACTGGAGCCGCAAGCATGACGCCGCGGACAGTCGATCTAGAGATTTTTGGCCGATAGTCTGACGAGAATTGGGATACCTGCACCACCCGATTGAGGGTCGCATAGGCCATACCAACTGCCAACAGACAGAATAGGCGGATACCGGTCTGGCGACGCGGCACCAGCAGAGTGTATTCGACGGCGTTATCCAAATGCGCCAAGGCAGTTGCAGCGAGGCGGAGTATGACCGGGCGAAAGTTAGGGCTTCGGGTGGCCACCTCGAAATCATCTAGGTCCAGGCTCATGGAACAAAAAAGGTTCTTTGGCAGCCAGCATCGCCCTTCGCGTTTGTCGTCCCAAATGTCCTTGAGAATATTCGTCATTTGCAAGCCCTGACCAAAACTCGTAGCCAGCTTCTCGAGGGCTTCTCTGCGACTGTCGATCTCGGCGCAATGGTCGCAAAACAGCTCGGTGAGCATTTCGCCGACCACGCCCGCCACGACGTAGCAGTAGTGATCCAACTCGCCCATATCGGACAATCCGTTCGGACGGTCGACGTATGATGTCATCCCGGACGTCATCTTTCTGAGACACGTTCGAACGGCAGCCTGTTGTCTGGGAGAAAACTCGTTCAAGGCACCAAACAGAAGCGGCAAGTTGTCGAGAAGGGCGAGTCCCTCGGCACTGACCTGGCCGGACAGCGCGGCAGTGAGCTGTCTTGAGACGTCTTGCGAGATGCCGTCGTCGTCCACTGCGGCAAGAAAGCATTCGAGTTGAGATACTTTCTGAGCTGGCTGCGCAAGTCGCGAATCCTCAATCGTGTCCACCGCGCGGCACAGGAGATACGCAACGCTGACGGTTTTCTGGAGATCCGGCGGCAACATCGGAATGGTCAGCGCGAAGGTGCGCGACAGCTGCGGGATCAACAGCAGCGATGCCTCTCCATTGCATGCGGCATGTTCCACCACGGCCTGTCTCCCGCCCCAATTCGCGCTCCAACAAGCCAAGCGCTTGCGTTTTGATCGATGTTACTTGGGATGATCGCTCAATGGCAAGCGCAGCACTCGGAAATGCCGGATGCCGGCAATACGACGCCGAGATTCGGTCCGGGTCCCGGTGTTGCGCCCCCGGGCACAAGCTCTGGGTCCCGCTCAGGTCGCATAGGAAGCGCGGCGAACGTTGCCGCTTCGATCTTCCAAAACGCGTTCCGCACGATTGGTTCAGGGCTTCGTCAGTGTCACGCTTCCCTGGGCCAGCGAACTTTTGAACGTCATGGTTTGGACTGTATCCTCAATGACGACTCGTAACCGTCCTGAAATGTCGTAGGACGAGACATGGAACTCCCCGACATAAACGCCCGGGTTGACCTTTAGAAGCTGTCCAGTCTGATTGATCGTAGTCGAGACCGTTGCGCATTTCGCAGCAAGGCGAAAAACCTTGTCAGTCTCCCGCGTGTAATCGATGCGGCACAACAGCTTCTGAGGCGGCCCATCCATCTGCTGCATCGTGCCGCTTCCACTCCACGTCCCTTCAAGAGGCGTGGGGGCGGCTGCATGCAGCGGCGCGATGCTTGCGACCGATAGCAGGATGGTCAGCCAAAACAGGATCCTCATGGAGTTCTCCCTGGGTGTGGCCCCTTACCTAGCTGCTCTTGGGTATGGGTTGTGCATCGCTTGCTTGCTCACGGCGTCCCTCGACGAACGCAATGAGCGCCGGCAACACGAGAAGGTTGGCGAGCAGCGCGGTTGCCAAGAGCATTATCACGACTTCCCCAAACAAGCGCAGGCTGGGAAGTTCGCTGAGAAGCGTGCCTCCGAACCCGACGACCAGCACCAGGCAGCCGACCGCGAGCGCCGGACCGACGGTTGCGATGGTCTCCTCAAGAGCTGGTTTCACGGCTTGGCCCTTGGACCGCATCAAGCGGTAGTAGTTCAAGATGTGAATGGCATTGTCCACCGCGATTCCAAAGCCGATGGTGAAGGCGACGACGCAGGTGAACTGCAGCCCCGCGCCCGTCAGGTGGAGGATCGCACCGGCAACGGCAATGGGCAAAATGTTGGTCAACATGCTGTAGAGACCCGCTCGCAATGACCAAAACACAAGGCCGATCAGCAGGATGTTTAGCGCTATCGCGATCAGAAGGCTCCGGTTGAGTTCGACGATCATCTCGTAGCTCGCCCGCGCTGAATGCGGCGCGATTCCCGTGGCGATAAAGCCGACATCCGGGTGGGCCGCACGCAATGCCACCAAGTCTTCCTCTAAGGCATCCAATACCGGCACGAGCTCGGACGCATCAACGGCAGGGAAGTAGCCAGTCACCAGCGCCGAATTATTGTCGACCGATAGCATGCGTTCGATGAACGGGGACTTGGCCTCCTTCAGAAAGCTCAAGACTTGGTCCTTCTTGAGCCCACCCTCAATCATCCAAGCTTCGATGCTGTGCAAGGAAACCACCTTTTTGACGAGCGGCAGCTTCTCCAAGGTCTTATGCGCCTCCTCGACCACAGCGAGGGTCTCGGGCGATTCAAGGGAGTAACTCTCCGGCCATTGGATGTGGAGGAGTATCGACTCGGTGCCGGCGAACTGCTCGTCCACAATGTCCATAGCCCTGGAGGCCTGGCTGCTCTCGGGCAGGTAGTCCCGGTATTGATAGCTGGGGCTGATCGTGGCGTACAACACGCCGGCGCCAATCGCCACGACGATGCCCCCAAGGAGGAATCTGGCAGGGTTGCGGAGGATGCCCCGGCCCAGTCGCCGGCAGACTGCGCTCGTCGTCTCGAAGATACGGTCGACGGCGCGATCCGAAGTTTCCTTCGAGCCCCCCCAGCCTAGAAGCAAGGCGGCGAGCGCCGGAAGGACCGTAATCGTCACAAGGAAAGCGACGGCGGTGCCAATGGCTGCGGTGAGACCAAAGCCCGAAACAAGCGTGTGCGGTACGAGGGTGAGGGACAAAAGCGCGATCGCCGTCGTCATCGAGGCCAGCACGCAGGCAGGCCCGATGTCACGCACCGAGGACGCTATGGCGTCGCCGATAGAGTCGCCCCTGACCAAATTGCGCTTGAGGCCGAACATCAAGTGGATGGAGCTGGCAACGACGAGCACGGTGACAAGCCCGGGAACCACGCCGGTCAACACAGTGATCTCCTGCCCGCGCAGCTGGGTGATCCCCATTGTCCATATCACGGCAATGCCTGCCGGCACGCCTGCGAGGAACGCATAGATGACACTGCGAAAGAACAACAAGCAGATGATCAGGGAGACGGCGAAGCCGGCGCCGATAAGAATCCGCTGATCCCGGATCAGGGCGCTCACGATCTCAAGACGGAAGAAGGCAATGCCACTGAGCTCGGCATGCAAATCCGTGCCGGCCAGCACTTTGTCAGTGACGCTGCGCAGTGCGTTGGTAATGAGACGAAGATTCTCGATATCGGGCCGCTGCTCGATGGACACAACGAAGAGACCCGTCGTGGCATCGTCAGAAAGGAGTTTGCCGGAAACAAAAGGGTGATTGAGGACGGTTTCACGGAGTGCCGGAAGGCCATCGTCGCTCAGCTCCATCGGGAACACCGGCTCGGCGTTGCCGGATGCGTCCGGAGCGTAATGGGCCGAGAACATGGACGTGACGGACTTCACGCCGTCTACGAAATTCAGCTCTAGGTGCAGGTCCCGGAGGTGATTTAGATTCTCGCGCGTGAAGAGATCATCGGCCTGCACCAGCAGTAGGACGTCCTCACCGCTTTGCGGATATTGGTCCTCGACCATCTTAAGGTTGATGAAGTCCGGGGTTCCAGATCGGAATATCTCCCGGATGTCGCTGGAGAACTCGACCTTCGTCGTCGCATAGGCGAGCGGGATGGTGAGCGCGGCAACAATCAGCAGGGTGATCCGCGGAAAGCGCTGCGCCAGCAATCCGAGCTTTTCCAGACCAAACCCAGCCGTCATCAGATCAACCTTTGGGCGAGGTCGCCCGTTTTGAGGCGCGAGCCAGGGCTGTGTATGGACATGACCGGCCTACCCATTCTGTATGCGTTGCGCACGCGTGTCGGATTGAAGCGAGCCAGCGGCAAGTCCACTCGCATCCTTGCCAGCTGCCCTCGTGCGCTGCTCTACCGCAGCCAGTGCCCAGAGCCCAAAAATCCGGCAGTAGTTGTCATAGTGAATGGCGCAGGTGCGGTTGAACACACCTGCGATCGCTTCGTCAGACCATCCTCCATCGGACTGTTGCCGGCTGCAGAGAAAGCGTACGCCGGCACCCACCGCTTCGCTGTCGGCCAGCTCGCTCTGCACCAGACCCAGCAACGCCCAGGCAGTCATCACGACCTGTCCTTTGGCGCAGCTTGCGTACACACGTCGTTTGCAACCATCAATCGTTTCGCCCCAGCCGCCGTCGGGTAGTTGGTGGGCGATCAGAAATTCCGCTGCGCGCCTGATCGGGTCGCTGTCGGCAGCCAGTCCCGCAGCGCGTAGCCCTGAAATGGCGAACCAGGTTCCGTATGTGAAGCAAATGCCCCAGGATCCAATCCATGAACCGTCAGCCCGCTGTCGCTTCAACAGAAACCGGCGACCCCTTTCAATCGCCCCCTCGATGCGTGCGGTGCGTGCTGACGCGGATTGCAGGTGGCTGTAGCTAGCCAGTGCCTGGATGCAGGCTGACGTGCATTCGACGTACGAGCAGTCCACCATGACGTCCGCAAAGACGACGGATGGATTCAAGGCTTCCATCCACGAAAACGTGCGCGCCTTCTCGTAGGTCGGCCAACCGCCGTCGGAGTTTTGCCATCCCAATATCAGATCGACAGCATCGAGAAGGCGCTGCCCGTCAATCGGCTCGTGGACCCACGGCTGCAGGGCAATAGCGCATTTCAATCCTTCCGCCGTACAGTCGGAAATCGGCCAACCGTGCTTGCGGTCCGAAAACGGCCAGCCGCCCTTGGAAGCATCACGGTAATAGATCTGGCGCTTCGGCACATCCTCGAGCACCTGGTTTTGCTCTATGTAGCCATGAGCCTTTTCCACCATGACCTGGTACTCGTCCACGCGACCCGTTGCGCAAACCGCCTGCACTGCCAGAGAGGTGTCCCAAAGCTGGGATGAATTGTACCCCTGCATGTGCGTGCCGTGCGCGCCCTTCCACAAGTACTCCGGCAGTTGTCGGAGGTGGGCGGCGAGACGTGATCCACCGGGCTCGGCAAAGTGCCAGCAAAGCATGTTGAGGACTTTGTTGATCGGGCCAATGCAGACGTAGTTGGTGTTCTCGTCTTCCTGACGTACTTGGTCCAGTACGAAGGCATTCGCACGACTGCGTAGCGTCTTGTTTGCAACCACCTCGTAGCCGTTCAGCAGCTGGTTCAAGACGCGGTATGTGCGCGATAGTGGCGTGTAGACGTCACTCGGCGCACATCTCGTCTGCGTCGCGTGCCAGTCGATATCCTCATAGGGCTCGCAAAAAATCTCCCGGCGAAGCTCGCACAGGAGCGGTGACAACGACGCCTGAGCCCGGATGCCGTAGAGATAGCTCATGGGCAGATAGACCATGCGGCTGTGACACCAAAAGCGGGATGGATGCGCAGACAGCGCCTCCGGCAAGAGCCAGAGCTCGGGAGGCACGGGCATCACGCCGTCGTAGTCGTACAGATTGAGTAGAGCGAGAATGAATTTTCCCCAGGGCGGCACATGGGTTGCACCACCATGATCCAAGAGCCAAGACCGGCTGCGCCTCAAATCGGGATCGTCGGCGGGAAGGCCCAACAGCCGCAGGGCCACATGGCACAAGGCAGTTGTATAGACATAGCTGGCACCGCCGGTGTGGAGTGGCCATCCGCCGTCGTGATTCTGGTTGTGCTTGAAATAGTCGACGAAGTCCCGCTCGATATCCGCGTCGAATGGCTGATCAATGATGCGCGTTGCGGCGACAAGCGTCGGCAGCAGGAAAACCGGCCCGCCATAATCGCCGCGCCAGCTGCCATCAGGCGATTGCGTCGCTTGCAGCTGCTGCAGCGCAAGAGTGATGGCCTCTGATGTATCCTTATGCGCCGCGCAATGCGCTTCCTGCATACTCTCAGTCGCCTCGTTCCGGTCATTACGGGTGCGGGTTTTGCCCGTCATGATTGACGAGTTCGTCGCCGTCAGTGACGATCCCGAACTCATACCGCGCGAGAAATCCAAGAACAGATTGTTGTCATCCTGTTCGACCGATCTGCTCATAGCCAGAAGGATCGGCGCAACGCAGTGCGCTCCCAGGTCTCGGAGCTTTGAGCTGTTTTGGTATCTTCCGATAGCGGGGAAGAAGGCCGGCAATGGGCCACGCACTCCAGGAGATGAACCTGGATAGTGTATGCCGGACCAGACGCCAGCGGCTTTCATGCACTTGCGACCCGATCGCTGTCCATGCTGCCCTCAGGCCGATCAGACAGAACGATGCGGCAAAGCTCGTCCCACGAACGTCGGTACAGGCAAGCATGCTCATTGTGCGGCGACGCTCCTTGGCGCTTGAGCGCCAAAAATCGTACATGGACCTGCGCAATGCGACAGCATCGACGTGGTCATCGGAAAAGACTTGATACAGCGCATTGGAGAGCATCTCTGGCACGCGCGTAACCGCCCTCTGGCGGCGGGCGTACTGAGCCACATCGGCACTCTCTACCAACGCTTCAACATCCATCAGCCCCAACGAAATGCCAACGGCCGTCAGAGGATGCGTACAGCCGGCAGCGTCACCAACCAAGGCAACGTTGCCGCTCCCGTACTCGGTACGGCTTAGGAAGCGGGTCTCTATCCAGGCCGGCTTTCTGGCCTCCAAGGATGCTGCCAGGGCCTTTGCGATCGCAGGAGGCAGGACGGGTGCGACGGCATCGTAGAGTGCGTTTGTGTCGCGGCGCAGCGAGGTCGCCGTCGCCGGTATGTCGAGACACATGCGAACCCTGCTGGCACCAATGCGGTAGAGCATGATGGGACCAGGTCCGCCGTTGATCACGTGACCGTAGCCTTCCAGCGGCAAATTCGCGTCATGCAGGATGATGCCGCCCATGAAGGAAATGCCGACGGACGCATCGGGAAGACCAAGCAGGCGGCGAGTGCCGGAACGCCTGCCGTCGGCGGCGACAATCTGCTTTGCGTCGATGCGGATCTCGGCGCCGGACTCTGCGTCCAAGTAGGCGGGCGCCGGCGTCAGCTTGCAGAGCCGTGCCGGCGTCACGTAGTCGATCTCCGGAATAGTCGCGGCCTTGTGGCGAAGCTCACGCACAAGCTTGCTGTGCTCGAAGCTGGCCCCAGTCATGCCATCTGGATACGGCAGCACGATGCCGTCGGACCCGTCGTCAGGATGGACGATAAAGCCGTGCTTCAGACCGTTTTCAGCGATCGCCTCTAGGCTACCCAGTCCAAGTTTCTCAAGAATTTGGACGCCGGAAGGATGTATCCACTCGCCCGCAAATCTCTCAGACGCACGGGCATTGGCTTCCAGCAGCAGCACCGTGGCACCGCGCTGAGCGAAGGCGATTGCCGCAGCGCATCCGATCGGTCCTGCGCCAATCACAGCAACGTCATGACGTGTTCGCACTGAGACACCACCGGCCTTTGAAGGACATCAATGCGCGCAACTGCGCGTTGCATTGAGCCGACCTCTGAGTGATTGATCAACCAGACTCAGCGCTGAAGCTTAGCCGGATACTTTCCCCTTGGCCACCGCGTGGGGGGCCGCGCTCCGGGTGGTGTCCCGATAGCTTTCGTTCTGGCGCCAAAGTGGGAAGCCAGGAATCTACACGTCTGTTCATGGCACTTAGCGGACCATGCCTCAGCGGGGAGGGACGTCCGCTATCTGGCTCAATGCGGACGATCGACCGGCAGGCCGAGGGCCAGATGGGCACGTGCGGCGGCCAACTCGGAGGGGGTGTCGATATCCTGTAGTTCCGACGTGTCCTCGACAGTGATGAAAGCGGATTGGCTCGCCGATTCGTGCAGGAATGCTTTTGCACCCTCGTGTCCCGAGAGCGACAGGAGTCTCGGGAAGAAGCGGCGAGGCCATAGTACAGGATTGCGCTGCTCTCCATTGGGTGTCACGGGAAAGACAATTGGCGGCGGCTCGGCTTGAGCAAACAACTCGGCCATCGTCTTCAGGAGCGCTGGCCGAAGAAACGGCATGTCACCGGGCACGATGAACGCGCCGTCGAGAGTTTGGTCCAGTGCTGCGACGCCCATCGCGATCGAGGTGCCCATGCCCTCATTCCAGGCGTCGT
>Ga0209386_1000455_pt1 | contig 20503 bp, 16 predicted proteins | sample NGEPertwo_FD_184510 | JGI IMG/M metagenome (GOLD analysis project Ga0209386, IMG submission 184510) | Arctic peat soil microbial communities from the Barrow Environmental Observatory site, Barrow, Alaska, USA - NGEE Permafrost154B-two... | ecosystem: Environmental > Terrestrial > Soil > Wetlands...
GTATAATGGGTTATTACGGTGGGAATAAAACTGCACTCCCAATTGTAACAGGACAGGATGTTAACAGTTTAAACACCAACCCAGTCTTTTACGTGGTTACACCAATAGTCACAACCGATTTTAGAACAAAGACAGATTTAACCGGTGTTGCCGGAACTGGAATTGTCATCGATTATGGTTCTGGTCCAAGAGGGATAACCCCTGGCATGGGAGCATGGGAGTCGAATATTAGCAAATGGAAAGGAACCATAAGTAATGACTGGAGCAATTCTGGTAACTGGACAGGAAATTTAGTCCCTCCAGTGGATGCCGACATCGTTTTCGATGATGCTCCGCTCAGACATTGCCAACTGGACAAGGATCGATCGGTAACCGACATTATAAATGGCCAGGCAACTTACCGGATGGTAACCAACGGACACAAACTTACTGTTAAGGGTGATTTCTACTTTACGAACAATGCACAAGTAGATGCTTCGTCAACCAATTCAAACATTGAGTTGGCAGGTGTTTCTGCACAGGTAATACCAGCCGGAACATTTTATAACAGTGAGGTCTATGACCTGACATTGGCGAATGCCAACAATGTAACGCTGTTTGGAACCATGCGATTATTGCATACAATTACAGCAAATTCCGGACGACTTGACGCAAATATTACGACGCCTACTTTCGTATATGCCGGCACTTCGGCGCAGACCATCGAAAGCAACCGTTTTGTTTCCGATAATATATATAACCTGAGCATTGATAATGCATCCGGTGTTACATTGGCAGGTACTTCTTCCATTACGGTTCCCCATGATCTTACAATTACCAAAGGGGTACTTACTGTTCCTCCGGGTGCGCTTTTGACGGTCGATAATTATACAAACCTCGATTATAAGGCTACCGTACCGGCATCTAACCAGGTTGATTTTTGGTCATGTCTGGTATTGAAATCGAATAGTACTTCAACAGGTTCGTTTATTCACAGTGACTTGTTTACCGGAATCGGAACGGTTAAGGTTGAGCGGTTTCTGTCCGATACTGATAATTGGCACCTTTATTCTTCACCAATTAAAGATCAGTCGGTTCATGAATTTTTGAAATACAATCCCGAAATTCCTGATTTATATAATACCACCGTGACGCCAAACACGATAATCGGAGCGGGTATGCGTACTTATAATACGGCGACTGATTTGTGGAATCCGTATATTGTTTATGCATCTTCAAGTACAGCAGCAGGAAGTATCGGGGGCGGGAAGGGATTTAGTATCCGCACATATATCGATGATAAAGGTACTCATTACGTAGATGCAACCGGGATTCCTAATCCGAATACGGTGAATATAACGTTAACCAGGACGACAGCAGCGACTGATAACGGATGGAATTGTATCGGAAATCCGTTCACTTCAGCATTAACGATTAGAAATATTAACAACGATGGCTTTTTAAATGCGGCTAATTCAAGTGTGCTTGAGCCGGGCTATGTTGCTGTTTATGTCTGGGATACCAACAATATTACAACCAGTAAAAAAACGCCGGAATACATTGTGATCAACAATGCCACATCCATTTCGAGTGTGCAGACCGCCCAGGGATTTTTTGTCAAATCGGTCGTTGGCGGAGGGAATGTAAGTTTCACCAAAACGATGCAAAAGCCATCTGCAGGATTAACGTTCAAAAATGCTGACATCGAATGGCCTTCGCTTAAAATTATTGCTTCCCAAAAGACCATTTCAAGTTCAACGGAGATCAAGTTCATTCCTTATACGACGAAAGGGCTTGATCCGGGATATGATGCAGGTATGATGAAGGCAAATCCTGACTTTTCACTCTATTCAAGATTGGTTGAAGACGAAGGAATCGATATCACGTTGCAATGTCTGCCTGATCAGGATTACGATCAGTATGAAATACCCATTGGAATTGATTGTAAACTGGGCGGTGAAATTACTTTTACAGCCGAGTCGGTTAATCTTCCGACAGGTTGCCAGGCATTGCTCGAGGACAGGGTAACCCATCGGTTTACGAGACTTGATCTGAAAGATGCCCAATATACGGCGAATGTGAGTGCGGATACGAAAGGAACAGGCCGTTTCTTCCTGCATACTTCAGATATTATCAGCAGTGTTCCGAAGTTGGAAACACCTTCCTTTAACGTCTATACGACCGGCAAAACGGTCTATGTGAACGGCGAAGTGGGTGCCGATGCGCAATTCTTCCTCTATTCAGTGAATGGTAAATTGTTGGCTAATTTTAAGGCTGAAAACCAGGTTCAGAACCAATTGAATGTTTCGGGATATGCGGCTGGTGTTTATGTTCTTACGATCGTTGATAAGAATGTGAAAAAATCGGTTAAACTGATCATCCGTTAATAATACAGGGATAGGATGCTGGATATATCTGATGATATCGGATAAAAAAAAGGATCCGATTCTATGCTTTTTCAATGAATTCCATTCATCATACAATTTTTTATAAAAAAAATCTTCAAACATATTGTTTTTTAATTTTTAAGTATTTATCTTGTGCCCCATTTCGCTCTAATACCTGACATACCTGAATTGTAATCCGATATTTTGAAAAACATCAAAAGTAACGGGAATTCACAGGAATAATTTCCGTTTGTCTCAGGTTATGTTGCGATAGAATATAACATTTTTATAGCTTAGGGCAACCGGAATTAATATGAATTCAGCCGAAATAAAAATAAGCATTAAAGATCAGATTGAACTCACCAATCAATCGTTTAAGAATTATTGGGGTAAAATCTGGATAAAGGGTGTCTTAGCGAATGATACAGACTTGCTTGAACAAATACTAAAAAGCGTAACCAGAACCTTCAAATATAGTATTGCAATAGCAATTCCTTTCTCAGTTATTTTAATTGTTTTTTCGGTATTAACTATTTTAATAAACAATGGTTTTTTAAACTGGAATTTGAAGCTGAATAACGGAGGGTTAATGGTCCTGTTTACAATTGTATTTCTGATAAATACTTACCGGAATTATAAGATAAAAGTAAATCTTGAAAATAAAATATACCTGCTTAAACTTCTAAAGAAAATTAACATGGAATAATCAGCAGTTCAGCATTTTGATCCTTCATCTACTCATCACTCTAAAACTCAAAAGCAATGAAATTTATTCAAAAGTACCTCGTTATTTTGTTTTTCATCTATTGGATCGGGTATATTGCCCTTCGCTTAATGTTCAGCAGAACGCCAATCAATGAGCATGTTTTTTTTAATGTAGCCTTTCTTGGGCTGATTATTGCTGCCTTATTTGCAGGTGCCGTAGGTGGCGGGCTCTACTATTCTGTCGGACCAAGAGTGAGGTACATCGAATCCAGGGATCTCAAAGTTCCTTATTACACCGACAGGCAGGAAAAATTTATTACGCCTACAAAAAATGATTTTTCGTTTTCAGAATTGCAAAGCAAGATTAATCAAAACTGGATCCTGACTTATGTCGATACTGAACTCAATGTGATTAAATTCAGAACAAAAGATTCGCTCTTCGACTGGGGAGTTGGAAGTTATGTGACGTATGACAATTCAGTCAATACAATTTCAGTGGTCAGTTTCCCTTTTACCGGAGATACACACAAAGGCAGGAGATTAAAAACTGAATTAAATAACCAGGTCGAAGCGTTGGTACTGAACGCTTAATCAGAAAAAGTATTTTGCATTGAGAAAGTGACATAGCCTTGTACAGTGATAAGAAATAGATTTCAGAGACAAGGCATATAATTACAGAGATAAGGTATGTGATTGCAGAAGCATGACACATAAAGATAGAGATAAGATAAAAAGGTAGAGACAAGATATAAAAAGGTAGAGACAAGATATAAAAAGGTAGAGACAAGGCATGCCTTGTCTCTACAGCACCGGAAAACCTTCCGGTTTTTTTATTTGGCCTCGCCCGGAGGAGGCGGGTTTTCGCCTGGTTTTTTGTTTTCATTATCCGAAAGGAGAAACAATGCATAACGGGTGGCATCTTTCTGAAAGACCAGTTTGGCACACTGGCAAACCAACCCCATCTTTTCCCACACCATATTCAATGTAATGATGCGTTCGTTTGCATCGAGCGAACGGTCTTTTTTTGCATTCTGAACTGCTAAATCCTGTTTCACAATTTTGTCTGCAAGAGTATTCAGCGTGTCGATTTCCAGCTCTGTCATCCCTTTGTCCATCAAAGCCGATTTGTATTCGGGCTTCGAAGCCTCCGTGTATGCCTTTCGGAGCAGGACGGGGAACTTCAGATGATTTCTGCTGGACGATTCGTACTGCGACTGCCCCATCGACCTAAGTGCAAGCGCGTGGTTGGGAAACGCAAGCTGTGTGTAGAGCATCAGCATCTGGAAAAGGTTACGTCCCTCGTTCATCAATACTTCAAGCTTATCGCTTTCGTTGGTCTGCTCAGCAACCGAAGCATAGTCTGGTAGAATGTTCCGGGCTACTTTAATGTCTGCGGCCCATTCTGCGGAAAAAGGTTCTGCCAATTGGGGGAACCGGGCTACAAATGCGGGCTGGTTCTTAATGAATGAGGCCAGTTTTACATCTGCCTGCTGTAGCATCTCGTCATCAGATTTGTTGAAAAGGCGCAGTACTTCTTCGGGATGTTTCATGATGATTAACTTTTAGGTGATTTAAATCCGTTAACTGCTATAAAGTAAGCTTTATGGTAGTAAATATATGGATAAAAGATGAACTTTAGTCGAATATGTTCAAATATTTTTAAAATATATTTATTTGCTTCATTACGAACGATTTATGCAGTGCTACGAAGTAATTTATTCCATCAGAGAAGTAAACCAACGGCTTAACGAAGATTTCCTGCACAATGACGAAAATCCGTTCCGCCATTAAGAAGTTGTTTTCATCCGTTACGAAGAATCGTTGCGCCATTACGAAGATGTCTGTAACCACTACGAAGATGCTTGTAACCACTACGAAGATGCTTGTAGCCGCTACGAAGATGCTTGCATCCGTTACGAAGATGTCTGTAGCCATTACGAAGATGCTTGTAGCCGCTACGACGCTTCTTTCGGACTCCGGAAAACATCTTCGTAATAGCGGAAGCCTTCAAATTTTTAAAGGTTCAATAACCCTTCAGACGGGTGCAAATCCTTGAAGCGGTTACCCGGCCGAATGAAGTTGTAACATAGCTGTACAAAGTAGTTACATATCAGTCCGAAGTGGTGTTGAACTTCTGCAAAACATTGTATTTTTGCATCGTGAAGAAGTTTGATAAGATAAATGTACTTTTCCAGATCTTCGTACTGTATTGCTTTGTCGTAAGCACTTACAGTACTGCTATCTTTGTGCCGGATACGAACTTTAAATACAATCATTCGACACGGGAAGATGGTTATTCCCCGATCGTTGGCACCGACATCTTCACGATCACCACGAAGCCGGAGAATATCGTGATCGGCCATCGGAACTTACCGACGTTTTCGTTTAAAAATCACCCGAATGATTACCAGTCGCATCGGAAAGCGGCTGAAGCGTACCTTGTAAATACCTGGTCTGAATATATTTTATTCACCACGAAGGTGGTTATCCGGCTTCAACCGGCCGACATTGTTTTCCCCTTCCATTCTTTTTGGTAATTTCCTGTTGTAATTCAATTGTCCTGCGTTCAATGCACGACCTTTTCAATTAATATATTGCACGACTTAACTGACAATTCGTTGTTGGGTCTTGCGGTATGTCATGTTTTACAATAAAAAAATATTAAAATGAATTTTGGAACAATATTCGGATTAGTAATCCTGATCATCATCGTTTTGGTTGTTGTAATCGCCAACAATAACAAGAAAAACAAGAAAAAACAGTTTGTACAAACACTTTCCGACCTTGCAGAAAAGAGCAATTGCACTATTTCGGAATACGATCTCTGGAACAATACGTTGATCGGCATCGACAATGCAGCGCACAAACTGTTCTTCATCCGTAAAACCGCGGAGATTTCGGTCAATAATGTGATTGATTTGCAGGGAGTTCAAAAATGCCGGGTGATCAATTCCAGCAGGGTTGTAACCAATAACGAAACCAATAATACGGTGATTGACAAACTTGAGCTGGCATTGACTTCGCCGGATATAAAAATTGCGGACACCCTCCTGGAGTTTTACAACACGAACCGCGATAATTTATTTCTGAATGGCGAACTTCCATTAGCCGAAAAATGGGCCGCCATCGTGAATACAAATATTGCGGACATCCGTCAGCGCAAGTAAACGGCTACTATTTATACAATGATAAAAGCCCTGCGGATCACATTCCGCAGGGCTTTTTTTCAACAGGGTGTGGTCTCCTTTTAAAGTTGGAGCACAAATTTATTTGTAGATCTCTTCGACGACTACTGCTGTGCCATATGCAAGAACTTCGGTCAAACCACTCATTACATCGTTTGCATCGTAACGCATACCGATAATTGCATTGGCACCAAGTTCGTTTGCATGAAGAATCATCAGTTGCATGGCCTCTTCGCGGGCATTTTCACACAATTCGGTGTATATCGTGCTTTTGCCACCAAAGATGGCCATAAACATCCCCGCCATATTTCCTAAAACGCTGCGTGAACGGACTGTAATTCCCCGTACAAGTCCCAATTGTTTCACAATCTTGAACCCTTCGAGCGAAGTGCTTGTTGTAATCAATGTTTCCCTTTTCATATGTAAATAATTTGTTTTTTAATGGTCACATGGAACCCTCATGGATTTTCATGCTCAATGGCGAGCATTGGCTCCTGAGGGTTTCATATTTGGTTGTTTTTATTATTAAGTATTGAAATATATATTTAAAAATCAATCATCCAGCGATTGTCCGATCAATTGACGGAACTTCCAGCCAGTGTTATCGCTTACATTTCCTTGTGTTTTCTTCATAAGTATCCCGATGATTTTCTCCTTCGGATCGGCAAAATATTGCGTGTTGAAATAGCCGCCCCACTCGAATGTTCCGGTACTGCTTTGTCCTCCCTTTCCTTCGCCGGCAGGTGTGATTACTGAAAACGCAAGACCGAAAAATTTATCGGGACCACCGTAGAGAGAACCTGTCTGGTTGCTTAGTATCGTTTCGACAGTTGTCCGGCTCAAAATTCTCACCCCGTTCAGCTCGCCGCCGTTGAGGTACATCTGCAGGAAGGTGGCATAGTCTTTCGCCGTGCTCGACAAACCGCCGCCACCCGAGAAGAAACTCTTTGCCCCTTTGATAGGATAATCAGGATCATAGAAAGTAGCCGGATAGCGTTCCCATTCCCCTTTCTTATTCTTTTGCTGAACCGAAACAAGTCGATTCGCCTTTTCATTGGGCAGGTAAAACCAGGTATCATTCATCCCAAGCGGTTCAAAAAGATGTTTCTTCAGGTACTGATCAAATGGCATTCCGGATATAATTTCAACCATATAACCCAATACATCGAGCCCTTCACTATAGGTGAATTTTTCGCCGGGGTTGTTGTGCAAAGGGAGCTTTGCAAGCTTTTTCACGCTCTCGGCAATTGTAACCTGCTTTTCGGTAAAAGCATCCGTAATGCCTGCTTTCTGATAGATCATCTTAAACCGTTCGTCGCCATCAATAACGCCGTATCCAAGTCCCGACGTGTGACTCAGCAACTGACGTATCGTGATTTCACCCGATGCCGGAGTGGTGGTATAAGAAGTATCACTGTATTGAAAGGTGTTCAGGACTTGTGGATTCTTAAACTCAGGAATGAATTTCGAAATAGGATCATCGAGCCTGAATTTCCCCTCTTCCCAGAGCATCATTACGGCGGTTGAGGTAATCGCTTTACTTTGTGAGGCAATCCTGAAGATATCATCACGTTTTAAATTGCGTCCGCTTTGGCTATCCGCTTTTCCGAAAGCCTTGTAATAAACGATTTTCCCGTTCCGTGCCACCAGCGCCACGATCCCCGGGATCTCACCTTTGGCAACCGCATCGGAGCACATCGTTTCTATCCTTGCCAGTCGCTGAGCCGACATCCCGACACTTTCGGGCGTACCTTCCGTCAGTACCGGAGAATTCTTAACCGATTTGGTCTGGGCACTTATTGACAGCACCATCCCTAATAATAATGCAACAAACAGACTTTTCATATTTAATCAAATTAAATTAGACATCCTTTTTTGTGAATTTCGTATTGATTTTGGCAGATCTGTCAGATCTTTTGATTCTTTCCGATTAAAAAATAGAGAATTGATCCGATGATGTTCATAAACAAAATGATCAACACCCACATTATCTTGTTATTCCCTGCAAAATCAGATTTTAAAATATCGATAAGTGCAAGAATGGGGAGTACTCCTGTAAAAAAAATAATGGTCAGAAATATTAAGATCTGAAAGGGACCAACAATTCCAAGTAGTTCCATTTGCTTAGTATTTAATTTAATGGTTAGTATTATATTTCTATTAACAATTACATTCTTGTTCTGTTTACAACAAAAATACATAATTCATTTTCAACGGCCTATGGTTATATTCTTTAATTTTATAATTGAATATTTCACGAATACAAACCAAAAGCTGTTCTATAACATGAAATAAACTATTTTTGCAGGGCAATGGGAAAATCCGTCCAATTAATTGAAAAGATCAGAGAATGGCGTCTAAAGCACCTTAACGAACATGAGGTATTACTGATTCTTAGCTTTGTAGTTGGTATACTGAGCGGCTTGACAGCGATTATTCTGAAAAATCTGATCCATTATCTCGGGAAAATATTAACCCAGAATTTCACCTCTTATTCAGAAAATTACCTCTACCTGGCCTATCCCGGAATCGGAATTCTAATCACGGTATTGTATGTGCGATTCTTCGTTAAGGACGATATCGGACATGGGATTACAAAAGTGCTGGAGTCGATTTCCAATAATAAGGGGGTGATGCGCGCCCACAACATGTTCACCTCTATTATTTCGAGTACCGTCACGATCGGTTTTGGCGGGTCGGTAGGAGCGGAGGCCCCCGTCGTACTTACAGGTTCTTCCATTGGTTCAAATATTGCACGATCCTTCAATCTGAGTTATCGCACAATGACCGTTCTGATTGGATGTGGGGCGGCCGGTGCAATTGCCGGTATTTTCAAGGCACCCCTTGCCGGAATGTTATTTGCAATCGAGGTACTTATGCTCGATCTGACAATGTCATCACTGTTGCCGCTGATGATTTCGGCAGCCACTTCAGCCTCCTTAGCCTATTTTTTAATGGGAAGTGCACACCATTTCGAATTTCAAATTGACAAAGCATTTAATGTTACCAATATCCCCTGGTACATAGTTCTGGGGATCTTTTGCGGTCTCTTCTCCTACCTTTTTACGAAGGGCAACCTGTATGTTGAAGGGCGTTTCCGGAAAATCGGGAATCCCTATTTAAAGGTTTTAATCGGCGGAACGATGTTAGGTGTTTTAATATTTCTTTTCCCTTCTCTTTGGGGCGAAGGATATTTTTCAATCGAGCAGATAATATCAGATGTCGGATCGAATATTCTGAACAACTCTCTTTTTGTCGTATTCAAAGATGACCGTTTTATATTAATCGGATTGATCCTGGTGATTATGCTGGTTAAAATTGTGGCCACAGCCGCAACAACAGGCGCCGGAGGAAGCGGCGGGATATTTGCACCGACCTTGTTCCTGGGTGGGATGGCTGGTTTCTTTGTTTCTTCGATTCTTAATTTAGATGGAAATCTGGTACCTGCCCGCAATTTTGCTTTGGCAGGAATGGCAGGAATGATGGCTGGAGTAATGCATTCTCCAATGACGGCTATCTTTTTGATCGCTGAGATCACGGGCGGTTTTGGATTGCTGATCCCGTTGATGATCACTGCAGCAACTGCTTACCTCACGATAACGCCACTTGAACCACACTCGATTTACCATATCCGGCTTGCCCAGAGCGGCGAACTTATTACCCACAACAAAGATAAGGCTGTACTAACTTTGCTCAAACTGAAAACTGTGATTGAGACTGACCTGTTAACCGTTAAAGTTGACAGCACACTGGGTCAATTGGTCCGGATCATTTCAAGATCGAAACGGAATATTTTTCCTGTGATTGATCGTGAAGAAAACTTTTGCGGTGTGGTTTTGCTCGATGATGTCAGGCAATTCATGTTTGATAAGGAACGTTACAATAAAACATTGGTTAAAGACCTGATGACCATGCCGCCGGCAATTATTACGCTGGATGAAAGGATGGATAGCGTGATGAAGAAATTTAATGATACCGGTGCATGGAATCTTCCGGTTGTCAGTGAAAAGAAGTATGTTGGTTTAATTTCGAAGTCAACCATTTTCAATGCATATCGTTCTGAATTGGTTCGTTTTTCGGAAGAATAGTAATTATATGAACAATCGTTGAAACTTTCATCGTTAAAGAGTTGCCAATCGCTGTTAAGGTTTAATGCAGAAACTGTAAATTTGTACATTGATTTGAAAGGTTAAAAGCCGAAGGCTTTGAAATAACGAGAGAAGTAGAAGACAAAAAAATATAAAACGACATAAGTTTAAAATTTATCCAAAAGATTTTTACAATGAAACCCTCATGAGCAAAGGCTCGCCAAAGAAGACGAATATCTATGAGGGTTCCATGTGACCTTTAAAAAACAAATTATTTACACATGAAAAGGGATACCCAGATTTTTGAAATTATTGAAAAGGAGAGAAAGCGTCAGTTGCATGGTATTGAATTGATTGCCTCAGAGAACTTTGTTTCGGAACAGGTGATGCAGGCAATGGGTTCATGTCTGACCAATAAATATGCCGAAGGCTATCCTGGCCACCGTTATTATGGCGGATGTCAATTTGTTGACGAGTCGGAACAACTTGCCATCGACCGGTTAAAATTACTTTTTGGCGCAGAATATGCGAATGTGCAACCCCATTCGGGAGCCCAGGCGAATATGGCAGTGCTGATGACATGTTTAAAACCCGGTGATACTTTTATGGGACTTGATTTGTCACATGGAGGTCATCTTTCACATGGTTCACCCGTCAATTCATCAGGTTTGTTTTACCGTCCGGTTGCCTATTCGGTGAAAGAGGATACCGGACTTGTTGATTATGACATGATGGAAGAAGTTGCGATGAAAGAACTTCCAAAACTGATTATTGCAGGCGCTTCGGCCTATTCACGTGAGTGGGATTATCAGCGGATGCGTAATCTTGCCGATAAAATCGGAGCCATTTTTATGGTGGATATGGCGCATCCTGCAGGATTGATTGCTGCCGGGCTGCTCGACAATCCGGTGAAATATGCACACATCGTTACTTCAACCACCCATAAAACATTACGTGGCCCACGTGGCGGAATTATCCTGTTGGGTAAAGATTTTGAAAACCCATGGGGTCTTACAACAAAGAAAGGCGAGTTGAAAATGATGTCGTCGCTTCTTGATTCTGCTATTTTCCCCGGAACGCAGGGTGGTCCGCTGGAACATGTGATTGCCGCCAAAGCAGTTGCTTTTGGTGAAGCACTTGCTCCGGAATATATCGAATACCAAACGCTTGTTCAGAAGAATGCAAGGGTGATGGCCAAGGCTTTTATGGACAAAGGTTATAAAGTAATTTCAGGCGGAACCGATAACCATTCGATGTTGATTGATTTGCGTACCAAATTCCCTGATCTTACGGGTAAAAAAGCAGAGAATGCATTGGTATTGGCAGATATCACGATCAATAAAAACATGGTTCCATTCGATTCACGCTCACCATTCCTTACCTCAGGTTTGCGTGTTGGAACTCCGGCGATCACTACCCGCGGAATGAAAGAGAAAGATATGGCGATTATTGTTGATCTGATCGACGAAGTTCTTCAGAATGCCGACAACGAGAATGTAATCACTGATGTACGTGGAAGGGTCAATAAAATGATGGAAGGTTTCCCAATGTTTGCGTGGTAAGACGTTTCAAAGATTTTTAAAAATATGCGGGGCCGAAATTTCGGCCCCGTTTTTTATAAAGAATTTATCCTTTTTTCATTTTCACTCCACCACACCATCTCTCCCATTTATTTCAAAGAAACCCTCGAATAGGGCACCGCATCCTGAGAAGCAAATTCACCTTTAAGGTATTTATAATAGCCTGTAATTGCTATCATTGCTGCATTATCGGTGGTGAATTTAAATGCAGGGATGTGCATTTCCCAGTTGTACTTTTCGGCTGCATCGAGTAAGGCCTTTCTAAGTCCGGAGTTGGCTGAAACACCACCGGCGACAGCGATCGTTCGGATGCCGGTTTCTTTGGCAGCTCGTTTTACTTTTGTCATTAAGACTTCGATGATCGTATATTGCAGCGAAGCACATATATCGGCCCTGTTTTCTTCAATAAAATTGGGGTTTTCAGCCATTCTGTCACGAATGAAATAGAGAAATGAGGTTTTTAAACCACTGAAACTGTAGTCCAATCCCGGAAGTTTGGGTTTTGCAAATACAAATGCTTTTGGATCACCCTCCCTGGCCAGTTTATCAATCAGTGGTCCACCCGGATAGGGTAATCCGATCACCTTAGCACATTTATCGAAAGCCTCACCGGCAGCATCATCAATGGTTTGTCCGATTACTTCCATATCAAGATGATCGCGAACAACAATGATCTGCGAATTTCCGCCTGAAACTAACAGGCACAGAAAAGGAAATCCTGGTTCTTTTTTCTCAACGGATTGCTCTTTAACAAAGTGAGCCAAAACGTGACCCTGAAGATGATTCACCTCAATCAATGGAATTCCTCTTGCCAGTGCAAAACCTTTGGCGAATGAAGTTCCAACGAGTAACGATCCCAGTAAGCCTGGTCCACGCGTAAAAGCGACTGCGGAAATTTCATCCATTGATAGGCCCGATTTTTTAATAGCCAAATCAACCACCGGAATAATATTCTGTTGATGAGCCCTTGAGGCAAGTTCAGGAACAACGCCGCCATAAGCAATGTGTACAGTTTGTCCTGACACTTCATTGCTAAGAATCAGGTTATTGCGAATTATTGCGGCTGATGTATCATCACATGAAGATTCTATCCCAAGAATTATAATATCTCTGTTTTTGCTCATCTTGTTAATTTATCCTATTTATTTCAATATCCGTTAATACCACGATTACCGGACTTCAAAAAGTGTTACCTTGCAAAAGTCAAATCGAGTATGCTATCCGGTTCTCCGGTCGTTCTAAAATAAAGGTCAAAAGTATCAAAAAAAGGTTTAATATATTACTCATCTTAGTTTTCACGCTCTCAACCTTGTTTGGCGTGGCGTACCTGACCTTTCGCTCTCCAAAAGTTCAAACATTTGTTGCTCAGTGGGTAATGGTTCAATTGTCACATACCTACAAAGCCAATATAAGCGTTGGAGGTGTTGACATTTCCTTATTTAAAAGTATTGTTCTTGAAAAAGTGCTGATTGAGGACCAGAATCAGGATACGATGTTCTATGTTGGCAGTGTTAAACTTCAAATCGACAGTTTAGCAATTCTCGAAAGGAGAATTCATTTTGGCGATCTCAACTTCGAGGATTCCAAAATCAACATTCTGAAAGACACAACCGGGTATAATTTCCAATTTTTAGCAGGAACAGAAACATCAAAACCCGATACGCTTCGACCCTGGCATATCACATTTACCAATTTTTACTTCCTGAATTCGAGGATAAAGTACAAAGACATCAATGCCAAAGACACCCTGGTGAATCATGGTATGAATTTCGATGATTTAGATATAACTAAACTAAATCTTTCGGTGGTAAATGTGCATCAGACCGATTCGCTTACAACGTTTTTTCTCGATAATGCTTCAATTTATGAAAAATCGGGGTTTTCTATTGGGGATCTGAGGTTTGCCGGTCGAATTGATTCAACAGGGTTGGAACTCTCCAACATGACACTTGTTTCGAATCATTCGCACATTGAGGCAAATAGGATTAAAATATCTAAAAACAAACTTTTTGGCGTCGATTCTCTCTATTATGAAAAGAGTCAGACCTTAACAAACCGCTTCGTAATAGACAGTGATTTTAAAGAGTCAATGCTATCGCTTACCGATTTATCGTATGTAATTCCTGAATTATGGGGGATGAATGAACCGTTACTGTTTTCGGGTGGGATAAAAGGATCGTTGAGTAATTTGAAATTTAAACGTATCAACTTTAAAATTGGAAGAGAAACACAGTTGAATGCAGATCTTGAACTACAAGGGTTACCTGATTGGAAAAACACATTTATCTTTTTTAAATTATACAACAATACATTTAATTTCAACGATTTGGCAACCATTCGTATGCCTGATAGTGCTCCTTTGCGGTATCTTAAGATTCCAAAGGAATTGCTAAATGATGTCAGGCTTACCTATCAGGGAAATTTCAGCGGATTTCCTTCGGATTTTGTTGCCTATGGAACCCTGGATGGAAGTCTTGGCAAATTATCTACCGACATCGCCATCCGTCCCAAAAAATCAGGAGAAATTGATTTTAAGGGAAATATAAAAGCGCTTGCGTTTGAAGCAGGTAAGTTATTAAATTACTCACCGCTTGGGGCAGTATCTCTTGAGATCAAAGTGAACGGTTCCAGATCGGAAAACAACCAATTCAATGCACTGATTGCGGGGAATATCGACAGTCTGTATTTCAATAATTACCGTGTCGATTCAATTTATGTGAATGGTGAAGCACGCTCTCACAGTTTCGAAGGTGAGTTAAAAATTGAAGATGACAACCTGAAAATGAATTTTGCTGGGAAAGCCGATTTTACAGGAAAAATACCAGAGTTTAACTTTACATCGACAGTCGAAAGAGCCAATCTTGTGATTCTGGGTCTCGAAAAGGAACGAAAGGTGGCAGATCTGATGTTTAAGGTAAGCGCAAATTTCACGGGCGACCATATTGATAATGTTAACGGACAAATTGACCTTCATGATTTTAAGTTTGTCCGGGACGATAAGATGCTCGAGGTTCAAAGCTTGCTGCTAAAAACTTCGAATAGTGCTGAAAAAAACAATATTACACTTCGATCGGATGTTGCTGATGCAACGATTGACGGTAAATACCTTTTCGGAGAATTAGATCTCACGATCAGGGATTATCTTCAACATTTTCTTCCATCGGCCAAACTTCCCTTTTCGGATCGGCCTTCTACCGGTAAAAATGCTTTTCAGTATAATGTAAACATAAAGAAAACAGAAGAGCTTGGTAGTTTTTTTATTCCCGGATTGGTTGTTAAATCGCCTGTTATTCTTACAGGTAACATCAACTCCGAAAAGAAAACGCTTTCTATGGATGGATCTGCTGATGAACTGATTTTTAATAAGTATCAGGTTCGGGGATTGACCATCAATTCGAGGAATATCGGCAATAAATGGTTGATCAGAATTGGAACTAAAGATGCTGTTCTGGGAGGAAATCTGATGTTTGAGAATTTTTCAATTAATAACTCACTTGTACGCGATAGTCTCAATACGGCAATTACCTGGAACAATAATTCTGTTCCGACCACCAGCGGGAAGGTTGATTTTATGGGAATATTCTCACGGAATAAGGATGGTAAGAGCCTTGCGGATTTTTATCTCCGGCCATCCAAAATCTGGGTTGCTGATTCATTATGGCAAATTGAAAAAAGTCATCTTCATATTGATACAACTTCAATCGCTATCGACAACTTTGGTGTCCGGCATAATCAGGAGCATTTCTCCGTTTTTGGGAAAGTTACTGATAACACTTCCGATAAAATAAACGTTGAATTTAGTAAAGTAAAGCTTAGTAATATTGATTTATTTGTTGGCGAGGAGATTGGAATCTTTGGCGAATTAAATGGAACGGTTTCGGTTGCTGATCCTTACCATTCGTTTTTTCTTACGAGCAAACTCAAAGTATCTGATTTTACCTACCTTGAAAAGAACTTTGGAGATATTCTGCTTGATAATACCTGGGATCAGGAAAAGCTGCAACTCAACTCTTCATTGGTGCTTCTGAAAGATTCAAAAGCCGGTTTGGAATTAAAAGGTTATTACAAGCCTAAAAGCGATAGTATCGATTATCATGCTAATTTTAAAGAATATCCGCTTGAGTCGTTACTCCCTATTCTGCGAAGTTTTTCAGACAAAGTCGAGGGTGTTGGAAATGGGCAGGTGACCATCACAGGCAAATTGTCAGAACCAAAATTCTTTGGAAAGGTTGCTGTCACCAACGCAAAAATCGGGATTGATTATACTAAAGTAGTTTATTCATTGAGCGATACAGTGAGATTCTCAAACGATTCTATTATTTTTAAAAACATTTCGGTTTCCGATATCGATAACAACAAGGCCAGATTTAATGGTGTAATTACCCATAATTTATTCAATCACATGACCTATGATATGTTTGCAAGTACAAGCAATATCATGGCTTTGAATACAACAGGAGCAGACAATCCGCTATTTTATGGCATGGCTCATGCCTCTGGGATGATTAGAATTTCTGGAAAGGTTGCCGATGTCCGATTGGACATGTCCTTAACCACAAAGCCTGGAACACAGATTAATGTACCGCTTGAAAATCCCGAATCAGTAAATGAGTACGATTTTATCAGGTTTGTAAATCCCGACTCCCTTATTGAAAAGAACAGGTCGACTACAAGAATAACTAAATCGGGTGGATTTGAGATGAATCTTGATGTTACCGCAACACCTGATGCGAAGGTTCAAATGATTTTTAACTCCACAGTGGGCGATGCAATCAACGGATACGGTTCTGGTGACCTCAGGTTTAACTATGACAAAGAGGGAAATTTTTTCATTTACGGTGATTATAAGATCGATAAAGGAGATTATATGTTTACCCTTCAAAATGTACTGGCCCGAAAGTTTCGCATCGAACAGGGGGGACTTATCTCATGGAATGGTGACCCATATGGTGCTATTGTTGATCTTGATGCTGTTTATACTTTAAAAGCCCCCATCAATTATCTATTGCTTAATTACAATCAAAACAATCAAACCGACAATTCACGCAGAATTCCTGTTGAATGCAGGATCAACCTTTCAAAAAAATTGCTTAATCCTTCTCTAAAATTTGATATTGCATTTCCTACTGCCGATGAAAGGACAAAGGATGAACTTCAGCAGTTTATCAGTACACAAGATGACATAAATAAGCAAATGGTGTCATTACTCGTAATGGGGCAATTCTTCACACCAGAATATCTGCGGGGGAGACAGGATTTTCAGTCAAATACCGGTAATTTAGTTGGATCTACAACTTCCGACATTCTGTCCAATCAACTTTCTAATTGGCTTTCACAGATCAACAATGACTTCGATATCGGATTTAATTATCGTCCGGGAGACCAGGTGAATGCCAACCAAATGGAGTTAGCTTTAAGCACACAGATACTCAATGATCGGGTGACAATAAATGGTAATATTGGCAACAACAGCAATTTACAATCGAACATTGCAAATCCGGTAGTGGGAGAGGTGGAGGTATTTATAAAGCTCAATAAATCTGGTAAATTACAACTTAAAGCTTATAATCGGGCTAATGATGACCTGATGTACGATACCTCTCTTTACAAACAAGGGATTGGGTTATCATTCACGGAAGAATTTGATACATTAAGTGATCTTTTTAACCATTATCGTACTAAAAAAGCACCGAAGAAAGTCATCATAAAGCAGGATACTTTAAAAGGACGATCAGTTCAATAATCAAAAACAGGTGGAATATTCAATCGGAATGCCTATTTTTGCCAGAGTAGTTATCAATCATGAATAGTAAAAAACATCAATTTTATTCCCTATGTTAAATCTATTATTTATTCAGGGTGCACAAGGGGCTATCGGAACATCTGATATTGCAACAAAAGCAGCCAAAGCTGCAGTTGAACTAAATTTCTTTGATCTGGCGCTGAAAGGTGGCTGGATTATGGTTCCGATCATCTTACTCGGCTTTGTGGCGGTTTACATTTTTGGTGAACGTTATTATACGATCCGAAAAGCGTCAAAAATCGACAACCATTTCATGGACCAGATTAAGAGTCTTATTCATAAGGGAAAAATCGATGAGGCTATGATGTTATGTCGGTCTAACGATGCGCCTGTGGCTCGTATGATCGAAAAGGGAATTTCACGCATCGGGCGTCCTTTGAACGATGTCAATACTGCCATCGAAAATGTGGGTAACCTTGAAATTTCAAAACTCGAAAAGGGTTTTCCTGTTCTGGCCAGTGTTTCGGGTGGAGCTCCGATGCTTGGGTTTCTGGGAACTGTAATGGGAATGGTACAGGCATTTTACAACATGTCAACTGCCGGCAGCAATGTCGATGTTACGATTCTATCAGGTGGGATTTATCTGGCAATGGTAACTACTGTTGCCGGGCTAATTGTTGGAATTACCGCCTATTTTGCATATAATATCCTTGTTGCAAAAGTGGATTCTGTAGTTTTTAAAATGGAGGCAACCACTTCCGAATTTATGGATCTTTTGCACGAGCCAGCCAAATAGTTAAATATCAACAAATATGGCATTACGTAAACGAAATAGAGTTGAATCTGGATTTAGCATGGCCTCCATGACCGATCTTGTATTCCTGTTACTTATATTTTTTATGATCACATCAACGGTGGTAACTCCGAATGCACTGAAATTATTACTGCCTCAAAGCAGTAATCAAACCAATGCAAAACCACTGACCACCATTTCAATCACAAAAGACCTTAAATTCTACGTTAATAATAACGGAAAACCGGTTATGGTGAATTTTGCAGAGATTGAGCCATACCTTCGTCAAACACTTGGAAACCAGCCAGAGATATATATATCGCTTCATGCTGAAAAATCGGTTCCGATTGAGGAGGTCGTGAAAGTGATGAACATTGCCAAACGCAATAAATATAAGATGATACTTGCCACTAGTCCTGAGAGAGACTAATCAATTAATATCGGAAAAATAGATTATGACATTAACAAATAGCGAGCGAACAGGATTAATTGCAACTGTATTATTTCATGCGGTTGTGTTGCTATTGTTGCTCTATTTGGGATTTGTTACGCCTTTTCCACCGCCTCAGGAGGAGGGTTTTTTGATTGATTTTGGTAATTCCGAAACCGGAATTGGATCAGAGGAACCTTCAGCGGCAAGTGCCCCGGAGATTGTTGCAGCCGCCAAAAAGGTTGTTCCGGTTGTTAAACCTGTTGCAAGGCCTCAAAACACCCCTAAAGTCGAAGACAATGGGGCTGAAGATTTGCTTACGCAGGAATATGAAAAGACAGTTGCAATGGCCGCCAGGGCAAAGAAAAAAGTGCTTGATGAGAAAAAAGCAAAACTCGACGAAGAGCAAAGGATAAAGGCGCGTGAAGAGCAGCGGCAAAGGGCTGAAGCGCTGGAAATACAGCGGGCCGAAGCCGAGGAAAGACGTGTGGCGCAAGAAAAGGAAGCAAAGATTGGAGCCATTAATTCGCGTGCAAAAAACGCTTTTGGGGGTGGCAAAGCAGACAATGGTTCCAAAAGCACTGGTCAGGGGAATACATATGGCAGAGGCAATCAGGGAAGTCCTGATGGTACTCCCGATGCTAACCAGTATGGACTTGGAGGTGGAGCAGGTAAAGGTATTTCATACAGTCTGTCTGGACGCAATGCCCGTTCGTTGCCCAAACCTACCTTCCCGGGAAATGAATCCGGAATTGTTGTAGTCGAAGTAACGGTTGATAAATACGGGAAGGTGACTAAAGCCTTACCCGGAATAAAAGGTTCGAATACTGTTAATACAGATCTGCTTGAAGCGGCAAAAAAGGCGGCGTTAGCTGCCAGCTTTAATTCTGATGAAAATGCCCCTGCCTTCCAAAAGGGAACAATTACCTACCATTTCATACTCCAATAAGAAAACCCGGAGAATTTAAATTGACAACCGGAGGGATATTCTAAGCCTATCACTTCAGGTTTTTCACAAATCAGGAGATATCTCAATTAGATTATAAAAGTAATATTTCACTTTCAATCTAAAAATAATTAGCAATTGCAGGATCAAAACGATGAATATTTAGCTATCTTTAAAAAAAGTTTCCGGCGAGCTATTTCGGAATAACTGAAGGCTGAGTAAATGTAATGGTTGAATTTTTTGATTTTCTGATATTTAACCATCTGTAATCAAGAACAGGATTGTTTGAGATTTTACGCTGTATTTTATAATAAATTCAATTCCAGTGTATCATGAAGAATTTTCCATACACCGAAAAGGAACTAATTGAAATCGCTTCATATTTCAAAAAACACCTAAAAGATCATTTCGATTCAATAAAAAAATTCTGTCCTGGACTGGATCAGGAATTTATTTATAAATTTAAAGCACTTTTTTATGAAGTTCAAACGCTTCCAATAGCACCAGAGGAGGATCCCGTTGTCGAAGAGTTTAAGTTTAATAGGGTATGCAATCATCACCCGTGATTTTGAATTATAATTTCTTCATATGATATTGGGCTTTCACTTACTGCCTGCTCAATTAATCGTAGGAATAAGAGGCCTCTGCTTTTTGATGTTCTTCTGTT